>Ga0105092_10000187_pt1 | contig 30442 bp, 30 predicted proteins | sample PPLLak2March2015_FD_87021 | JGI IMG/M metagenome (GOLD analysis project Ga0105092, IMG submission 87021) | Freshwater sediment microbial communities from Prairie Pothole Lake near Jamestown, North Dakota, USA - PPLs Lake P7 Core (1) Depth... | ecosystem: Environmental > Aquatic > Freshwater >... | reverse complement strand
GTTGATCAATAAGCCATTGCAACTCCTGCTGGTAGAGGACAATCCGAGCGATGTGTATCTTATTACTGAATTATTGAAATTCTCCCAGCTCAAATTTGATGTCAGAAGATCTTCAAGGTTAGCGGAGGCCATCAGGTTATCAAACGAAAACAATTTCGATGTTATTTTACTCGACCTGGGATTGCCGGATAGTATGGGGCTGGAAACAATCAGCCGGATACGGTCATTTAATTTTCTGACCCCTGTTATAGTACTAACGGGACTTGATGACACGGAAGCGGCCCTCATATCAGTGAAGGAAGGAGCGCAGGACTATCTTGAAAAAAATAACCTGACTTCGGAAAAAATTGTACGTGCCATCCGGTATGGAATTGAACGAAAGAAACTATTCATTGAGGTGACGGGGGCAAAGCAAGCCCTTCAGAAATTAAATGAAGACCTCGACTTGAAGATCCGGATGCGCACCCGGGAACTGGCTGAAATCAATGCCCGGCTGGAGATTGAACTGGAAGAACGGAAGAAGGCTGATGTACAGCTTAAGAAATACGCAATGGACCTGAAGGATCTGAATGCCACAAAAGATAAATTTTTCGGGATCATCGCACATGACCTTAAAAATCCATTTTGCGGATTAATGGGAGCTTCAGAATTGCTGATAAATTACGCCAGCCAGTTTGACAAAGAGAATATTGTAAATATAAGCAGACTTTTGAATGAATCTGCCAGACAGGGACATACACTTCTGGAAAACCTCCTTGAATGGTCACGGTCGCAAACCGGAAAACTGGAATTCAATCCGCAAAAACTGAACGTAAAGGAACTGATTGAAGAGGGTATTTCCAATGTCAGATCGCATGCGGTGAACAAGAACATCGGATTGCAGTATGATGTTCCGGCATCCCTTGAAGTAACAGCCGACAAAGAAATGATCAATACGATCCTGCGCAACCTGTTAAGCAACGCCGTTAAATTTACCGGTAAAAATGGTAAGGTTTCGGTATTTGTGAATAATACGCAGGAATGCATAACCTTTCATGTCAAGGATACCGGTGTGGGGATACCAGCCGACTGTATTGACAGCCTATTCAGGATCGATATTAAATACACACGTGAAGGAACGGAACAGGAAACCGGCACAGGATTGGGTTTGCTGCTCTGCAAGGAATTTGTGGAGAAACATGGTGGAAGGATATGGGTTGACAGCAGGGCTGGAAAAGGAAGTGATTTTTACTTTGAAATCCCTCTTAGAATGCCGGAATCCATCAAACCGGAAATCACAAATAAGCACCATGTTCAATAATTTATTAATTCAGGAGTGAATATGATAAAAGAATTCGAACCCGTCGTCCGGGAAATTATGTCCCGCATCACGGAATGGGAACCTATATTGTCGGCATTGCCGGCAAATACAATTTCGATGAAAAGGAACAGCCAGAACCGAACCATCAAACAGATCCTGGGACACCTCATTGATTCAGCTTCAAACAACAACCATCGCATCGTTCATTTGCATTACAGGGAAAATCCCATGAGCTTTCCGAACTATGCCACCGAGGGTAATAACGACAGGTGGATAGCGATCCAGAATTATCAGGAGGAAGACTGGCAGAATCTGATTCACCTTTGGAAATACATGAACCTGCACCTTGTTCATGTGATCCGCCAGGCCAGATCTGAGAAACTGGACAATGAGTGGGTCGCATCACCGGACAGAAGGATTTCACTAAGATCCATGGTATCGGATTACCTCCATCATCTGGATCTTCATCTCAATGAAATAAGCGGGCTGATGTAAATTTCAATTCCCTGTCAAAAAACGAATAGGCTTCTTCGCGTGTTCCGGCAACAAAATCGTGGAAACCATCGGGCGTCATGATGATCAGTTTGTCGGATGCATTTAATAGCCTGTAAACAGGTTTCGCCGCATTGACGCAATCATGAACTCCCGAAACCTCAAAGTTGCTGTCCTGCAGGGGGGCATTTATGAAAACAGGCCGTGGCGCCAGGGCACCGATTATTTCGGTGAAATCGAAGGGCATTTTTGCAGGGTTGTTTTCATATACACCGGATATTCTTGGCATATAACCCTTATGGCTCCATCCTGTAAGATCTCCGTTAAAATATTTATAAAAGGAGTTAAACCCGCAGCTGGTTACAACGGCTTTTACCCTACTGTCAAAGACTGAGAGGAACAAAGCATTATGTCCGCCCAGTGAATGGCCTATACATCCTATCCGGAGCGGATCAACTTCGGGTAATGACTGTAAAAGATCTATGGCCATTATATGGTTCCAGATTCCCTTCATGGTAGCACTTGCATAACCATTGACGTAAGGGTCAAAGCTATAACAGCCGAAATTTGGATAATCGGGAGCGAGTGTAACATATCCGCGCCTGGCAAGTTCAAGTGCATAATGAAGATTCGGATTTCCTCCAAGACCAGCCGGTTCGGCTTTACCTGTTTCAATAGTCTGGTGCAGGCACAAAATGCCCGGAACCTTTCCGGTAATTTCTGCCGGAATCAAAAGGTATGCGGGTACCCTGTCATCCTTTTCGGTTACAAAAGAAATCTTTAAGCGCCTGATACCCTCTATTTTCACCTCCTCCAGGATCTTCATGTCCAAGGGCAATTTTTTAGATGAATCCGGAAGGGATCCCATTACAAGCTGCATATTTATCAGGATCTTCGCGCGCCGGATTTCCCAGTCCCGGGCATTCCTTACCCTGTGTGATACGCCTGAGGCATCTTCATACTTCAAAAGGTCTGCTTTATCAGAAATGGTCCGTTGCTGACAAAAGCCACCCGGGGGTATGAAAAACAGGGCAGGATATAGGCAAAGCACAATAAGCCTGTTCATGTGGGAAAAAAATCAAATCCAAACAACAAGCAAGCAAGCTTTTTCGCAATAACAAAATTCCAAAATATCAAATTAAAGCCGAACAAGGTATATGTTCCTGAATTCGATATCCTTACCTTCGCTTTGCAGGCAGATGCTTCCTTTGGAGACCGTTACACCCGTACCCTTATTTTGGAAGGTGCCATTTACAAATACCTCAATGCTATTTCCCCTGCTAGTCACTTCCATTGTATTCCACTGACCCACAGGTTTTTCATTGGAAGCCGCTTTCTTTGGTACCACTATTTTTGATTTATCCTGGCGTTCGTTCATATCCGTCCCGGCCATGCAAACAAAATCGCCGGCATTCCCTGCCATAAGCTGGCATTCAATTGTAGGAGGCCAGATCGCATCGGGCTCCTGGGCATGGATAAACACGCCGCTGTTGGTGGCTTCTACCGGCCACCGCCATTCCAGGTGAAGCTTATAATCACCGTACTGATCCCTGGTTCTCATATACCCGAAAGGATCGCCGGAGATATGGATCACGCCATCTTTCACTGTAAATACTGCAGCAGGGTCTGCGGCAGTATCCTTAAGCTTGAAAACCCAGTTTTTCAGATCTTTTCCGTTAAACAACCTTACAGCTCCTTTCGGAATTTCGGCTTTTTGAGCCATTGCTATTCCGGTTGCAGTGAAGCATAATGCCAATAAGATAATCAACTGTTTTTTCATGCATTTGGGATTTGAGTATTACAAATGTACTATTTTATAATTATGAAGATCATACCGGATATCAGAAAGTGGTCACGAACCGGAACGGTTTCAAATCTCAAGGCTCAGGTTCAGGAATGCTGATCGCCCGTACCCGTTCACCCCGGATCCATGGTACCTGTAATCCACGTTAAACAGATTCTGTATGCTGAAGTTCAACCGGATGAAATGAATGGAATACCCTGCATGGAAATTAATGATACTCCAGTCAGGTGTACCCCCGGAGGGGATCCTGTTATCATCGATATCCCCCATTGCCAGCCGGTCCTGCTTTCCGGCGGCTCTCCACTCCAGGCTTGTCCGGACTTTTCTGATCCTGTATTCAAGGGCTAAAATGCCAAACATGGGCGGAATACGACGCAGCGGTTCTTTTTTTGTTATATTCCGGCCATATGTGTATGTCAATGTACCAAATAATAGCAATGAGGGACTTAACTTCAATTCCCATACCGTTTCAATACCCTGAATAAAGGCATGTTCCGCATTTTCCTTCCGGTAAACAGGGTATCCGTCAATTGTATCGCCGGCAACCCTGTTCCTTACGATCAGATTATATAATTCGTTGCGGTACAAGTATATTTCTCCCCTGAAACGCGGAGATTGGTATTTATAGCCCAACTGAACCTGAAAGGAATGTTCCGGTTTAAGGTCGAAGTTTGGAATTTCATACCTGAAATCAACAATTCCAAGTGCCCCCAGGTCATCGATGTTGGGTGCCCGGAAGCCAGTGTTCATGGAAAGGAAAATATTTGAAGAGGAATTCAGTTTCCGCATTATGGCCAAATTGCCAACAAATGCGGAAGGCGTGAGTTTTGTTTTGCCTACGGAGACATCCTCTACCTTTACGATAAAATAATTATAACGAAACCCTGCTGTAAAGTTCCATTTATGCAGTTCCATCCTGTGGATGGTAAAAAGCGCCAGGCTGGTCATTGCAGATTTGTCAGGATACAACCCCCTGCCTGTAATATTATCCCTGCTTACCAGGTTCCTGTCATCCCTCCGGCTGCTGACCATGTCATTGTATATTTCCGCACCGCTGTTTGCCGACCATAAGATCCCTGCGGTGGTAAATGCTTCTACTGAGAATCCGAGTGAACGCACCCGGTCATTTTCAAGTCGCAGGATATCCGATCCGTTCTTGCGCGATGCACGGCCTTCCTTGCTATGCTGCAGGGAGGCCGTAAGATCCATTTTTCGGATAAGTTTAGAATTCAGGCTACGGCTAAACCTGATATATGCAAGTTTGCGGTTTTGCGGATCCATTTTATTTACAGCATAATTTTCCAGAACTACCTTATGATAGACCGGTACGTTTTGTTGATGCACATTTTGAAAAACCAGCGTAAGGGTAGAAGCAGTGTTTAGTTTAAGCCTGGCTTTCAGGTCAAAATCGAATTCCTTATAGCCCGTGGGAGATTGCATTTTTGTTGTATCCCCGCCTGCCAGATCACCGAAATTTCTTACCGATATCCCGCCCCGAAATGCGGATTTATTATTGTTGTAATGTAACCCTGCATGCAGGCTTTGCTCCATGCCCTGCGTTGCAAAACGGGTAAGGAGTGATCCGCCCCAGGATGAAACCTGCGTGAAATTTGCTTCCGGGCTGAACGCCTGAACGGTACCACCCAGCGCATCCGATCCGTATTGCACAGAACCGCTGCCACGAAGAACTTCTATTTTTCCGAGACTGAAAACATCTATTGTATTGAAATACTGATTTGGCCCATAGCGGGTGGTCGCATTGCTAAGGCGTATTCCGTCGATCAGCAGCAACGTCTGATTTCCGGTCAGGCCCCGCAAAAAAGGAGAGCCTCCGCCATGGTTTGTTTTTTGAACAAAAACCCCCGGCAAGATTGCCAATGCCTCCGGACCTGTTCGCAGCTGGTACTTTTGTACTGAATCGGTTTTTAGTGCCTCAACAGCTTCCGGCGTGCCCATACGGTCCGTGACACTTCGGCTGGCAGTGATCACTACTTCGGACAGGGGATACGCCATCATCGAATCGTGTGCCTGCTGCAGATTTTTGTTTTGGGCAACTGTCACCCCGGCTGCGAAGGAAAGGATAATTGCGGAGTTAATCCTAAAATACTTACTTGCTGCTTTCATTCCACTAAAATAATTCAAAACAGCTTCTTAGAAGCTTTTTGGGAATTTAAAAATTTAACACAGAGGGATTATATAAACTATTATGACTATCGGCAATGATTAATAACTTTCAATATTTCGTTCCTATGGAACTTTTATTCTTGTGTCATATTTTATTGTCTACCAATATGATGCCCCTAATGGGGCAATTTCTAACTGACCCTTTAGGGTCGGAATATTGGTAGAGATAACAAATATTGATAATTCTAAAAGCCCCAATGGGGGCGATATATTAATAATACTAAGCAGCAAGGAAAATTTTGTGTATGATTGCCGATACTCATATAAACTATAATTAAGGTTTTGACAAGATAAGGTATGCCGGATGCTTATAATAAATTAATTAAACTGAGAAGGCACAGAGGCCACAGAGAAAAAACTGCAAGCGGTTTTTACATCTCTGTGCACTCTGTGTGGTCTCTATTTCCCATATGTTTTTTAAAAGTAAGGGAATTCCATTAAGAAGTAAATTATTGCGAAAATTATTTGTCCGGATCCTTTGTGACAATTATGATTACCCCCTGGTATTCCTTGTCCGTATATTTTTTTATATCATTTTTGTTTTTGATGACTTCAACGCTGACTATCTGATCGGGATCCAATTCCATCATGGCATTCTTTTCAATATGCTTTATACCATCAATGATAATGAGAGTATTTGAAGGTTTATCTTCCTCTTTGTTTTGTGCATTATCATTTTTATTAGCTATCCTGATCTTAATAATATTATTTTCCCTTATCACCTGGGAAGACACAACGCTGTCATTCCCGTCTTCAATTAAATATTCGTAATCAAATTCATTATTAATGTCATTTTTAACATTGACATCTACATTTTTAACTATTTTGATCATAGTGACCTTACTGGCTGAATCTCCTTTTACTTTCCTGTTAATTGTCCTGACAACGATTGTATCCTGTACAGTATCCCTCCTGATTTCCCGGATAACCGTTTTTCTAATGGCGTCACCCTGATCTGCTGGTTTCGCTAAAGACCCGAAAGGAAAACTTTCACTGGTGTTCATGCGGATTTCAGGATAGGCAGTTTCTGCCCTGACGGGTTCGGAGAAGACCCCGTTCAGACATGCAACCATCAGCAACAGTGCGGCCGACAGCGGAACCAGTGCCATGAACCTGTACCTGTTTTTTCGGAATATTTTACCCTTTGTCATCATGATTATTCGTTTTTTTATTATAGAATGGTCAAATCCGGAAGAAAATGAGATTAGCCGCTCCCCGGCGATGCGGTTGATAAGAAGTTCCTGGTATTGCAGCCTGTCAATCCCGGTTGCAAGCGCTCCTTCATCAGCAAGGTATTCATGAATAAGATGCATGGAATTCCTCATTTTCCAAACCACCGGATTGAACCACATCAGCGAGACAAGGATTTCAAGTATTACCTGGTCAAGGGAATGATATTGTAAAACATGTATTTTTTCATGGGCGAGAACCTTTTCAATGTCATCCCCTGAACGAAGGTCATCAGGAATAAAGATCAGCCTGAAAAAGGAAAATGCATTTTTGAACCTGGGGTTATACAACAGTATATAATCCTTGTGGATTTTCTTTATAGATTTCAGGTATTGCAGGGCCAGAAATCCCATCAACAACAAAATACGGATCAGGAGTGCCGCAGTAACTATGAAATACAGACTTGTTAAGGCCCGTTGCCAGTTGAATTCTTTTTCACGTGGCGACTCCGGATCCCTGATCCGGCCCGCCAGCTGTCCGGTGAGGTTCATTTCGGATAGCTCCGTCGGAGATTTCATGGCAGATGCCGCTTCATGGGTTTTCCGCGGGAAGGTGATCCCCGGATTGATTTTACTCCTGTTTAGCGGGATCAGGAGGGATAAAAGGACTGAACCCAGGAGAAAAAACCGCATTTGTCTGAAATTTGTCTCTTTTTTAAATATCAGCCGGAAGGCAGCATAAAACAAGCTGAGACATAGTGCGGAGATTAATATGTATTGAAGTAAGTTCATGACCCTCTACTTTTTATTTTTATTTCTGATTTCCTTTTCAATAATATTTTTCAGCTCTTCAAGCTCATGCAGGCTGATATCCCTGCTGTTTACAAAAGAGGATACCAGCTGGTTCAGGGAACCGTTAAAAAGCCCTTTGAACGTATCCTTGAGAACATGCTGTGCATAATCTTTCTTTGAGATCACCGCAAAGTAAACATTAGTCTTCCCAAAAGTCTTGTGCGTAACATAGCCCTTCTTTTCCAATACCTTGATTACGGTTGCCACCGTATTATAGGCCGGCTTGGGATCAGGCAGTCCCTCAAGTATATCGCTGACGGCACCTTCCCGGATCTCCCAGAGCGCTTTTAAAAGATCTTCCTGGGCTTTGGTTATTTCTTTCATAAGATTTTCGGATTAGCATCGGACAAATATACTACAATTATTTTGTATAAACTATAAATATAGTATAAATTTCAGAATTATTTTACACCCTGTCAAGGTGCACCCTCCCTTGCAGTGTGTTTCAAACCTACTACTGGTCCTCTCTTTGAAACAGCCGTCAATAATATTGTCAGGGGAATTGGGGGTGAACCGGGCGGGGTGTCCATGAAATTCATTAATTTTGTTACAGATCATGCAAATAAACCTGTTAAAAAGAATAACGTCATGACAGAGGCAGAAGAATATTTCAGACAGCTTATGAAAGAGGTGCCGGATGTAAAGCCCGGAAAAATGTTTGGCGCACTCTGCATGTTTTCACCAAACGGCAAATCAGCCGCCATGTTCTGGAAGGATAATATTGTTGTGAAGTTGCAGGGAAATACCCTGAAGGAGGCCCTCAACATGGAAGGCACACAACAGTTCGAACCTATGGAAGGCCGTCCTATGAAAGAATGGGTTCAGATTCCGTTTAAACACAGGGGGGTCTGGAAAAAATATGTCATGATCTCAATATCCATCGTTGGTGCACAGAAAAAATAACCGTGAAACCGGACACCTTCCATCTCATTTGTAACCGGGTGCGAAAATCTGCAGAATTTTAATCCCTGTCTTTCAGCGAAATTTTACCTTCCCGATTTAAAAGCAGTTTCCGGGTTGAACATTTGGCTTAACTTATATTATATTGCAGTCGAATTGAACACAGATATATGAAAGGGATTTCAGATGAAGAAAGTATTTGCCCCGGGTTGTGCCCTGATGCTTTATAAACCACACCTGGCAGACAAAATTCTATCGGTATTGAATGAACATACCGGTGTTTCGGAATTACACACGGACTGCTGCAAACGTGAGCCCCGGTATAAATCCAAAACTGAAATCATCAATATATGTCCCGGATGCGACAAGCGGTTCAGGATGGATTATAAAAATGTCACTACAGTATCCCTTTGGGAAATACTGTCCGAAAGCAAAATTTTTCCCTTCCCCGATTATCAGGGTATATCAATGTCCATTATTGATGCTTGTCCAACCCGTGATCAAACGCATATACACGATGCGATCCGGATCCTGTTAAAAAGAATGAATATCCGGCTTACAGAGCCAGATAAAACCCGGACAAACGGGACCTGCTGCGGGGATACCTTTTATGGTTCACTTCCCACCCCTAAAGTTAAAGAACTCATGGTCAAAAGAACTGCAGAGATGCCGGAAGACCATGTGGCTGTTTACTGCATATCGTGCACCAAATCCGTTTTCATCGGGGGGAAGCAGCCCCGGTATATGGTCGACCTGCTGTTTAACGAGGATACTGTGCCGAAGACACTGGAACCCGATGACTGGCACCGCGAACTTGATCAATATATCAGTTTACATTAGCATTTATTTTTACTTATTCCCCAATCCTGATCACGAGTGATCGTTTAAAATCGGGTAAAGCAATAACCGGACCGTTTACCGCCTGTGTGATACGGATATCCTTCCATGGGTCGTAGACCGTGATTTTCAGCGATTTTCCCGAAATGTCCGTTCGATCCGGCCTTAATTGCAGTCCATGAAGCATCCTGGGGGGTATGCCTTTTTCCAGTTCTGATCTCCAGGTGCTTATTTTGTCCCTGATCCAGATGAGTGTTGTTGTTTTTCCCTGCAGTGTGTAAATTCTGAGATCATCAGTTTCCGAACGCACCGGTATAAAACCTTCCGCTACCGGGTCAATATTTTCCATTGCCTCACTGAACCGATTGAAATGATACCACAAATGATTCCTGTCCACATAGGATTCCCAATGCCAGCTCATACCCGTGCCTGCGGCACCGGAAAAAAACGGGGCAAACAGGATATCATGCAAAAGGATCCCGGCAGTATCCTTTGGATAATATTTACTCGGCCCGCTGTGGGACGCTTCAACAGCCCCGGTTTCTGCCAGCAGCAATGGTTTCCCGGTATTATAGGGAATCAGTTCTTCAATGGCCGAGGAACAAATGATGTCCATTGGCATTTTGCATACCTCCAGTTCGGCACCTGGATCCAGGTAGCGATGGATCTGTGCCACTTCATTCCCGGGTAAAAGCATCATCTTTCGGTACACCTCTCTGACGTGATCGGAATCAAAACTCCCGAGGCTTTGCATGACCAGGTTTTCCGGGAAGCGATTTTTCACTTCGGACAACATGGTCCGGTTCCAGGCGAAAAAAACGCTGTCGACCGGTACCTGCATGGCATTCATCTCATTCCACAATTCCCAGCCGAAAATAAGCGTATCACTGCCATATCTTTTCCGGTAATATTCAATTTTATTTGTAAAAAGCTTCCGGCCTTCCGGAGAGGTGAGGTACTGGCGAATGCTGTCAAGCGGTCCGCCATTGGAACTGTGGTAAACAAATTTCGCGGCCCATTCCTGTGGATTTTCCTCAAGGGTAAGGCTACGGAAGTGTTCAAGGGTAATTTTAATCCTGAGGTTATACCTTCGGGCCATTTCAATAAAACGATCGATGCGTTGTGCCTTATCCTCCCTGAAAACTCCTGCCTTCTGGTCCTCAATATCCCAGAATGATTCGCTCAGCCATATTCGTATATAGTTTCCGCCATTACTGGAAAGATTCTTCATCCAGGTTTCAATCTCCTGCATGGCCGAATCAGGATTATCATGATACCTGCCGCTTGGGTTGATCATGTTGATGCCGATGGGGATATAGGGCATTCCACTGCGGAATTGGAAGTAAGAAGGGTTGATTTTGCTTACTTCAATATAATCCGGAACGGGTTGGCGGCCGGAATTTTCCGGCTTACAACTGAAACAAACCGAAAAGACCGGTATCAGAAATAGCAAGCCGGAAAATGTTTTCATGATGGCTATGTATTAATTTGATACAATTCACAGTACAAATATTGTATGAATTATTTTCTTTTTGTACATTTATTCACATCAATCGGAAGCACCTTATCGAGACGGGTATGTTGTTAATGGAAATCTGAAGCGTGCCTGGTGAATCATTTTCAGATGTATCTGGTTTTTGCAGTCATTTCATGAAAGAATCGCTGCTCTGACAGTCATATCAAACCCTGGATTCATGTCAGGTCTGAAATATATTTCGCGACTGGAACGAATTGATCAGTTCATCCGCCAGGAAAGGACCGGAAATGCGCCAGTATTTGCCGCCAGGCTTGAAATCAGCGTAAGGCAGCTGTACAACCTCATTGATGAACTGAAATGCCTGGGATTGCCGATTGAATATTGCAGGACGCGCCAGACTTATTATTACAAGTACCGGTGCAGGATTATCTTTGAAATCAGGATCAATGATGCTGATAAATAGTGGTTTTGCCTGCCTGCCAACGCATAGCCCTACCAGGCAGGCCTGCCTGCCAACGCATAGCCCTAGCCAGGCAGGCCGGTTCTCCCGGGAGCTCCAAATTGTTTATATTATATTCTCCCTCTGCAATTTAATTGCACAATTCGAATTTATATTTGATCTGCAATTTGTTTAGGCCTAATTTTCAAAATTGCTGGCGGAATCCGAAAAGCCAGGACAGAGTAGGATGTTATTGGAAAAATAATTCATTGATGGAAAACAAGCTTATTGAAATCAGTAAATCAGAACTGGCCATGATCAATGGCGGAGGATTTTGGCCTGCCCTAGGAGCAGGACTGATAATTGCCGGTGTTGTCCAGATCATAAGTGACTGGGATAATTTCAAAAACGGGGTTGCAGGAAGACGTGAAATCAAGAAATAAACCTCTAAAATCCAATTGAAATGGAAACTACATTGAATCTGAAACCGCTTACAAATGATGAGATCCTGGAATGTAACGGAGGTGGATTTGCTTATGATGTCGGCTGTGTGATCGGATTTATTGTCCGGTCCGCTTCCGGACCGATAGGACAGGCAAAAGCCTATGCGATCTGGTATTACCAGCATTCGTAATCCTTTATTGAGGCTATATTTTGTTCTGCTTTCATATTTGCGGGGACTACCATTTTCAGCCGGATGAACCAGCCTGAATAAAATATAGCCTTCCTGCCGGAACTGTACAAAACTCCGATTGAAATGAGATCAACCCCTGTGAAGAAAAAACCCAAAATCAGAAACATGAAAGAGCTTCTGGTTATCATTCTTTCGTTGATTGTATTCCTCCTTGTTTTTAGTAATTGGGACAGTATCAAGGAGTTCATAATCAATTTAATAAAATAATTTATTCTTTATAATTCCGATTCAGGATACCTGTAATGCTTCAGGTTTTCCGGACACGGTATTATAACTCACAAGGTGAAATGGGGCCATGTAACATGCCATGAAGCAATCGTTGTATTCATACAATCCGGATTATCACGATAGCAATTTCATGTTTTCCCCCGGGAACAAGTCGCAGGTTATCTACTGTATGGTTCTGGGAACGGTTATTATCCTGATTGCTGCTTTACCTGTGATCAGAATCTCCATTTCAATACAAAGCCGGGGAATAATCAGGCCGCTTACTGAAATTGCTGAAATCCGCGTTATTCCCTCAGCTCCTGTCACTTCCGTTCTCGTTTCCGAGGGCAACCGGGTTAAAAAAGGAGATACCTTATTTATGCTTGATTCAGAGGGCATTAACAGCAGACTTGCTTGTACCAGGCAGGAATTGCTGACAATCCGAAACTACATTTCTGACCTTCAGAATCTGATCAGCGGAAAAGTGATGAAATCGTTTGCCTCTGAATTATACAGAACGCAAAACATAAATTTCAGCAGGAAAAAATCGGAAATTGATTTTCGGATTGAAATGGCCAATACGGAGGTGATACGGCAAAACCCCCTGTACGAAGGCCGGCTGATATCAAAAAAGGAATATGAGGAATTGTTGAACTTCCGGGATCAGCTTGAAAATGAGCGGAAAGTAATGGAAACCTCGCAATCGCTTCAATGGAGGTCGGACCTGGCAGCAAATTATTCGAAACAGGAGGGCTATGCCTCACAAATCATCCAATTGGAGAAGGAAAGGGAACTGTATATTATAAGGTCGCCCGTAAAAGGTACAGTTGAGTCATTTTCCGGCATTTACCCCGGATGCAATCTCCAGTCAGGCCAGGTAGTGGCTGTCATCAGCCCTGACAATACCCTTATGGCTGAGGTTTTTGTTGATGCGAAAAATGCAGGCTTGCTGCATAAGGGAATGCCTGTCAGAATCCAGGTGGACGCATTCAATTATAATGAATGGGGAATGATCTCCGGAAAGATTACCCGCATTTCAGATGATTATGTATCCTTAAATCATGAATCCGTATTTAAAGTGCTTTGCAGCCTGGATTTCATATGCCTTCAGCTCAGGAACGGCGTTAAGGGACAGGTCAAAAAGGGAATGACGGTCAACGCGCGCTTTCTGATAGCAAAACGGTCCCTGCTTCAATTGCTCTATGAAAAATCGGATGATTGGCTCAATCCCACGCGGAACGTTGCCCCCTTATGAAAAGGCGCATCAACATCAGGCAGCAGGATATTACTGATTGCGGGGCAGCCTGCCTTGTATCAGTGGCTTCATACTACCGTCTTGCTTTGTCGGTGGCCCGTGTCAGGCAGCTGGCTTTCACGGACCTGCAGGGAACCAATATGACCGGCATGATCGAGGCAGCTGAAAAGTCAGGGTTTACAGCCAGGGCTGTCAGGGGTATATTTGATAACCTTTATGATATTCCCAAGCCTTCCATAGTTCATGTTACCGGAAAAAATCAGGTTCATCATTTCAAGGTTATCTACGGCATAAACAAAAAGGCGGTGCTACTTATGGATCCTGCGGATGGAAAAATTCATAGAACAAAACATATTGAATTTAAAAAAGAATGGACAGGAATAATTCTGATCCTTACACCTTCCGTTGATTTTCACCCTGGCAGAAGTTGTCTTTCCGCAGGCAGGCAGTTTTTGTCACTGATCAGGCCTCACCGGACCGTAATGATACAATCCCTTTTCGGAGCGGCAGTCTACGCCCTGCTTGGCCTTACGACGTCGGTTTATGTTCAGAAGATAGTGGATCATGTAATTACGGACGGGAATGTCAATCTCCTTAATCTGATGAGCATGGCAATGATATTACTTTTGTTGCTGAAGACATTCATTAATACATTCAAAAGCATTTTTGCCCTGAAAACCGGTCAGCAGATCGATGCCGTGCTGATCATGGGCTATTACAGGCATCTCCTGGATCTTCCGCAGCGATTTTTCGACACCATGCGGGTGGGGGAGATCATTTCAAGGATCAGTGACGCCGTCAAGATCCGCACATTTATCAACAATATTTCGCTGGATCTGGCTGTTAACTTCATGGTTGTAGTTTTTACTCTGGCCATTATGATGATATTTTCGTGGAGAATGGCGGTTATGGTAATAATGATCATCCCCTTTTTCCTCATCCTTTATGTAGTTTTTAACCTGTTCAATAAAAAGGTTTTGCGAAAGATCATGGAAAATGCGGCCGAACTGGAGGCTCATCTTGTCGAATCGCTTAACATCGTTTCCACGATAAAAGTCTTTTCGGCGACAGGATTTGCAAATTCCAGAACCGGGAGCCGGTTTTTTAAATTATTAAGATCGGTATATCAATCCTCAAGTTGCGGCATTATAACGTATAATGCCACGGAAATTCTGGCTGGCTTTTTAACGATCGGATTGTTATGGAAGGGCTCGGTTCTTGTAATTCACAATGAAATCACCCCGGGCACCCTGTTGTCCTTTTATGCCTTGGCCGGATACCTGATCGCACCCATATCCTATTTGATCCATGCCAACCAGGTGATCCAGGATGCGCTGATAGCCGCGGACCGGCTTTTTCAGATCATGGACCTGGAATGTGAAAGGCCAAAGGACAGCGAGGTAGTCCTGACCCGCGAGATGACAGGGAATATCCATTTCAGGCATGTTTCATTCCGGTACGGATCAAGATCGCAGGTATTTGAGAATCTGAGCCTGACATTCAGAATTGGAGAAATATCAGCCCTTGTCGGAGAAAGCGGTTCCGGCAAAACTTCAGTCATTGCGATTCTGGCAAAACTGTACCCGGTTCAGTCCGGCTCAATAGAAATCGGAAATTATAATATTCAGCAGATTAATGCAGAAAGCCTGAGAGATCAGATAGCCATTGTTCCCCAGCGGGTGGAACTGATGTCAGGGACCATTGCTGAAAATATTGCCTTTGGGGATCAGGAACCGGATTTAAAGCGTATCATTGATATTTGCGGATTGCTGAACATCCGCGATTTTATCGAAAATTTACCCTGTGCATACCATACTCCGCTCGGTGAACACGGTATATCCCTTTCAGGCGGGGAGCAACAACGCCTGGCTATTGCACGGGCTCTGTACAGAGATCCGCAAATACTGATCCTCGATGAGGCTACCTCCGCATTGGATGCCGCTGCAGAGGGGCACATGAGGGAGATCCTGGGCTATCTGAAATCACAGGGCAAAACAGTCATCATCATTACACACAGGTTCAGGACCATTATGGAGGCCGACCACATTTTTGTGCTGCACAAAGGAAGGCTGGTAGAGGACGGGAAACACCAGGTGCTGATGGTGAAGAAGGGCTATTACTTTAGCCTGTGGAAGCAACAGTTTCCCATGCTGGCAGGGGTAATTGACCGTTGATGGTCAAACCGGGCTAACGAGTGTATCCGATATTCCTTTAAGATGTCTATTTTTACATCCTGATCCTCTGTATGCCGATGGATGCTGAAATGTCAAACCGCGAGGTAATCCTTGACGGACCGCGATTATCCCTAACCCTGATCGCCATGATCGTCCCTTTTTACTTTTTGGGCGACAGGCTGTTTCATTATATATGGGAAAACCGCACACCTGTTTTTCAGTTCACGTTAGACTGGTGGTTTCAGGCAATGGTTATTCTACTGGCAGTGATCCTGCATGAACTCATACACGGAATCCTGTTTGCCATTTATTCTCCCAATGGTTTTAAATCGGTCACATTCGGTATTAACGTGAAATTGGGGGCGTTCTACTGTCATTGCAGTGATCCGCTGAAGGTTAAACAATATCGCCGGGCGGGTATTGCGCCCCTGGTGTTGCTTGGCATAGTTCCCTATGTATTTGCGCTTTTCACGGGTATTACATGGATCAAAACGTTCGGACTTCTTCTGACAATCGGTGGCTTCGGCGATTTGCTGATATATATAAAACTTTTGAAATTCGATTCAAATCTCGTAATTCGCGATCACCCCGAAAAACTGGGATTTATTATTGAGGAAACATCCTCTTCCTGAAATCGTCACGGTAATTTTCGCCAACCGGTATCCATTTTTCGCCAATCATAACCCGGTTACGGGAAATCGTTGAAATATGATCGGTTGCCACGATATAGGATTTGTGTATCCTCAGAAAACGATCAACCGGAAGGGTTTCGGCAAGTCCTTTCATTGTAAGAAGGGAAAGAACGGGTTTTTTCCCTTCCATGTAGATCTTTACGTAATCCTTTAGTCCTTCAATATACAAAATGGAATCCAGCATGATCTTAACCGTTTGATACCCCGATTTAACCATCATGAACCGGGGGATTATGCTTCCTTCGGTTTGAATATTCCTGTTTCTGAGCCTGTGTAGTTCGTATGCTTTTGTGACAGCTTTCAGAAAACGTTCAAAAGGAACCGGTTTCATCAGATAATCCGTTGCATTTACATTAAATCCCTGCAGGGCATATTCCGAATAGGCTGTAACGAGTATAAACTGGGGCGGATCAGGATGGCTTCTTATAAAATCAAGTCCTGATAACCTGGGCATATGAATATCCAGAAAAATAAGGTCGACCTGGGTATGGCGCAGCACCTCAATTGCTTCCGCAGCACTGTTGCATTTTCCCGCTACCTCCAGGAAAGGCACCCTGCCTGCGAACTCCTCCATAACCTGCTGTGCCAGGGGTTCATCGTCAACTATCAGACACCTCATTTTCCTTAATTTTCAGCACAAGGTCAACAACATAATTGTTTTTTACAGGACCTGATTCAAAAGTGAAATTATCCTCATACAGAAGTTCAAGTCGCTTAAGTGTATTGTTCACACCGATACCCCTGTGTTTGTCCTTTATTTTTTCACCATTATCCACAAGCGGATTCTCAACATGAAGATTCAGTATGTTTCCGGTCAGCCTGATGTCAATGATAATCCGGCCGCCTTTTTCAACATCAACCCCATGCTTGAATGCATTTTCAACAAAGGGAAGGAACAATAACGGTTCAATGACCGGATCGCCTTTTCCGAGATCGGCATTAAATCTTATCTTCACCTCTTCGGGCAATCTTAACCGTTGAAGTTCAATATAATTGCCTATATATTCGACTTCTTTTGAAAGAGGAACCACCTTCCGTTCGGTATCATAAATAATGTACCGCATAATTTCAGAAAGCTTAACGACTGCTTCGGGAGTACGATCAGATTTGATGATGGCCAGGGAATAAATGCTGTTAAGGGTATTGAAAAAGAAGTGGGGATTGATCTGCGATTTAAGCAGGGAAAGTTCGGCGCCCAGTTTCTGGTTTTCCATTTCCTTTTTCTGTTTTTCATTGATGTACCATTCTTCTGTAACCCTGATACTAGTACCCAAAGGAAGAATGGCAAAACAAAACAGGGAAGAGAAATAACCCCTGAATCGGGGAGGCTTACGATGTGAATTTGTCCTTTCGAGCCTTTGTTTTCTTTCACGTTCGGCTATTTCGGTTTTATATTTATGTCTTACATAGGTCTCGGTGGAAAAATAGCAGGTAGCCAGCATCAGAAAAATCCCGACAAAATATACGAGGAACCTGCTTTTGCTGAGGTACTTCGGGACCAGCCACAGGTAATTGATATAGAAGAAAGTTATTACCAGTGTCCAGCTCATGAAATCGCCGAAGTGGGCCGGAAGCTTAATATCTGTCTGTGTAATCAGGGGCGGCAGGAGATACAAAAGTATCCACCCGGCGACATGGATAGGAAAGCGGTATGCAATTCTTTTCAGGTTCATGAATTTACTGTATATCAATTTGCAAAGTTAGCGAACGCATATGAGCCCTGTATCCAAATCAGCCGATAATAGATGTAACGGAATATTTTAACGACAAAAGACGTTATGCTGAACCTGCTAAATATAAAAAAATTTACCTTAATTTTCCGACAAATTCAATTTGCCATCATGAGGAAGATAAAAGTTGCCATAGTTTTTGGCGGGCGATCGGCTGAGCATGAAGTTTCGCTGCAATCCGCCCTGAATGTGATCGGTTGTCTTGACAGGGACCGGTATGAGGCGGTCCTGATCGGAATAGACAAGGAGGGAAGATGGTTCCTGAATGAAAACTCAATCCGTCTCCTTCATGCCGGCGATCCGAAGCTTATACGGTTATCGGAAAGCAACCGGGAGATTGCCCTGACTCCAAATGGCGCCGGCAGCAGCCTGATCAGCCTGTCGAGTCATGAAAATATCGGGAATGTGGATGTCATCTTTCCTGTCCTTCATGGCCCATATGGGGAAGACGGTTCAATCCAGGGCCTGGCGAGGCTTGCCAACCTGCCATGTGTGGGTGCGGGTATCCTGGGCAGTTCGGTGGGAATGGACAAGGATGTGATGAAGCGACTTCTTCGTGATGCAGGCATACCCATTGGGAGGTTTGTGACGATCACCGCACCGGAAAGGCATAATTATTCATACGACAACCTGCAAAAGGAACTGGGCAGTACATTGTTTGTTAAACCGGCCAACCTCGGATCGTCGGTGGGGATATCAAAAGTGAGGAATAATGATGAATTCGAAAAGGCACTTGACCTGGCTTTTGATTACGACCTGAAAGTAGTCGTTGAAGAAGAGATCAAGGGACGTGAAATCGAATGTGCTGTCCTTGGCAATGAAGCACCCAGGGCATCATTACCGGGAGAAGTTATTCCGCATGCCGATTTCTATTCATACGAAGCAAAGTATATTGACGATGACGGTGCGGGACTTGAAATTCCGGCCAGGATATCACCGGCACTTGTTAAGGAAGTGCAGGAAATCGCGGTGAAGACCTTTACAACCCTCGAATGCCAGGGTATGGCACGGGTTGATGTTTTTCTGACCCCTGATGACAGGATCCTTGTAAATGAGATCAATACCCTTCCCGGATTTACAAGCATAAGCATGTACCCGAAGCTGTGGAAATTAAGCGGCATTTCCAATTCCGAACTGGTGGACAGGTTGATACAGCTTGCCCTGGATGATTACGAAAAGCGAAGCAGGCTGAAGGTTTCGGTGAAACTGTAAGTTTGCCAAGGATTGGTACGTGACGAGCGAGCACGCATAAATTTCGGTATTCAGTAATCGGTGTTCTGTGTTCAGTGTTAATTTGCCGTCTGCTTTAGCGGACGGATAAAGGAATTGCTCCCTAATTGAATCTCTCGAACGGAAGAAAATACTTTTTGATCCGTGCAACAGCCGACGCCCTGAAAAAGCCAGAGGCACCGTTGCTTACATTGCCCGGGATATTGGCAGGGGGTCCATCCCATGGGGATCCCCGCCAGACAGTTTCAATTTTCATGGCGGAGAGAAAATCATAATATTCCTTTGAAATGGAGCACATTTCAAGGGTAACATTAGCCGCATTCTCCAGCAAATCAGCTTCCCTGATCCGGTAAACCGGAAATTCCACTATATAATTACCGTTAACAAATTCGTCCGATACAAAATTCACCTCGGTAATTGTATCCGTATACAACTGGCCATCAAGATACAGGAGGTACAAATAGTAATCACCCGTGGTTCCGGGTTCCAGACCATAAAACAGGACATCATATCCGTAACCATACAGCCTGGTATTATAATTTACAGATTGCGCGATCGAGTCTATTTTGCCACAGGTTCCCAGATGATCGGAGGCGGTGTATTCCCTGCCGTCCTGCAGCCTGATATCCAACGTATAGGTTCTTCCTGCCAGACCAAAGGCATTGATGTCGGTGTAATATTCACCGTTTAATTGTTCCCTGAGTGGATAAATCGTGTCACCGTCTGTTATGGTTACTTCAGCGCCTGTTACCGGTACTTTTTCCTCCTTTGCAAAATAGTCGCCTGTAAATGAAAGTTTTACACGGTGAGAGAGGGTATCTGTCGTGATCGACCCCTCGACCACCAGCCTCTGCTCCGAATCTCCTATGAAACTGACGTCCATAATTTCCTCACACGAATATAAGCCCGCAAATCCGGTCAATATGAACAGCCAGAGCCATTTTAGTTTCTTTACTATATTAAGCCGGAGGGATCTCATCCTTCTAAAAATTTATGTTAGCAGTAATAGCAGGAATAATGGGAAAAAGGTAAAGTTTCACCACTTCGATAGGTTGCCCGGTGGCTGTGCTGTTTGGATCCAGTTTCTTTTCCCTGAAATAAATTGCAAATGCATTATGACGGCTGTAAACATTATATACGGAAAGGTTCAGGTTACTTTCCAGTTTGAAAATTTTTAAATAGTAATTCAGGGAGAAATCCAGGCGGTGGTAAGATGTGCCCGGAATACGTGTTCCCCCTCGTTCCGAAAACGACGGCAGCCATGAATTGCCGTAATAATATCCCTGTACAGGAACGGTAACCGGAATGGCCGAGGAATAAACCCAGTTGAATCCTGCATCGAATCGCTTGCTTATCTCATAATTAACCACCACTGATATATTATGTGGTTTGTCATAGGCAGGGGAAAACTCCCTGCCCCGGTTAATCGCCGGAATGTGCCGGAATGTCCGTATATAGGCATAACTGATCCAGCCGGTAAGTCTTCCGCTTTGTTTCCGGAGAAGAAACTCGGCGCCGTATGACCTTGCGGTTCCTATCCGGAGCTCTCCCTCGAGATACCGCTGGGGTGCAAGCACCGCATGATCTTTAAAATCGACCGCATTAGAGATCTTTTTATAAAATACTTCAACAGAGGCCTCCAGGCTGTTATCAAGAAAATTCCTGAAAAATCCCGCAGCAAACTGGTCAGCCCGCTGGGGCCTGATATTCGGATTGCTCATGAACCACATATCCAACGGAAAAGTGGCCGTGGAATTGGAAGCCAGCTGGAGATACTGGGCAGTGCGGTTATAGCTTAGCTTTACCGAATTATTCTCATTCAGTGAATATTTGAGATTGAGACGGGGCTCGAGAGAGCTGTATGTATTAAAAATATTTCCCGGACCGTAATTGGTGGAATCTGTCACATTGTATTTTTCATCGTAATGATATAGTGTGGTTTCGCCTATATTCTGGAAAACGGAAAGCCGCAATCCGTAAAGCAGGGTGAGCCGTGATCCCAGCTTTTGTTCGTTACTTAGGAAGACCGCTGTCTCCAGGGCATGATTTTCGGGATAGTGCAGGGCCTGTATATAACTTTCCTTATTTGTATTTTCAGTAGATCCGGGTTTTATGGTATGGTAGGTGACCTGAAAACCGAATTTCAGCGTATTCGATGGATTTGGATACCAGGTGTAGTCATTTCGCAGACTATAGTCGATAATATGGGATCTCCATTTGAAGGCCATGGTACCATTGGGAACACCGAGAACATAGTTGAAATCACTGAAGATCAGGGTCAGGTTTGAGAAGAGCTTATCCCTGTAAATATGATTCCACCGCAGGGTACCTGTGGCATTCCCGAAGTTAATCGCGAACATGTCGGCGAAATTATTGAAATCCCTGCCGAAATATCCGGAAAGGAAAATCCTGTTGTTCTGATTTATCTGGTAATTGATCTTTGCATTAAGGTCAAAAAAATACAAATTGCTTTTTTTTGCACTGGTATCCGTAATGAATGGACGCATTACCTCCATATAAGTTCTCCGGGCGGTGAGGATAAACGACATTTTATCCTGTATTATGGGTCCTTCGATGGTAAATCTGCTCGATACCATGCCAACGCCGGCGCTTCCCCTGATCTTCCTTGTATTTCCCTCGTTCATTCTCACATCCAGCACGGATGACAACCTGCCGCCATATTCAGCCGGGATACCCCCCTTAAATAGCTCCACGTTTTTAATGGCGTCCCCGTTAAACACGGAAAAGAAACCGAACAGATGAGAAGGGTTATAAACGGTAGCCCCGTCGAGCAGGATGAGATTCTGATCGGCATTGCCGCCACGTACATAAAATCCGCTGGAGCCTTCGACACTGGACTGCACACCGGGGAGCAGCTGGAGGGATTTAATAACATCCACTTCCCCCATCAGATTTGGTATCTTTTTTATGATGCGGGCCGGCAATTGAACATTGCTCATGGTTATTTCCCTTACATTTTCATCTTTCCTTTGCGCTGTTATGGTCACAGCATCAATGGCGCTGGCTTCCATTTTAAGCAGGACGTTCCTTTTCGCACTGCCTGTCAGGTCCACTTTAAGTTCCTGTGGCTGGAAACCAACAAATGAATATTTCAGGATATAATTGCCCGCCGGAAGGGTGAGAGAATAGAAACCGTAGGTATTGCTGACAGTCCCGGCCGATGTCCCGGGCACGATCACATTAACGCCCGTGAGCGCTTCACCCTGTTCATCCGTAACATAACCGCTGAGTGTAAAACGATTCTGACTGAAAACGGACAAAGTGAGCATGAAGGAGATGCATATAATAAAAAGCCTCTTCATGTTTAAAAGGGGGAGAAATGTAAAATTTGCCTGGTTTTTAGAATACCAGGCAAAGATACTTTATAAAATCAGAACCGCCCAAATTTAAAGGTGACTCCGCCCGAAAAACCCCTCAGTATATCTCTGTCGACATCAAATTCCGGATCTTCAATCTCTATGTTGGTCGTATACCGGTAATATCCGCCCAGGCAGAATCTGAAAAAGCGCGTAATGCTCAGTTCCAGTTCAATGCCCGGCTCTATGACCATAAAGGCATCTGATGCCTGTGATTTGAATCTGTCGTTCCAGTTGTTATCCTGACCTGTCATCACACCCACGCCACCAGCCCCGATCAGTGTCGGGAAAGAGATATGCACGGGCCATTGGGGCATTACAATGGGTTCAAAATAGAAACCACCGTATCCTCCGGCCAGGCTGATATGGGTCCCGGTTGTTGAATTATACTGAACATCATTGAAGAATCCGCTGCCTGCCACACCCAGTGAAAACATGTGTCCCATCACTACACCCCCTCTGGCGCCGAAGATAAAGGCATCCCGCCTGTCGATTTCTGCATAGCGGATGGTTATGGCACCATAGCCGCCAAGCGAGTTGCCGTTGCTAAAAAGAGTTTTCATTTCGCCGGATCTTTTTTCATCTTCATTTTGAGCGAAAGTGGCTGCTCCACAAGTCAAAATCATCATAAATGCAAGTAACTTTTTCATGGTAATTGATTTATCTGTTATTACTAAAATTTACATTTCAGGGATATTCCGAAACTATGCAGGTACATACTGAAAATCAGTGTTGTGGAAAGTACTTTATTCATCCCGGTAAGCTCAATTGCTTCGGAGAACCTTGCCTGATCCGCTTATATCTTTCGTAATTGCCGGATCCCCGTCATAATAAAATATGCCGCTTCCCACTATCGTGACGTCCAGGGCCTGGTTGACATAGGCATCAATAGTGCCGGATCCGGAAATATAAGCTGTACACACATCAGTACCCAAATTACCTGAATTGATATTTCCTGAACCGATAACACTGAAATCAGAGCTGACTGCTGTTCCGGACAGCCTGATCTCACCTGAACCATTAACCTGGGCTGTCAGGTCTTCAGTGACGGCACTGATATTCATATACCCCGAGCCCCCGATTTCGCAATTAAGGGAGTTTGATTGTATTTCATAGCATTCTATCTGTCCTGAACCGGACACATTCAGATAAAGCTCATCCGAGCTGATCCCATTGCAGTAAATGAATCCTGATCCGTTCAGTTCGATGCTGCTTACGCCGGGTGTAGTGACGGTAATTTCTATGGGATGTGACGGTTTAAGACAATTTCCGTTTCTTGATTCTATGATAAGCTTATCACCTGAAACACTTGTAACAATGAATCCCATCAGGTTTTCATCAGCTTCAATTACTGTAAAGGAGGCCACCCCGGTATCAACCTGCACATCAAAATCACCGTTGACCTGAATCATGGTGAATGTATCAAGGTTCCTGGTCTCTGTTGTCCGGTCTCCATTTCCGTCAATACAATGATTCCAGAATTCCTCGCAGGAAGTGCAGCATAATATCAACAGAAGTGTTATGGGTACAATGGTTGTTTTCATATAGCATAAACGTTTTTATTATTTTTATTACGAAAAGACAATATATTTCATAAAAGGTTGCGTCATCTGTAAAATATTGTAAGATTGCACCTGCGGGGTATATTAAGTATCAGATCCGCTTCAGGGGTTCCGGTCCCGAAGGTTCCTTTTGTCTGGAACAGCCTGGCATCCGCATTGGAGACGCTGGTCTTCAGAGAAGCAAGGTTTTTCGGATAGACGAAAACTACATCCTGGTGATGGAGGAGCTCGAAATTCAATAACATGGGTTTTTCAAACCCCAGGGCAACATCCGTAAATTCAGAGGTTATATTGATCCGTGAAAATCCCCGGCGGATATTATCCATGGATAGGTCTCCGTAACGGCTTGAAAAGGTCAAATCGCCACGCAGCACACCTCCGTTGATACGGGAAAAATAACTTTCCCCCGTTAGGCTACCCAGATCACTAAGAATAAGCTTATCGCGGCGTGAGTTGATTTTAAGGTTTTCTGTCCTGTCAACAGTAAAATTCGATGACCGGGTTTCAGCTGTCAGGGTACCGGCATCCCGGATGTGCATGTTCCCATAGGAAAGGTATACCAGCCCTTCCCGGATGTAATTAATTTCAGCGTCTCCTGATGTGATCCGTATCTCGCTTTTCCCGGTAAGGCGATTGCAGGTCAGATCCCCGTATGACAAAACAAGGTTAACGTTTCCGGCCAGATCATCAAAATAAACGTCACCGAATTTGTTATCGATTCTAAGGGGTGTTCCGGCCGGGATCATTATGGTGTAATTGATGACAACCGAAGAGGTAGTGGACAGGTAAGTGCCTGCAATATCAACAATGTCCTTGATAACATCCGACCCTCCGTCCCCGATTTTTGTACGGGCTATCAGGAAAGATTGCCCGGGTGTAAATTCAAAATCAACCGTTTGTTTCAGCTTCTGCAATTTTGCATCGTCCTTGGCCCTGATGCGGAAATCAATAATAAATTTCACCGAATCAGTCCCCGTTGTGATCACCTGAATTTTTCCGTATTTATTCGCAATGTCTACCGTAACCCCGTTGCTGATCCGGAAGGATCTTACAACCTGCTCCGAATATTCGGGCATCTGGCTCAGCATATCCTGGCACACCAGCAGAAAAAAAGGCAATATGCAGGTTCTAAAGCGCATAACTGTCACTATTGGTGAGGCATTCATTTTCCCTCGGTTTTATTTCGCTCAGGAGATTTTCGAGGATGCTGATCTTAAGCCTGTAATTTTCAATAATGGCCTCAATTACTTCCTGATTTGCCATATTATCTTTCAGATCATTCATCAGATCCGCATATACCGTGTCAAGTTCCGACATGTCCTGGTTCAGCTCTTCCTTTAGGGCAGGACAATTGGCCATAATAGGCTTCAGCTCGTTCATTTTCTGGTTTACAAGTCCGGCATAGTAGGACTCCGCTTCCCGGAAGCCGGGAATTGCATATCCGCCTGACGGATCAGGGGTAACCACGGCACGGGTGCTGCCGTTCCTGTACCTGTGAATAAACTCATTTACCGCGTATGAGGCTGCAAATATGATGGTCACGATGGCCACACGCTGCAGTATGATACGCCATGAAATCTTTCTGTTTGCCCGGAGTTGATCGTTGATCCTTCGCCATACCCCGGGATCCGGATCCCGCACATCAAATTTGTCGCGGTTATCCCTTATAAATTCCTCAAACCTATCCATCGGCCTGCTGATTTAATATTTCCTTTATTTTTTTTCTTGCCCTTGAATACTGGGATTTTGAGGTTGCCTCTGAAATACCCATGATCTGCGATATTTCCATGTGATCATACCCTTCAAGCAAATACAGTGAAAACACAACGCGATAGCCTTCAGGCAGTTTTTCCATGGCTTTCCGAACCTGCTCCACGGATAATCCGGGTCCGGAATTATCCGGGTCGGGATAACTTTCATCGGAATCCGGACTGTCGGTAATTTCCTCTGACGGTAGCAGTGCAACATTTCTTTTTTTCAGGGCATTGATGCATTTGTTCAGGGTAATGCGCTTGAGCCATGCACCAAAAGCGGATTCAAACCGGAAGGTGCCCAGTTGCATGAAAGCCTCTGAAAAGGCTTCCTGAAGCATATCCTCCGCTTCCCCGCGGTTGTTCATCATTCGATAGCAAATATTGTACATGGACTTTGCATATAATTGATATAGTTCATACTGAGCCTTCCGATTTCCGGCTTTACTCAGTTCTATTATCTCCCTGTGTATTTCGTGGTAAAATGCCACCAAAAAAATATTAGCGGTTACAACATTACTATGATCTTTCACCGGGCATTAACCCTAAAACCCAGGTTGATAAAGTTCGTTTTTTATAAGGACAATTTTTTTTGGAAGGGGTTGCATGGAAGTCGGAAGTCGGAAGTCGGAAGTCAGAAGTAGGGAGGCAAGATCAACGCCTGTGGAGGGCTATCCAGTCATATACAGCATCACGAAAAAAGGCAGGGATCAAACGGAAAATACCCACAAGTTTCCACCATCCGCCTCTTTTTTGCAGGGCAATGATTATCGCGGTTGATTTGATGTACACCTCCCTGTTATCAATGAGAATCACAGTTTTGTCTGTCATGGTCCCGGGAATATCATGATCCCTCAGGATCTTTTCCGATTCATTTCCCCTGGCAGGGATGAATGTCATTCCGGAAGATTCTTTGCCGGTCTTCAGGAACTTTACGGCACTGTTGCACAACTTGCAGCCAGAATCAAATATGATAGCCGGATTTTCATGTTCCATGGGTGCCTGTGTTATTCCTTTTTCCTGATATAACAACCGATTATCTCACCGATAAAGAATTTATGAAAATCGTTACCCGGATAATTTTTCAGTGCTATTTCAGGTAAAAGAAAGTTTTCTGCTTTCAGGAAGTCAGCATATATCTTCCGGCATTCCAAAACCAGCCTGGCCTGTTCGAATGAAATATTGCCCAGGGAAGTCTCAAGGGGTCTCAGTCCTGTCTGTCCCACTTTGTCAATATCCCTCCCGGAATGGGTGCCGCAAAAATCAAGAATTTCCCTTGAGCGATAATCAAAGAAACTCAGCGTATAATACGAATGTTCCTCGACAAACCGGAAGGTATACCTGTGCGGCCTGATAAAGCAAATGGCTATGGGTTTGCTCCAGAGTATGCCAACGGTTCCCCAGCTGGCAGTCATGGTGTTATAACTGCCGGTATTGCCTGCCGTGATCAGCATCCAATCTTCATGGATCAGGCTGAAGAAGTTATCATGTATTTCTCCGGGCAGTATCAGATCGAAAAAGGATTCCATATTCGGGGCCTTAAAGTGCAAAAATAGTGTTTTTGACTTGATTATGAAAGTATAAGCCTGTACCACATTTTGGAGGAAGTCACTTCAATCTGTTGACGCTGTCAATTTTTTATTATTTTTAGTTTTTATTACATCCCGGAATTATCAGACATCCTGTTTCATAATTCCTGGATTTGCCGAAACCATAAAAAATGCCCCTATGAAGAAAGCTGTTGTACCGGAGGGTTATCTGTTTTCGAAAAGATATACCAATTATGTTTTCACGTTACTGTTTTTGTTGTATATGTTCGATTATGTTGACCGGATGGTAATCACTTCGCTTTTTCCCTATCTTAAAGAAGACTGGGGTCTCACGGATGCAAAATGCGGCATGCTGGTTTCAGCTGTTTACTGGTCAATTGTATTGTTAACCTTCCCTGTTTCTGTTCTTGTTGATCGCTGGAGCAGAAAGCGGACAATAGGATTGATGGCATTGATATGGAGTCTGGCCACGGGGGTATGCGCCCTGACCAAGACATTCGGGCAGCTGTTCGGAGCCCGCACCCTGATCGGGGTGGGAGAGGCCGGATATGCCCCGGGCGGAACTGCCATGATCGCCGGACTGTATCCCCAGGAAAAGCGCTCCTGGATGATGGGATTGTGGAATGCTTCGATACCGCTGGGTAACGCCATCGGTGTGACCCTTGGCGGAATAATTGCCGCAACATGGGGCTGGAGGCATGCATTTGGCCTGGTAGCCATTCCCGGTCTTATTGTTGCCATCCTGTTCTTTTTTGTCAGGGATTACCATACAGTCGGCCTGATACAGCGAAACACCGGGTCTGACAAAAAAGGGGAAACCAATGGATCAGCCATTAGTATAAAAGAAATGGTCCTGGAATTTTTCCGGAAACCATCCCTTATATTTACGTATTTTGGTATCGCCGCAGTAGTTTTTGCCACCACTTCCCTGCTCACCTGGCTCCCCACATATTTTCATCGCGTACAGGGATTACCGACCGAACAAGCCGCACTCAAATCGGGTTCCATCATGGTACTCGCATTGATCGGGGCGCCTTTGGGGGGATATATCGCCGACCGCTGGAGAAAAAAAAGAATTAACGCGCGGCTCCTTTTTCCTACAATTACTTCCCTGATGGCAGCCCTTTTTCTGTTCCTTGCCTTTGTTGTATTCCCCGGAAAGCTTCAATATGTTCTCCTGATGGCAATGGGGGTATTGATCACAGCGTTTATATCAGCGGCCGCAGCCGTAACCCAGGATGTTGTCCACGCCGGCCTGAGAGCTATGTCCTATGCCATTGCCGTAGTGATCCAGAATCTGCTGGGGGCATCCACAGGGCCGTTTATTACGGGTGCGATATCCGATGCCACAAATATACAGACTGCCATGTCGTTTTTGCCAATTTCACTCGTGGTTGCGGCAGTCTTGTTTTTTGCCGGTTCATTCTTCTATGAAAAGGATCTATCCAAGGTAATTAACGTAAAACTTGAAGTCTCATAACACTTATATTGCTTATATTTAAGCACAATTTGGACTGAAAAATACCTATTCCTCCACCAAACCATGAATAGAATTTTTCTGTTTTTACTTATGCTTACTTTTTTTGCCGACCCTATTAAAAGTCAGCCGTTACAAACCGTAGAATTTGTGGACCCGGAAAAATATTGCGGCAAGTGGTATGAAATTGCTTCCTATCCCACACGGTTTCAAAAGGGATGCCGTTGTACGACAGCGGAATATGAATTTATTGCCAGTGGCGGTTATTTTCGTGTCATAAACCGGTGCATACGATTTAAGAGCGGAAAATCAAAGATCAGTTCTATAAAAGGGAAAGCCTTTGTTGTTAAGAATTCCGGCAATGCAAAGCTGAAAGTCCGGTTTTTCTGGCCATTTCTCGGAGACTATTATATTACAGCCCTTGCAGAAGATTATTCATGGGCTGTGGTTGGTCACCCGAAAAGAAATTATCTCTGGATACTGAGCAGGGAATCCTTTATGCCCACCGATACATACATTGATATTCTCAGGATCGTCAGTGCAAGGGGCTACGACCCGAAATTACTCCAAAAGACGCCGCAGAATTGCGATGGGGAGTGAGGGGGTTACTGATTCCACTTTCTCCAGATAAAATACACAGGTATGCCCAGCAGCACAATGATCAATCCGGGCCAGGTATATATCGGCTTATATATCAGTAATATCATCATAATAAAAGCGACAGAGACGATATATAGAGCGGGAAGCAGGGGATACCCGACTGCCCTGTACGATCGATCACCCTCCGGATATTTTTTCCGAAAAATGAAAACGGACAGAATGGTAAGAATGTAAAAAAGCAGTACCGTAAAGATCACATAGTCGAGCAGGTTGCTGTAAGTCCCCGACAGGCAGAGCAGGGAAGTCCAGATACTCTGGATGACAAGCGCCCTGGCGGGTACACCTTTTGAATTAAGGATTCCGACTTTCCTGAAAAACAGCCCATCGGCCGCCATAGCATAATAGACCCGTGCACTTGCAAGGATAATGCCGTTGTTGCAACCGAAAGTGGAGATCATCACCAGGATAGCCATAATGATGGCAGCGTTTCCACCCAGGATGCCCTCCATGGCCGCCGTGGCAATCCTGTCCTCGGTGGCATGCTGTATCCCCCTGGCAGCGGCCGTTACACCACCCACATCGCCCCATAATGGTAATGCCTGGAGGTAAGCAACATTCACGAGAAAATAAATGAGACTTACAATGATCGTCCCGTAAATTAAGCTTAGCGGTAAATTTCGCCTGGGATG
>Ga0105092_10000186_pt1 | contig 30677 bp, 36 predicted proteins | sample PPLLak2March2015_FD_87021 | JGI IMG/M metagenome (GOLD analysis project Ga0105092, IMG submission 87021) | Freshwater sediment microbial communities from Prairie Pothole Lake near Jamestown, North Dakota, USA - PPLs Lake P7 Core (1) Depth... | ecosystem: Environmental > Aquatic > Freshwater >... | reverse complement strand
GTGGAGAGGATCATCCCAACGCCATGGGCGCGAGCCTGCTTGAGGATCGTCAGGATCGGCTTCTTCGAGGGAGGCTCCGCAGTGGGCGGCGCGAAGCCGAACACCTCGTCCATGTAGACCAGAGCGCGTAGGTCGGCCGTGCCCGGCTGGGCCCGGAACCAGGAAACGACCTTCGAAAGAAGGAGCGTCACCACGAACAAACGCTCAGCCTCGGAGAGATGGGTGAGGTAGACGATGGCCGCCTTGACTTTCTCACCCCCGGTGAGCATCTCGCCCACGTCCAGTGGGACCCCTTCCAGCCAGGCCGCAAAGGATGGGGATGCCAGCAACCCGTTCAGCTTCATCGCCAGCGCCATTCGGTCCTTCTCGGGGAAGAACGAGTCGATGTCGAACACACCGAGTTTGCGGAACGGGGGCTTTGGCACCTGGCCCACCAGCGTCGCTAGATCGAGGTCCCGTCCCTCACGCCAGAACGTGGAGATGATCGTTGAGATGAGAATGTGCTCCGGACTCGATACGGGGTCCGCTTCGATACTCGCCAGGGAGAGGAGAGACGACACGAACGCCTCGATCTCGTCGCTGATCAACTCGCCCTGTGACTCCCAGTCGATAGCCGGCGCGTTCATCGAGCCGAGGACATTGAGACCTACTCCTGCGCCCGATCCGGGTGTGTAGATGGTCATCTCGGTGCCGTCACGGAGCTTGGCCATCCGCTCGGGACTGATACCGGATCCGGCGAGGCCTTCCTTCCAGGACGTTGCAGCGGCGGCCGCGAGCTCGTCCGGGGTTATTCCCTGCCGGTTCGCCTCGGCCTCATCGACCCAGGGCAGGAAGTCCGACGGGTCGAACTCGGGGAAATTGAGGAGGAGGTTCCCCATGTCACCCTTGGGATCGATGATCAAGCAAGGGATGCCGTTGAGCAACGCCTCCTCGAGGATCGTGATTCCGAGCCCCGTCTTGCCCGACCCGGTCATACCGACGATCACACCGTGAGTTGTGAAATCGGCGCGGTCGTAGGTGAGGGGTTCCTTGGCCTCTTCAGTCTTGTGGCCGATGAACAGATGGCCCTTCTCGATGTCCATCAATCGGAATCTAGGCCCGCTGGAGGGTCGGGTTCAGGGCCTCAGACTTCGGGCGGAGGGAGGTATCGGGCCGTGGTGAACTTGCCGCCGTCGACTTCCACAACCCAGATAGAGCCCTTGGAGCAATAGAACCGGGACTCGAGACTGAGACCGGCCCACATCATCCGGTTGATCAAGGCCGGGATCAAGTCGCCGTGTGAGCAGACGACCGCGTTGTAGCCAACCACGCTGTCGACGAGGGCATAGGCGGCGTCGATGTCGGGCTCCTCGCCAAGCAGCGTCGATGTCTCGATCGGGGCCTTGAGCAACTTGGCCAATGGCTTGACCGACTGCACGCATCTCTCGTATGGGCTGGAGAGAATCCGCTCGATACCGGTGTCGGCCAAGGTGGCGGCGATGGCGTCGGCCTCACGCCATCCCTTCTTGGTGAGCGAGCGGTCCTCGTCCCTGCCTCTCCACCTGGATCGATCGCCGGCTGTGGTGTGGCGGAGCAGGTAGAGGGTTCCGGTTTGAGCCAGCTTCTTCAGATCGGTTCTCTCGATCAGCTCGCGGTCCTGGTCGTAGCTGAGCTTTTCCAGTGCTTTGCGGGGTGATAGCCATTTCACCCTGTCGACTTCGGAGTTCTTGGTGAAGCCAGGACTGTCGGGGAGGGGCCTCATGGCATACCAATGCACTTCTTTAACGCCACCCTGGACTCGATAGCGGGTCGCCCCGAGCGGGGCCACGATTCGGCAGCGGTAGCCGGTCTCTTCGAGCACCTCGCGGATCGCCGTCTCTTCCGGCGTTTCGCCTTTGTCGGCCTTGCCCTTGGGAGGCGTCCAATCGTCGTACTGCGGACGGTGCACCACCAGGACCCGGATCTTGCCTTTGGACGTCTTGCGGAAGACGACTCCCCCAGCCGCACGAATGAGTCGTGTCACGGCGGGGACTCTAGATCCGAGTACCCCTAGCTCTCCAAGCGATTGGTCACCGCCGCGTTATCGATCGAGGCCGTGTCGCGGAGATCGATGGTCACCGATCCACAGGAGAGGCACACCTGGCGCAGGATCCCTCCACCCACATGTCGCGGCGATCCATACCTATGAAGGCCACGTCGGCACGAGGACTTGCGGCGCACAGACGAGACGTCGTCGGGGCGGAGATGCGTCATGGGCGGTCATCAGGCTCATCCAGGGCATCCCAAAGTCAAGACACCTCACCAGGCAAGGTCGAAATGACTAGTCAGACAGTCGGGCCAGGATCCGCTCGACGCCCTCATCGACGGTGTCGGCCCAGACCACATCGTGCTCCAGGGCGCCATTCATGTCGACCAGGGCCCGGGCCAGCGCCTTCCACCCCTGCCCGACGGCGACACTGATCCTCGGCTCGGCACCGGTCCGGCGCAGGATGTGGTTCGTGTTCCAGGAGATGAGGAGCTCGGCGGCGGTGCCGATAGACCCGGGCAACGCCAAGGTGGCCCTGGATCGTTGCATCATGATGTCGATCCGATTGGCCAGGCTCGACGCCTCGATCAACTCATGAACGAACGGGTTGGCCGCGGAGCGGTCAGGAAAGAGAACAGGCGCGGTGACACCGATCACGTGGCCCCCGGCGTCGGCCGCCCCGCTCGACACTGCCTCCATCGTCCCGCCGTAGCCGCCGGTGATCACGGCGTATCCCGCTTCGCCGAGACGGGTGCCCGCCCGACGAGCTTCTTCCCACTCGAGCGACCCCGGTTCGGTCTGAGACGACCCGAAGACGGCGACGACTTCGGCGGCGGTCACCCGGTCATCGCCTCGTTGATCCCCAACACCACCCGGTGCACATCGATCAGAGCATGGGTCTCGATGGCGAACTGGGGCCAGGGGACATCGAAGCCGGTAACACGCACGATTGGGCCCTGGAGGTCGTAAAGCGCCCTTTCGGCGACCACGGCTGCGACCTCGGCGGCCACACCCGCCGACCCCTGTGGCTCCTGCACGAGGAGGAGCCGGCCCGTCTTCTTCACCGAGTCGAGCACTGTCTCCCGGTCCCAGGGAAAAAGGGTCCGGAGATCGATGACCTCGACTGAGGATTCGACCCTGCTGGCGGCTTCGAGAGCAACCGGGACCATCCCCCCATATGTGACCAGGGTGAGATCGGCTCCCTCCCTCCTGACCCGGGCCCGGCCGATGGGAAGGGTGTAGTGCTCGACCGGTACATCCTCTCGACCAGCCCGATACAGCACTTTGGGCTCGAGGAAGATCACCGGATCATGACCGATGAGAGCGGAAGCAAGCAGGCCCTTGGCATCGATCGGGGTGGACGGGCAGACGACCACGAGCCCCGGTGCGTGGACGAAATACGCCTCAGGAGAGTCACAGTGGTGTTCGTGGGCGCCGATGCCGGCCCCGTTGGGGAATCGCACCACGACCGGGACCTCGGAATTGCCACGGGTGCGGAATCGATATCTGCCCAGATGACTGACGATCTGGTCGAAAGCCGGGTACACAAAGCCGTCGAACTGGATTTCGGCCACCGGCCTGGCCCCAGCCAGGGCCATTCCCACGGCAGACCCGACGATGCCCGACTCGTTGAGCGGTGTGTCGATAACCCTGTCCTCCCCAAAGCTCTGCTGGAGGCCTTCGGTCACCCTGAAGACCCCGCCGGTCAGGCCGACATCCTCGCCGAGCACGATGACACCCGGATCCCGTTCCATCGACTCGTGGAGCGCGGCGTTGATCGCCTCGGCCATGGTCATCGACCGGGCCGGCCCTCCAGGGATGACGTCCTGGCCGATGGACCAGATCTCATCGGGGTCGATCTGAGTCGACGGCTCGCCGTGGGACCGCTGCATGTCGTGGAGTTGGTCCACGACATGAGCCGGAATCCGGTGAAAGCCATGCCGGATCGCATCGTCCCGCTCCGGTAAGGGTTGCGCCTCGATCTCGGTGATCGCCGCGGCGACCAGATCGGAGGTCTCCATCGTCACCTTTTCCTCCACGGCGGCGTCCCACTCGTCGCGTTCCTCGAGAAACCGGCGCAATCTCACGATCGGGTCGCGGAGACGCCAGGACTCCTCCTCTTCCCGGGAGCGGTAGAGGGTGGGATCGTCGGCTGTGGCGTGGGGTCCGTAGCGATAGGTCATCGCCTCGATCAATGTCGGGCCTTCGCCGTCGCGTGCTCGGGCCACGGCCTCCTGTGTGGCCAGATACATGGCAACGGCGTCCATACCGTCGACCCGGATCCCCTCGAAACCGTAGGCCTGAGCCTTCTGGGCGATGGTCTCGGAGGCCGTCTGCTTCTCGTACGGGACCGAGATGGCGTACAGGTTGTTGGCGCAGATGAACACGGTCGGTGTCTTCCACACCCCGGCGAAGTTCATGCCCGAGTGAAAGTCCGCTTCTGAGGTCGCCCCGTCCCCGAAATAAACGGCGGTGACCGTGTTCTCGCCCCTCAGCTTGGTGACATATGAGTACCCGACGGCGTGAGGGAGCTGGCTCGCGATTGGAACGGAGACGATGCCCGTGCGGTACTGCTCCATGTCCCACCGACCGTTGGGCAAACCCTTCCAGTAGGCGAGCAGCACCTCGATGGGGAGTCCGCGTGTGACCTGGACGCCGTGTTCGCGATAGGAAGGAAACACGAAGTCGTCGGGCGCGAGGGCCAATGCCGATCCGATCTGCACTGCTTCCTGCCCCTCGAGCATGGCGTAGGTCCCGATCCGACCCTGACGCTGCAGGGCGAGCATGCGTCGGTCCAGCTCACGGGAAAGGACCATGTTGCGATACATCCGTTGGTAGAGCTCGGCGTCGAGCCCGGGGTCCTCGCCGACCAATCGGCCCTGCGGGTCGACTACTTGAAGTGTCGTCTCCAATTCTGACCCACCATACTTTCGGGCCGGAGCCGACCACCCCACCACCCACCAACCATTACCTTTGCTTCATGCCAAGGATCCGGCCGGACGTCGCATCCATCAGTCCGTACGTTCCCGGCCGATCGATCGAGGAGGTCGCCTCCGAGATCGGCATGACCCCGGACGAGATCGTCAAGCTGGCCTCGAACGAGAGCCCGGACGGCCCCTTCCCCGGCGTTGTCGAGGCCGCGACCAGAGCTCTGGCCGAGTCGAATCGCTACCCCGACGACGATCTGCGAGAGCTGAGTGCGGCTCTGTCGGTCCACCTTGAAGTCCCGGGCGATCATCTCTGGTTTGGGAACGGGAGCGTGGGCTTGATCACTCACATCGCCGTCGCCACCGGCGGCCCCGGAACGAGCGCCGTCTACGCCTGGCCATCGTTCGTGATGTATCGCATCGCCTCCCGATGGGCGATGACCGAGATGATCGAGGTGCCGCTCGACGACGAGCACGTGCACGACCTCGATGGCATGACCGACGCAATGCGTGACGACACGACGATCGCTTACCTGTGCAACCCCAACAACCCGACCGGGACCATCGTCACGTCGGATGCGATGACCTCGTTTCTCGATTCGGTGCCGGAATCGACCCTGGTCGTGATCGACGAGGCTTATCACGACTTCGTGACTGACGCGAGGTACGCGACCGCGATTCCCGAGGCCTTGAGCCGTCCGAATGTCCTGGTGCTTCGGACCTTCTCCAAAATCTTCGCCCTCGCGGCACATCGGGTCGGTTACGCGGTCGGTCAGCCCGGAACGATCAGGGAGTTGCGCAAGGCGCAGCCCCCTTTCACCGTCGCTCAGGTGGCCCAGGTGGCAGCGGCCGCTTCACTCCGGGACCGGGGCGAGCTGGAGCGGAGGGCCACGGCGAATTCGGCCGCACGTCACCAGCTGCTCGGTGTCTTGGCCGAGAGATCGCTCCCACACACGAGGAGCGAGGCGAATTTCGTCTATTTCGCGTTGGGGATCCCGGCCGAGGAGGCGGCCGAGCTCTTCACGATGCGAGGCGTGATTGTCCGCCCGATGAGTGGTGAGTGGTTGAGAGTGACCATCGGGGCCGATCACGAGAGCAGGCGGTTTGTCGATGCATTGGACGACATCCTCAGCGTCATCTGAGCGCCTTCGCCCTAAATAGGCCGAACGAACCACTGGTATCGGCAGCACGATCGGAGAAGATGTCCCTGGGGGAGGGCAATGGGTCCCCCTTTGGGAGAGGGGGGGCTCCGGGCGGGATGGATCTTCATCGAATCGGCCATGAGGCGGCGCGGTTGCTGCCGCTCGCCCAACAGGTGCTCGAGCATTACCCCTTCCGGGTCAGGGAAGTCGAGCATCTGGCCACGCATTCCAATGTGATGTACCGCGTGATCACCTCAGACGGCTTCCAATGCGTCCTGCGGGTGGGAAGCCCGGGCGCCAACTCCCGGACCAATATCGATTATGAGGTTGCCTGGTTGTCTGCGTTGAACCGGGACACGGACCTGGAAATCGTCACCCCTATCAAGACCGGGTACGGGACCTTGGTCGTCGATGCCGCTGAGCCCGACTCGGACAAGACCAGGCCATGTGTGCTCTTCAGCTGGATTCCCGGCGCTCCGCTCGCCGATGGGGCAGGCAGCTTTGGTTATCGCCTCCTGGGCCGGATCAGTGCCTCGCTCCAAGAGCACGGGCGAACCTGGCAGGTCCCCAATCCGGACGGGATGAGACGGTGGGATCGGATCTTCTACTACGACCCGGAGCTCGATCCTGTGATCATCGACAGCCCTCGGTTCGACCATCTCTTCGACTCGTATCGCCGCCGAACGATCAGCAAGGCATCTGAGCTGTCCGAGCGCATCATCAAGGATGCTTGGGCGTCGGGATTCCCCCATGTCGTGCATGGCGATCTCCACGAGTGGAACGTCCATTTGATCCGTTCCCGCCTCCACGCGTTCGACTTCGAGGACGTGATGATCGCCACTCCGGGCCAGGATGTATCCGTGTGTCTCTACTCGTCACGGGCCAGCGATCGGCGGGAGGAGATCAGGTCGGCCTACCGTCAGGGGTACGAGGAGATCGCACCCTGGCCTATCGAGGACATGGAGCAACTGGACGGCTTCCATGCCGCCCGCCAGATAATGCTCATGAACTACGCGGCTCGGACCCTGCCTATGGGGGAGGCCGAGGAGTACCTGACCCAGGTCACGCCCTGGCTACACCGTTACGTGGACCACTACGGCTGAGCCCATGAGGTTCGCCGACCGCCGCGAGGCGGGGGTGAGCCTTGGTCGGGCGGTCGCCGCTCACCGCCCATCGCAACCGCTCGTCACCGCCCTGCCCCGTGGAGGCGTCCCGGTCGGATTCGAGGTCGCCGAAACGCTGGGCTGCGAGCTCGATGTGCTGGTCGTTCGAAAGGTGGGGGTGCCGTTTCATCCAGAGCTCGCCATGGGAGCAGTCGCCGAGGGCGACGTGGTGATCAGGAACCAAGAGATCCTCGACAGAGTGGGGATCGACGACGACACCTTCGACGCTCGGGCCGAATCGGAGAAATCCGAGTTGGAGTCGAGACTGGCTCGATACCGGGAGGCGGTCCCGGCCATCGAGCCGGTCGGCCGCACTGTGGTCGTGGTCGACGATGGTCTCGCCACAGGTTCGACCGCGCTCGCCGCGATGCGGGTGTTGCGCGCCCGTGATGCACTCGGCGTTTGGCTGGCGGTTCCGGTTGCGCCGGCTGATGCGATCCCAATTATGGAAGGGGTGGCGGATCGGGTGATCGTGCTCGAGCATCCGAGGAGGTTCATGGCTGTCGGCGCCTGGTATCGCGACTTCAGCCCGACTCCGGATGCCGAGGTCGTGGAGCTACTCCGACGCTCCCGCAACTAGCGTTCATAGTCCCGACCAGGAGCCGACCAAATGCCTTCATTGGAGTTGTTCTGCACGATCAGGGCCGAGATGGGGAGAAAAATCATCGGCGACACTCCAGCCGGGACGCGCATCGACTTCCCGTTCGAGGGCACAGCCACGGGACCTCACTGGGAAGGTGAGCGGCCGGTCAGTGGAATCGACTATGTGACGCTTCGCTCGGATGGGAACATGGACCTCGACATTCATGCCACCGTCGGCGAGAAGCGCGAAACGGTGGCCTATAGGGGGAGCGGGGTTTCCATCGTCAACCCGGACCAATCGGCCGAACCGCGCGAGTTGCTGACCTTCGAGACCGGCAACGAGGACCTCGCCTGGCTGAACAACGAAATCGGTGTCGCGTTCGGCAAGGGCGAGGCCGGGAACCTTGCTGTCGAGGTGTTTCTGGTCAAGCCCTGAAGTCGGGCTTTCTCTTCTCCATGAACGCCATGACGCCTTCATGATGCTCTGGCGTCCTGCCAAGGCGGCCCTGTTCTGCCTGCTCGGCTTGCATAGCGTCTTCGAGGGAGGTGCCCGCGGCTTCCCGAATCAGGCGCCTGGTCGTGACCAGTGAATCAGGGACGAGGCCAGCCATCTGTTCCGCCACCGAGCGGGCCCGATCGAGGAGCGCGTCACCGGGCACCACATCGACGCATAGTCCCAGCTCACGGACCTCTTCCGCCCCGACCCGTCGATTGGTGAATGCGATCTCCAAGGCCCGGGAGACCCCGAGGTGGTGCGACAGCCACCAGGTCGTGCCCGAGTCCGGCACCAGCCCGATGGCCGTGAAGGCCGATGTGAGAAAGGCGTCCTCTGCCATCACCCGAATATCGCAGGCGAGAGCCAGGCCAAGACCCGCCCCGGCCGCCACGCCATTGATCGCCCCGATGACGGGCACCTCGCATTCGAGCAGGGCGCGGAGGGCGGGATGGAACACATCATCGAGCAAACGCGCCAGGTCCGGCCCGTCGCCGCTCTCGTAGTCCGCCATCAGATCGTTCAGGTCTGCGCCGGAGCAGAAGGCCTTGCCCGCCCCGGTGAGGACGAGAGCCCTTGCCTCTTCTCCGGCCCGCTTTGCTGCCTCGACCAGACCGTCGCTCAGGGTCGCCTCGATGGCGTTGTATCGGTCGGGCCGATTGAGGGTGACGATGGCCAGGTCATTCTCGAGGACGTAGTCGACGCTCATTCTCCTCCTGGGCGAAGAAGGCTAACGGGCCGGAAAGCCAAGCAATGCTGGGTTTTTCGCCTATGGTTACTCGGACGTCACCAGATACACGGTGCCGAACGTCGACCCACAAGGAGGGGCCGTGAACAAATCCGAGATGGCGGACAAACTCGCCGACAGGGCGGATATCTCCAAAGGCAAGGCCTCGGAGATCATCGACCACCTATTCTCCACGAAGTCGGGCGAGGGAATCATCGCCCAGGAGCTCGATGCGGGCCGCAAAGTGAACATCACCGGGTTCGGCAATTTCGCCACCAAGCATCGCTCTGCCCGGCAGGGCAGGAACCCGGCCACCGGGGAGACCATCACGATCGCAGCGAAGAGGTATGCCCACTTCTCCGCTTCGAAGGGGCTGAAGGACCGAGTCGCCGAGTAAGCGCCCTCAACCGGGATTCAATGGGCCCCGTCGTCAGACGGGGCCCATTACTTTGCTCGGCATGAGCCTCGACTTGTGGCGCCCACCGGTTGCCATCGCCCATAGGGGCAGCCGCCTCCTCTGGCCAGAGAACACGATGGAGGCGTTCGCCGGCGCTGTCGGGCTCGGCTATCGCCACCTGGAGACGGATTTGAGGGTCACAGGTGACGGTGTCCTGGTCTGTCTCCATGACCCCACGGTGGACCGCACCACCGACGGATCAGGTCCGGTGCAAGAGCTCAGTTTCGACGAGCTTTCGTCTCTTGACGCCGGCTATCGGCACGTGGGAGTCGAGGGTCGAACCTTCCGGGACCGGGGGATCCGCGTGCCCACGCTCGAGGAGGCCGTGCTCGCCTACCCGGAGGTCTCCTTCGTCGTCGATCTGAAGACCGAAGACCTAGTGAAGCCACTGCACGATTTGATCGAGCGCCTCGGGCTGCACGATCGGCTCATCGTTGGCTCGTTCTCCGATCGGCGGCTCCAGGAGTTCCGGGAGGCGTCGGCCGGCCGGGTCGCCACGTCCACGGGTGCAACCCTGGCCAGGTCCTGGCTCGTGGCATCGAGGGTCGGGAGGGGAGTCGTGGGCGAGGCATCGGCCCTTCAGCTTCCCCGTCATTCCAGAGGGCTTCGTGTCATCGATCGAAAATTGATCGAATCGGCGCATGCCCACGGTCTTCAGGTGCACGTCTGGACCGTCAACAACCGATCGGAGATGGCCGAGCTGCTCGACCTCGGAGTCGACGGGATCATCACCGACCGACCCGATGTGCTCAAGGAGTTGCTGGAGGACCGGGGGCAGTGGGGCTGATTACGCGGAGGCTGGTGCCGCAAGGTGGTAGGTACCATCGCAACTCATGATCAGAATGGCCGCCGTCCTCCTGTTCGCGGTTGAAGTGGGTTCCGGCTTCGGAGTGGCCTCCGCCTCGGTCGTCTCAATGTCCGACGAGTCCATGATCATCGAAGTTCGAGTCGAGTTGGAGACTTCGGCCGATTCGGTTGTCGTCCATCTAGCCCTGCCAGAAGAGGACCCGATCACTCTGCCGATGCTCGAGCGTGACGATGGGGCTTACGAGGTGACCACCGAGGTCAAGCCGGCCAACTACATCGTGATGTTCGAAGCGATCGGCGACCCGGGTGCCGAGTCGGACCAGGTCTCTCTCACCGATCTCGGGGTCGACTTGAGCTCGACCTCGGGCACGACCACCACCACCGAGAGCGAGGAGTTGAGCGCCGGCACGCAGCAGTGGCTATGGCTTGGCGTAGCCCTCGGGGCAGCATCGCTCTCGGCTCTGGCCTTCTGGGTCCTCGGTGGGCGTGACCGGGATGAAGGGTCAGACGAGCCGGAAGAAGCGCAAGCAGATCAGCCCGAATCGGCCCCACCCGAAGAGGAGCCGTCCCACGTTCCCTGAGCGGGCCGACGAACAGGTGATCCGTGATGCCCTGCCGTCCGACGCCGCTGGTGTGGCGCGGGTCAACGTCGCCAGTTGGCGGCAGGCATACCCGGGCCTCATCGATCAGGGATTCCTCGACTCGTTGGATGTCGAAGGCCGTACCGAGACCTGGAACCGAATCCTTCGGCAAACCAGGGGGCGCGTCCTGGTGGTCGAGGACGATGGCGTGGTCGACGGCTTTTGTGCGGTCGGCCCCTCCACCGAAGAGGACTGGGGCGAGGTTTATGCCATCTACCTCGACCCTGAGCGATGGGGCAAGGGGGTGGGGCGCGACCTTCTCGCGGCTGGAGAGAAGGCCTTGTTCGACGACGGCTACTGGCAAGCCTTGCTCTGGGTTCTCGACGGAAACACCCGGGCCCGAGCCTTCTACGAACGCCAAGGTTGGGCGCTGGGCAAACCGATCCGCATCGAGAACATTGGGGGCGCTGACGTCACTGAGGTTCGATACGAAAAGTCTCTAGGCCCGGCCTGACGAGCTCCAAGTCACCGGGAACCGTCACTTTCAGATTGCCTGGCTCTCCGGGGATTCCCTCGATGTCGACGTCAGCGAATCGGCGGACGATCGCTGCGGTGTCCTGGGCTTCGTATCCGATGACTGCGGCTGCGGCGTAGGCAGCCAGGAGTGGCTCGCCCCGGAACACCTGGGGTGTTTGGGCAACAACCGCGCTTTCAACCGGCGCGAGGTCAGATTGCCCCACGATCGGGCCCGACGCCGGCACGACCGGGACGGCCCCGCCGACCCGGCCGGCAGTCTCGAAGAGCGTCTCGATCAAATCGGCCGTGACCATCGGACGCGCGCCGTCGTGGATGCCGACGAGTCGGGCGGGTTCGCCGATGGCATCCAGCCCGGCCCGTTCGGAGGCGGTGCGGCTCGGGCCTCCAGCGACCAGGTCGGCGCTCGGGACCAGGGTGGCCAGGACCGGCATTTGGTCGGTCCGGCAGACGAGGATGCAGCGATCGACATGGTCGATGACGGCAGCCACGGTGTGGGCTGCCAACGGACTGCCCGCCACCATCGTCAGCATCTTGTCCTCTCCGAATCGGACACTGCTTCCGGCGGCGACAACGATCATCACTCGATCGATCACGGCTCGAGGGTACTTTTCGCCCGTGATCGACCTCCAGACCATTCGCCAGTTGGCGGCGCCTCACCCGGTGGTCGTGGTGGATCACAACGGCGAGCCGATGGACCGTCTCGGGCTTCCTGATGAGCTACCCGTTCCGGGCCTGCTGGTCTCACCTGTGTACGAGGCGGTCAAACAAGTCGACGCGGGGAGGCTGATCGCCGATCTCGACCGTGATTCCCTGTGGGCAGTGACCGGGTTCGTCCTCGATATCACTGTTCTCGACGCCCTCGGCGAGGGAACGTATTCCGCCGCGGACCTGATTGGGGCGGTGACCTCGGCGGGCTTCGACTGGAAGCCAACCATCTTGTAGGGCGCCCCGGCGCGATATACGTTCGAGGTCATGGTGGGGATGGGGAGATCTCCGGGCCGGCTCGGCATACTCGCGGTGGCTTCGCCGGATCCGTTGCTGTCGTTGCTGTCGGCCCTGGGCCTGGCTCAGGTGGCAGGGAGCGGACTTGTCATCGACATGTGCCGCGATCTGGCGCTTCAAAGTGGACGGACCCTCTCGGATCTCGCCGCGGAGGGCCCTTCTTTGTCCGAGCTCGCCCCGGGCCGGTCTGGGGTGGCCCTGTTGTCGTCCGGTCCGATCGAGCCAGTCGATGCGTTGCCCCTCATCGACACTCTCGCCCAGGGGTGGCCCGCGGTAGTGATTCGGTGCGCAAGCGGTGGATGGTCCGGTCCAACTGTCCCGGTCCGGCCTCTCTTTCCGGGTCTTCTCAGATCGGTCGAGGAGAGCCCGGCCGTATGGCAGCCGACGACAGCAGGAACGAGACCGAGCGGCCCCGGACCGGTGCTCCCCCGTCTCAGCGGATCTCTGGCGCGGCGCCTCCTATCGGGTAAGTCGGCGGCCAAGGCCCGTTGGGTGCGTGCCTGGGAACGGGTTTGGGAGATGCCGTGGGCTTGATCGACAAGGTCATCAGCGACATTGCAATCGGAGTGGTTCCGCTACGCCGTTCCGAGGTGACCGCCGAGGCGGAGCGTCTCCTCTCTGTCGCTTCTCCCCACCACGCAGTTCGGCTGGCTGGGAGCATCGCCGATCGGGTCTTGGGGCTCGGGCCCCTGGAGCCGCTGCTGGCGGACCCGAAGGTCACCGACATTCTGGTCAACGGGCCCGATGACATTTGGGTGGACCGGGGTGGTGTGTTGACCCGGGTGGAAGGACGGTTCGCCGGAGAAGCCGACCTTTACGCAGCAGTTGAGCGGGTCATTGCCCCGCTGGGGCTGAGAGTCGACAGGTCCTCGCCAATGGTGGACGGGCGTCTAATCGACGGGAGCCGGATCCACGTCGTGGTCCCGCCGGCCGCCGTCGACGGCCCCATCATCGCCATCCGGCGATTTACCCAGGCGGTGAGTTCGCTCGGAGAGCTAGTGACGGTGGGAACGGCGACGCCGGTGCAGATCGAGCTGCTCTCGAAGGCCGTGGGTGAACGACGTACCGTGATCGTGTCCGGAGGAACCGGCGCAGGCAAGACCACGCTCCTCGATCTTCTCGCGGGCATGATCCCAGCCGACGAGAGAGTGGTGACGATCGAAGATGCCGCCGAGCTCCGCATCCCGGGCCATCGGGTGCGTCTCGAGGCCCACCCACCAAACCCGGAGGGGATCGGCGAGATCACGATCCGCCACCTGCTGCGATCTGCACTCCGACTCCGCCCGGACCGCATCATCGTCGGAGAGGTGAGAGGCCCTGAAGCCCTCGACCTCATTTCGGCGCTCAACACCGGTCATCGTGGCTCGATGTCGACTCTGCACGCCAACAGCCCGGAGGAGGCGCTGTGGAGGCTCGAGACGCTCGCTCTGTCCGCAGGAGACACCTCCGAGCTCGCGGTCCGACGCCAGCTCCACGCCGCGATCGACCTCGTTGTGCAGATGGAGCGGGACGATGGCAGCCGTGTCATCACCGAGATCGCGTGCGTCGGGTATGACGGCATCGAGGGCAGTCTGTGACCTGGTCACTCATCGCCCTCGCCGTCGGAGCCGGGGTCGACTGGCGGCGTCTAGCGCTTCTCTCGCTGACCGTCGTGGCTCCGCTCCCGATGGCCCTTATCTTGGCTATCCATTGGTGGCGGGCGCGTCCTGGCCTTTCCATGCGCGCGAGTCGGTTCTGCGAGGCGGTGTCGGGCGAACTCCGTGCCGGCGCCTCGCTTCGTGCCTCGTTGGAGACGGCCGCCGTTTCGGTGGAAGCGGTTGAGCTTGCCCGTTGCTGTCAGATGGGCGCACCCATGGATCGGGTAGCCCGGGCCGCGCAGGAGGAGTTCAGCGAGATCGGTCCCGAGCTCGGGACACTGCTGGCTCGGGTCGACGGGCTCGGCGTCTCGCCGGCGGCCCTGTTCGACGAGATCGGTGCCCTCGCCTTGGCCCAGGTGGAGGTCGCCCATGAGGTTTCCGTCGCATCGGCACCAGCGAGAGCGACGGGCGCAGTGTTGCTCGTGGCTCCCATCCTCGGATTTGGCTGGGCCCTCACGCAGGGCGGCCTCGAAAGCCTCCTGCGCCATCCGGCTCAGAGGGCCGCCGCCGTGGTGGGCATGGCACTCGTGGTCTCTGGCGTCACCCTGTCGGTGCTCATCGTGCGGAGAGCGCGATGACAGCTGTTGTGTCGGGTTCCATCGGGCTGGCGGTGGCCGGCTTGCCTGGCGCTGTCCTTGGTATTTGCGTGTCTGCCGGTTTCGCCCTCCGGCATCGGCTCAGGAAAAGACCAAAGCTCCTCCGACCGGTCTTGATCGTCCTCCTCATCGAGCTGCGATCAGGCCGCTCGGTACTTGGGGCGCTCCAAACAGTCGGAGCCGCGTTTCCCGCTCGAGCCGAGATGGCGCTGGCGGCCCGGGTAGCCACCATCTCCGGTCTGAGTCAGGCCGCCTTGCTCATGACCGGCGAGATGAAGGGAGTCCTGTCCCAATTGGCCCGTGCCCAGAAGTCGGGCGCCGCCCTGGGCGACACGATTCGGTCGATGATCGAAGCTGATATCGCCACCGACAAGGCGAGTCGTGTGGCCCGATCCCGCTCTCTACCGGTGCGACTGCTGCTTCCGATCACCCTGTTGCTCCTGCCAGGTCTCGTCCTCCTTCTCTATGCGCCTTCATTGCTCCGTCTCTTCGAGGACCTTTCCGGGCCGCTGACATGAGATCCGCACTTCTCCCCGCACCGGTCGGAAACCGGACGATAAGGAGAGGAAATGGCACGGATGCTGGCTTGGCTTGCTACCCGCGACGAGCGTGGGCAGGGAACGGTCGAGTACTTCTTGGTGATCCTCGCCGCCACCGCCCTGGCCGTGATCGCCCTGAAATGGCTGCAGTCGGGGAGCGGGGGCGGACTGTTGGGGAGCCTGTTCGGAAAAGTGATCGACTGGGTGGCGGGAAGATTCTGAGAGGAGACCGCGGCTCGGTGACTGTCGAGTTGTTCCTCATCCTCCCTATCGCGATTCTCGTCCTGGTGGCATCGATCCAGCTGATCGGCGTGGCCAGGGCGCGGATCGAGCTGCAGGGTGCGGTGCGGGAGGGGGCTCGTGTGGCTGCGACGACACCCGACCCTGGCCGAGCGGTCGAGGCGGTGCTGGCGGCCTTGAGCCCAGAGATGCGTGAGGTCGCCAGGGTGTCGGTGGAGAGACCCTCCAGGGTCGGCGCGGTGGCCACCGTCACCATCTCGATGCGGCACGTGCTCGGCCAACCATTCCCCAGAAGCGTCGGGGTGAACCTGTCGGCGAGGGCGACGATGCGAATCGAGAGATGAAGGGCGAGAGGGGCGCCGGGACGATCCTGATGATCGGGCTTTGCGCCCTGATCGCCACCATCGGGATAGGCACGACGGCGCTGGGCGTCCTGTTCGACGCACGCGAGAGGGCGGCCACCGCGGCCGAGGCAGCCGCCCTCGCCGCCGCAGTCGCCACCTATCCACCGGCTGGTGCGAAGGCTCCCGACGATCTCGCGGCCGAACTGGCGTCCCGTAACGGGACGCGGATGGTGAGCTGCTGGTGCCCCGTCGACCCCACGCTTCGATCGCGCGTGGTCGCGGTCACCGTGGCAATGAGGGCGAATGTGCCGCTGTTCGGCGAGGTCCTCGTGGGCAAGACTGCTCGGGCGGAGTTCGAACCGCGGGCCTGGCTGGGCCGATGAATCGTCTATTTCGTTAGGTTCGTCCTGGCATGTCCACCAACGTGCAAATGGTCAATCTCTTCATCGAGACCCTCGAAGCCCGTGACTGGGAGCGCTGGGCCGCCCTCCTTCATCCGGAAGTCGTATACGAGATCCCCCAGTCGAGGGAGCGGATCAGGGGGCGTGACCGCTACCTCCGGTTCAATCAGGAGTATCCCGGTGAATGGCATCTCCGACTCAAGGTCGCCATCGCCGACAACGAACACGGCGTCGCATGGTTCGGTTGGCAGGTCGCAGACGCCGAGCCCGCCGACGGTATGGCCTTCTTCGCCTTTTCAGATGGGCTGATCACCTCGGTCACCGACTTCTGGCCCGAGCCCTATGAGCCGCCGCCAGGACGCGAACATCTCGTCGAGCGTTGGTGACGATGACAGGCGGGGCCACCAGGGCGACCGTCGCCCTCCACCAAGCCGACGCCGCCTACCGGGTGCATCGGTACGACGTCTCCGTGAAAGTGGGCGAGGGCTACGGGGAGGCGGTGGCAACGGCGATCGGGATGGTCTCGGCGAGAGTGTTCAAGACTCTGGTTGCTGTGGTGGACGATGAGCCGGTGATTGCTGTGATACCGGTCGATCGGCGTCTCTCCACGAAGAGATTGGCCGTTGCCATTGGCGGCAAGCATGGCTCACTGGCTCCACCCACGGTGGCCGAGCGAGAGACCGGCTACGTGACCGGTGGGATCAGCCCCTTCGGGCAGCGGAAGCGGCATCGGCTGGTCCTCGATTCCTCGGCGCTGGAGCACGACACGATTGCTGTGTCAGGAGGGCGGCGAGGGCTTCAACTCGAGGTCTCTCCGACCACCATCCTCGATCTGACAGACGGGTCTATTGCTGTCATCGTCGACGACTGAGGGCGGGATCTAGGCTGCGGCGCGTGGCCACACGTCTCGAAATCCTGAGGATGCTGGCCGAGCTGGCCAAGCTGACGGCGCTGGACGAGGGCAGCCCTCAGGCCTTCCGGGTCAGGGCCTATGAGAACGCGCTTCATGGAATCGAGGGATATCAGGGCGAGATGACCGGTCTCGGCAAGAAGGAGCTCACCGAGATCAAGGGAGTGGGTGGCTCCACGGCAGACAAGATCCTCGAGTTCATGTCCACCGGCTCGGTGGCCAAACTGGTGGCCCTCCGGGAGAAATACCCTCCGGCGTTCGTCGAGCTCACCAAGATCCCCGGTCTCGGCCCCAAGACGCTGAAGGTGATCCGGGCGGAGCTCGGCGTTGAGGACATCGAAGGCCTTCGCAACGCCATCGCCGCCGAGCAGCTGCGTGACCTCCCCGGTCTGGGCAAGACCTCCGAGGAGAAGATCGGCAAAGCGATCGATCGCCTGGGCCTCCATGGAAAAGATCGGCGGACACCGTTGGTCGAGGCGCTGCCACTGGCCCGGTCACTCGCCGCGCGGATCACCGCCGTCGAAGGCGTCGATGCAGCCGTTCCGTGTGGCTCGATCCGCCGATTCTCGGACACCGTCGGGGATATCGACATCGTTGTGGCCACCACCGACCCCACAGCCGTTTCCGACTTCGTCGTCGGCCTGCCCGAGGCTGCCGAGGTGATCGGATCCGGCGGGACAAAGACCTCGTTTCTGACCCGGGAAGGAATGCAGGTCGATGTCCGCACCGTAGAGCCGGGTCAGCTTGGCTCTGCTCTTCTCTATTTCACGGGTTCCAAGTCTCACAACATCGCTCTGCGTCAGCGAGCCATCGACCGGGGGTGGCTGCTCAGCGAGTACGGCCTCTTCGAGGAGGGGAAGCTGATTGCTGCCGAGACCGAGGATGACATCTACAAGGCTCTGGAGATGGAGCCGGTACTCCCACCGATGCGGGAGGGGACCGGTGAGGTAGAAGCCGCGGCAGACGGCACGTTGCCCGAACTCATCGACCTTTCACGGATCAGAGGTGACCTTCACTATCACTCCGATCGATCGGGTGATGGCCGCTCCACACTCGAGGAGATGATCGAGGCGGCGATCGCCCGCGGCTACGAGTACGTGGCGTTCACCGATCATGGCGAGGACCTGGCGATCAATGGGTCGCCCCGGGAGGTGATGCTCGAGCATCGCGATCGCATCCGTGAGCTTCAGGCCCAGTACCCGGACATTCGCCTTCTCTTTGGCTGCGAACTCAACATTGGCCCGGATGGGGATCTCGATTACGACCCCGCGTTTCGCCTCGAATTCGACTATTGCGTTGCCTCGATTCACTCACATTTCGACCTTTCGCAGGATCGTCAGACGGCCCGGATCCTCGGTGCTCTCCACGATCCGGCGGTCAACGCCATCGGTCATCTCAGCGGCCGCTACGTGGGTCGCCGCCCGGGCGTCGAGCTGGACATCGACGTGGTGTTGGAGGCCCTCGAGGTGACCGGGGTGGCCCTCGAGATCAACGGAGCGCTCGATCGCCTCGATGCCACCGCCGAGGTGGTGCGCCAGGCGATGTCCCGTGGTGTGGACTTTGTCATCGACACCGACTCGCATCACACCAGTGATCTGGTTCGGATGGGTTATGGGGTCACCTACGCCCAAAGAGGATGGGTGACGACCGACCGGGTGGTCAACGCCAAACCCCTGAACGACTTTCTCGAGTGGGTCACTTGGAGACGATGACGCGTAGCTTCCCCGTGATGGCCAAGAAATACGAAGTAACCCGGAACGTGAATCGGCTCATGTCGTGGGCCGCCCGCCGGGGCATGGGGAAGACCCAGCTGATGACTACCACGGGACGAAAGAGCGGAGAGAGGCGCGAAGTCCCGGTCAGCCCGCTGGAACTCGACGGCGTCGAGTACGTCGTCTCGCCGTATGGTGAGGTGTCTTGGGTGCACAACGTCCGGGCCAACGCGTCCGTCACCCTTCGACACGGATCCAAGGAGCGCCAGGTCCGCCTCGAGGAGATCACCGGCCCGAACGCGGCCTCGGCTGCAGCTGCCTATTACCAGAGGGAGAGCTACGCCCGGCCCTACATGGACGTCCCGGAGAATCCGACTGAGGCCGATTTCGCTGGGAAGGCGGCGCTTTTCCCGGTGTTCAAAGTCGACCACTGAGATCGACGCACCGGCGATCCTTGTAATTCACCGCCAGGAGCGGGAAGCTGTGGTCCTTGGCGACGACCGCTAGACCGACCGATCGAGTGTCAACCTACGTCCTCGATACCTGTGTGCTCCTCGCCGACCCCCAGTCCCCGCTCCGATTCGATGAACATGACGTGGTCCTGCCACTCGTGGTGGTCGAGGAGCTGGATCGGAAGAAGACCCGCATGGACGAGGTGGGAGGCAACGCCAGGGCTGCCATCCGTCTGCTCGAAGAGCTGGGGGCTTCTCGGTCCGGCGGCTTGCGAGAGGCCGTTGAGCTTCCCGGAGGCGGCTCGCTCAGGATCGAGCTCAACGGCGTCGTCTCCGAGCGTCTGCCCGCCGTGCTCGACCCCCATACTCCGGATCACCGGATCCTCGCAACCTGCCTGAACCTCCACGAGCAGTCGCCGGCAGTTCTCGTCACCAAGGACGCTTCCCTGCGCATCAAAGGGGCACAGCTCGGTGTCCCGGTTCAGGACTACCGCGCCGACACCGTGCCGGTGGAACAGCTCCAGTCGGGTCTCGTCGAGCATCCCACTGACGGAGACACCATCGATCGACTGTTCGACGAGGGGAAGATCACCCTCGATGACATCGACGCGATGGTCAACCAGTTCGTGCTGCTCAGGTCCGGGGCTTCGCGCTCGGCCCTCGCACGGGTCATCCAGGCCGAGCCCACGGTCGTCGTGGAGCGAGTACCCACCCATGTGCGAGCCTTCGGCGTGGAGCCCAAGAACGTGCGGCAGACGGTGGCGCTCCATCAGCTGCTCGATCCCGACATCCCTGCCGTGTCGCTGATGGGCATGGCGGGCACCGGGAAGACATTCCTGGCCCTGGCTGCTGCGCTCGAACAGGTCATCGAGCAGGGCAGGTACAGGAGAGTCTCGGTCTACCGTCCCCTGGTCGCGGTGGGCCGCCAGGAAATCGGATACCTGCCCGGAGATCTCAACGAGAAGCTCGCGCCGTGGATGGCTGCGGTACACGACAACCTCTTCGCCCTTTTCTCCGACGCCGGAGTCGACGGCGCGAAGCACGCCATCGAGGAGCTGGTTGACCGGGGCGAGTTGGAGATGGCTGCGGTCACCTATCTCCGAGGGCGCTCGATCACCGGCGAGTTCGTCATCATCGACGAAGCGCAGAACCTGGAGCTGCCGACTCTCAAGGTGATACTGACCCGGATGTCGCGTGATTCGAAGGTGGTCTTCTGCGGTGACCTGACCCAGGTCGACAACCCATACATCTCGCCGTTCGGGGGCATGGCCGCACTCATCGAGAAGTTCAAGGGCTCTGCCCTGTTCGGCCACGTCACGCTGGAGAAGACGGTGCGGTCGCCGCTGGCCGAGATGGCCGCCACCGTGCTCTGACCGATGTCGGCGAAAGCCATCCTGCGACGGGGCAGGGCGGTGCTGAGGACTCTGCCCTATCGCGGCTTCGGGAGGTGGTGCCCGGTATGCGGACGCTCATCACGCCGGTTCTCCCCCCACGGGAATCCACCCCGGGATGAGGCTCAATGCATCCACTGTGGGTCGCTCGAGCGGCATCGATTCGTATGGCTGCTCTTGAACGATGAAACCAACCTCTTCGATGACGGTGGGAAGCGTGTCTTGCATTTTGCGCCGGAGCCCTGCCTCGAGCCTCGCTTTCGCCAGCGTCTTGGGGCCGGTTATCGAACCGCTGACCTCGACCGAGAAGACGTCGACCTGCGACTGGATGTGTCCGACCTCGAGCTCTCGGATGGATCCTTCGATGTCATCATCTGCAGCCATGTCCTCGAGCACGTCCCCGACGATCGCCGGGCGATGGAGGAGCTCCACCGAATCCTTGCCGCCGATGGTTGGGCACTGGTGGTCGTGCCCGTCACCAGGGCTATGACTGAGGAAGACTCGAGCATCACTGATCCCGAGGAGAGGCTCCGTGTCTTCGGTCAACGAGATCATGTCAGGAGGTACGGGCCTGACATCGCAGATCGCCTGACGAGCGTGGGGTTCGTCGTGACCACCCACCGAGCCTCAGATTCCCACTCCGAGAGCGACATCTCGAGGATGGGACTTCGGCCGGCCTCACGATCGGTGTTCACCGTCGCCAAGTGAGGCGACGCGGAGCAGGTCGTTTGTGAGCCCGGAGAAGTCGGTGACTAGTCAGGTCGGACCATTCTGCGGGGTCCATTCGTTCTAGACAAGGGCCGCCTCATACGGTCACCCATGGCTGGCTCAGTCGGCCGGGAGGAGGCGTGTGGTGTCTGCACGCCGGGGGTAGGGGATTCATCTTTCCTGCAGCTACGCCTCTTCCTGTTGGCCGACTAGCGCTGACATGCGCCGCGAACTGGCACCTGTGGTGCGGCGAGACGGACATGTCTGGCAGTGGGGTATCGAACTAGGGGAGGTGGCAGAAAGTGCCAATCGTGAAGAAGGGGCGCCACGCGCGCCATGAGATCAAGTCGGCGAGGCCGCGATGGCTTTCGCTGCTGGTGGCGTTGGGGCTGTTCGCGGCCTTGATGCCGATGAGTGCGGCTTTGGCTGAGGGGCAGCACAGCCCAGTGGAATGTGATGCCTTGGAGACGACCGACGCCGATGTAGCAACGGCACCGGACGGATACATCATCGATGCCATCTGTATCAAGAGTGGAGACGATGCGTTCGATGAGTACGCGTCTCCTGAGGGTCCGAAGCACTCGGTTCTGATCACGGCTGATGGTACCTATGACGGGTATGTCGTCTCTGGGATCGGGACGAGTGAGGTGACAGTCGATGACTCTGGTGCCGCACATGGCCTCAGCCATCTCGACTATCGGTTGGTCGAGGATGACCAGCTGCAGCTCGAGGTCGAGAAGGCATGGGCTGGTGACGAGATCGACTTTGCGGGTGTCACTGTTGACTTCACCATCGCGGTGAACGGCGGAACCGCCACTGAGGGCACGGGCCCGGTTGATGTCGAGGACGGTGACTCGGTGGTAATCACTGAGGAGGCCAGCGGGCTTCCTGATAACTGCACCTATGAGTCCGACCTCGCCGAGGTCTCTCCATACACAGTGGATCCCGACGATGCAGTCGAGGACCTGATCACTCTGACCGTGACCAACACGGTCGATTGTGTGAATGTGCCGCAGGGACTGCTTACAGTCGACAAGACCGCAGAAGCTACGTTCGACCGTGATCATGACTGGTCGATCTTGAAGTCGGTCGACCCGGCGGTGGTCAACCTGTTCGTCGATGGCTCGGGGGACGCGATCGTGACTTGGGACATCGATGTGACCTACGACGGTTTCACCGACTCTGGTCACGAAGTCACCGGCACCATCACCATCACCAATGATGAGCCATTGTTCGATGCTCGCATCGACTCGGTGATCGATGATCTGGGTGGTGAGGTTGATTGTGACCTCCCGGCTCCGGCCACCGACCTGCCGGTCACACTGGCTGCGGATGGTGGGGAGCTGGTCTGTGATTACAACCTGACGGGAGTCACCGAGGACGGGACCAACACGGTGTCTGTCACCGGAGAGCTCATCGACGTCGAGGACGCGACAAACACATACACGATCGATCAGACGGACTCAGCGGACTTCTCTTTCGTTCTGGATGAGGAAACCGATGAGACGGTCGTGGTGAGTGACCTCAGCGATCTCGGTGATTTGCTGGGCGGTGTTGGCTACGACCTGACTCTGGATGCTGCCGACTACGCGGCCGATGACGTGATCAACTTCACCTACTCCAATGACTTCGATTATGACGACTTTGGGCAGGAGGAGTGTGGGGATCACACCTACAACAACACCGCCACGATCATGGATGATGGGGTAGAGGAAGAGTCCTCTGCATCGGTGGATGTCAATGTGCAGTGCCTCATCTTCGATGGTGAGACTGCGACCGGCCAGGGCCTTCCGTGGAAGGCCACCAAGAGGGCACCCAACAACTGGTTCACGTATACCACTTGGACCGACATCGCCGATGGTGGGGCTGACATCATTGCCGGGCAGTTCTATGACGTAGGTGACGTGACTGGTAGCCGCAACGGCACCACCACGCTTACGTTCGTGTTGGATGGTGACTGGGAGTTGGCCGATGTTGTCGGCAACGTCAAGATCAATCCGATGTCCTGCACCACCAACCAGAACTACAAGCAGCCTGGGCAGTTCGCTCGCTCCTTCACTGTCGACCCCGACGATTCGGGATCGTTCAGTGTGTCGGGTCTGTTGAACACAGATTGCTATGGCATTCATCTCGATGTGGGACAGTGGATTCCTGATCCGAACTTCCCGCCAGTCGCGCCGTAGTCGAGCCAATGTCGGCAACTGAGCCGAACCTGATTGAGAGGGGCCCGGTAAACCGGGCCCCTCTCTACGTTCAGCGAGAACCGACCCGAATGCCTCGCTACTTCCCTACTCGATCCCGCCGCGCCGCGAGGAGCTCTGCTGCCCGCTCGATGTCGATCGTCTCTGGTGAGTCGCCCTGCCGTAGGGAGGCATTGACCTCACCGTCGGTCACGTAAGGCCCGTAGCGGCCGTTTCGGACCGTGACCGGCTTCCCGCTCACCGGGTCGGGGCCGAGCTCCTTCAATGGCCCGGACGCCTGCTGGCCCCTCCGGCGCGGTGGCTCGGCGAGTAGGGCGAGAGCCTCGTCGACGGTGAGGGTGAACAGTTGCTCCTCGCTTTCCAGACTGCGCCGATCAGACCCTCGCTGGATATACGGCCCGTATCGCCCGTTGAGGGCAACGATGTCCACACCCTCGGGGTCGGGGCCGACGATGCGGGGCAGGGAGAGGAGTTGAAGTGCCGTGTCCATCGAAAGCTCGTCCATCGTCATGCTCTTGAACAGGGAGGCCCGCTTCGGCTTGGTCTTGCTTCCCTCCTCGGCCTCACCGAGTTGGATGTATGGCCCGAAACGGCCGGTCTTGCCGTAGACAGTGAGCCCGGACTCGGCGTCGGTCCCGAAGATCTTGTCGCCGACGTTCTGGTGCAGGACCAGCTCGGTGGCCTTCTCGACGGTCAGTTCGTCAGGAGCCAGGTCTTCCGGGATGGAGGCCCGTTCCTCTCCGATCTCCACATACGGGCCATAGCGCCCGATCCTGGCCACGACGTCGGTGCCGTCCTCGTTGACCCCGATCGGGATCGACCCGATAGCACGTGGATCGATCTCGTCGAGACGGCTCGCCACCTTGTGCTTGAGCCCCTCGTCGCCGAAGTAGAAGTGAGTGAGCCAGGGAACCGACTCCTCTTCACCGGCAGCGATCCGATCGAGATCGTCTTCCATCGATGCCGTGAAGCTGTAATCGACGAGCTGGGGGAAGTGCTTCTCGAGAAGGCCGACGACGCCAAAGGCGACGAAGCTCGGTACCAGAGCCGAGCCCTTCTTCCAGACATAGCCGCGGTCCTGGATCGTGGTCATAATCGAGGCATAGGTCGAGGGCCGACCGACTCCCAGCTCCTCGAGACGTTGCACCAACGAGGCCTCGGTATACCGGGCCGGGGGGCGTGTCTCATGCCCGGTGGGTTCCAGTCGCTGCACGGCCAGGGCGTCGCCCGGGGCCAGCTTGGGCAGGACCTTCTCCTTGTCGTCGGGGTCGGAATCCGGGTCGTCCGAGCCCTGCACATAGACCCGAAGGAAGCCTGGGAAGGTGATGGTTCGGCCGCTCGTGCTGAATACGGCATCGCGGCCATCGGTCGACTGCGCGCCGAGACGAGCAGAGACGGTAAAGCCCACGGCATCGGCCATTTGTGAGGCAATGGTCCGCTTCCAGATGAGGTCGTAGAGCCGTCCCTCGTCCGGGCCGACGAGAGTCGCCACCTGCTCCGGTGTCTGGAAATGGTCGTCTCCTGCGGGCCGGATGGCCTCGTGCGCCTCCTGGGCGCCCTTCACTTTGGAGGCGAAGGTCCGCGGTTTTGGCGAGAGGTACTCCTGCCCATAGAGCTTGGTGATCTGGGACCGGGCGGAGGCCACGGCGGAATCGGCCAATGACGTGGAGTCGGTCCGCATGTAGGTGATGTACCCGTTCTCATATAGACGCTGGGCGACCGACATCGTCCTCGACGACGAGAAACGAAGCTTCCGCGCAGCTTCCTGCTGCAGCGTCGATGTCCGAAACGGCGGATAGGGCGATCTCTTATACGGTTTCTCCTCGACCGACTGCACCTCGAATCGGGAGTCGAGCAGCCCTTCGGCGAGTGCGGTCGCCACCGCCTGGTCGAGGACGAGGGGCCCGGGCTTCGCCTGTCCATCCGCGCCGAACTCCTTGCCGGTGGCGACACGGGCTCCGTCGACCTGGAGCAGGGTTGCCTCGAAGACCCTGATCAGGTCGTCCGCCGGGGCGAAGGTGCCTTCGAGGCTCCAGTATTCGGCCGAGGTGAACGCCATACGCTCGCGTTCTCGCTCGACGACGATGCGGACCGCGACACTCTGGACGCGTCCGGCCGACAGACCTTGCTGGACCTTGCGCCACAGGACCGGGGACACCTCGAACCCGTAGAGACGGTCGAGGATGCGGCGAGCCTCCTGCGCCTGGACAAGGCGAAGGTCGAGTTCTCGGGGGCTGGCGAAGGCGTCCTCGATCGCGTGCTGGGTGATCTCGTGGAACACCATGCGATGCACGGGCACCTTGGGCTTGAGAGTCTCGGCCAGGTGCCAGGCGATGGACTCGCCTTCGCGATCCTCGTCTGTCGCCAGATAGAGCTGGTCGACCCCGACCAGCATCTCCTTTAGCTTCTTCACCCGGTCTTTGCGCTCTTTGGGGACCACGTAAAGAGGCTCGAACTCGTTGTCCACGTCTACCCCGAGGCGCGCCCAATCCTTGCCCTTGGCACTGGCTGGGATCTCGGCAGCCGACCGGGGAAGGTCGCGGATGTGCCCCATGGAAGACTCGACAACCACGTCCGGACCGAGGAATCCGGCGATGGTGCGAGCCTTCGTCGGGGACTCGACAATGACGAGGCTTTTAGGCATTAGGTGTGCTGAGTTGACTTCATTTGACCGCCTGATGTCAATACGACTCGTGTCACCGGAGACCATTACCGTCACTCACAGTGACAGGTGAAACGCCCCGGAACCACCGATATATTGCGCTGGAAGGTGGCGATGGCAGCGGCAAGACGACATTGTCGGCCGCCCTGGCGGCCAGGCTCCGATCCCTGGGCGACGATGTAGTCGAGGTGCGGGAGCCTGGTGGGACCCCGCTGGGGGAGACCGTCCGTGAGCTCGTGTTGGACTCCGATCGTGTCGATCGCTGGGCGGAAGTGTTCCTTTTTGCGGCGCAACGGGCCCAACTCGCCCGGGACGTGGTGGCGCCGGCACTCGAGGGAGGAGCCTGGGTGATCAGCGATCGCACCTATTACTCGTCGATCGCCTATCAGGGTCGAGCTCGCGGGATGGGAGAGGACCGGGTGCGCGAGATCAACGAGATCGGCCTCGAAGGCGTGGAGCCTGGGCGTGTTTTCGTGATCGATGTCGACCCGGGCAAAGCCCTTGGACGTCAGGGTCGGCCTGATCGGATCGGCAGCGAGAGTATGGCCTTTCAGGAGGAGGTGACAGCGGCCTATCGGGACCTGGCCGTGGCCGAGCCTGGACGCGTGGTGCTCCTGGATGGCTCGGGCTCGATCGAGCAGTTGGTCGACCAAGCGATGAGGGAGTTGGGCCTATGAGCGACTCGTTCGATGGGGTGATCGGCCACGAGAGGGTTGTCGAGTTGCTACGTCGTGAGGTAGTCGCGCCCGCTCAGGCCTACCTGTTCACCGGGCCCGACTCGGTCGGCAAGGCGACCCTCGCAGTCCGGTTCGCCGCAGCCCTGCTCTGCGCCGATAACAGTGAACATGATGTGGAATGTCGGTCGTGTCGCTTGGTGCGTGAAGGAGTCCACCCCGATGTGACAATGGTCGAGCCGGAGGGCGCGACCAGTCTTGGCGTCGATCAGGCCCGGGAGGTGGTCACCAGGTCGTCTTTGCGCCCGGTCGAATCCGACCGGTCCGTGTTCCTGTTCCCGGAGGCGGGGACGATGACGGAGCAGGCCGCCAACGCCCTGCTCAAGACATTGGAGGAGCCGACCGCTTCGGTCGTGTTCCTCCTCGTAGCGGAGTCCGAGGACGACTTCCCCGCAACCGTGGCCTCACGATGTCGCACCATCCACGTCGGACGGGTGCCCCAGGCGACGATGGTGGCGGCGCTCGAAGGGCGGGGACTGGTTCACGCCGCAGCCGAGGGGGTTGCAGTTGTCTCCGGTGGCCGGCCCGGCCTGGCGCTGGCACTGATGGACCGCCCCGAGGTCTCCCGCTTCCGCGACATGTGGCTGGCCATACCCGGTCAGGTGACGCCCCATCCGGGAGACGGTCAGCGGCTCGCGTCTGATGTGCTGTCCGAGATTGCCCCATTGGTGGACCAGTCGGTCTCCGAGGAAATGACCAAGGAGCGGGAACAGCGGGCTAGACGGCGCGCCGAGCAATCACTGTTGGTCAACGGTCTGGAGATCCTGGCCTCGTGGTACACCGACTCGGCTTCGCTGCAGATGGGTGGGCCGGTGCGGAACAGCGATCTGCCCCTGGGGACGTTCACCGATGTGAGCCCGCGTAAGGCTGTGGCCTCGGCGGAGAAGATCCTCGACGCCGTCGTCGATATCCAGGCCAATCTCCGGCGGGAGCTGGTGCTGGCCAATCTCTTCGCCGGTCTCGGATCAGAGACCTGATTTCTGTCCCTCCGCCCCGATACCTTCGACATCGAGGGTCTCGATGGGGAAGACCAACGCCAAAGGGGAGATCGGGGAGGCGATGATCCTGGCCGACCTTCAGCGCCAGGGCCATGGCCTCGCCATCCCTTTCGGTCATGACCTGCCCTTCGATCTGATCGTGGTTCGCAAGGAAGATGGGCTCTTGAGAAGGTCCAGTGCAAATACACCACGTCGAACGGACGGGTGATCTTCGCCAAGGTGACCAGCACTTCAGCCTGGGTGCATCATCGATACACGAGGGACGAGGTCGACTGGATCGCGGTCTACGACGCCACTTCGGAGCAATGCTTCTATCTCCCTTCGTCGTTGTGGGATGGGCAAGCGACGCTCAATCTGCGTCTGACTCCAACCGCCAATGGTCAAGCTAAACGCATTAGGTTCGCTCAGGATTTCACTCGACTCGTCGGGGATCCCACATCATCTGGAACAGGGGACACTCAGCCTTTACCATTGGGTCTCCCGCCGGAGTAGCTCAGTGGTAGAGCAATTCACTCGTAATGAATAGGCCAGGGGTTCGACTCCCCTCTCCGGCTCCGACCGCTCGTTAGATTCAGCCAGTGCCCGCCGGTGATCCGATCCTCGACCAGCTGCCACACACCACCCGTCGTTGGCTGATGGTCAACTTCGAGCTCATATCGGTCATCGTGATGTCCGTGACGGCAATCGCCACCGCCTGGTCGGGCTTTCAGAGCTCGCAATGGTCCGCGATCCAGGCGACCAGCTACGGCGACGCGGCCAACGACCAAACAGAGTCGGTCCGGGCTTCAAACGAGGCGAGACAGGCAACATCGATCGATCTGGCCGTCTTCATCGCCTGGCTCGAGGCGACGACTGACGGCGAAGACGAAACGGCCGAGTTCATCTACGAAGGGATGCCGGAGCGGCTTCGCCTGGCCACTGACGCCTGGCTGGCCGAGGATCCCTTCGAGAACCCGGACGCCCCGACGTCCCCGTTTGTCATGGAGGCGTACGTGGTGCCGTCGGCGCAGATCGCCGAAGACCTCGCTGAGACCGCCGAGGAGCACACCCTGACTGCTCAGCAGGCGACCGAGCGGGCTAACGAGTACGTGCTGACGACGGTTCTCTTCGCCACAGTCTTGTTCTTCGCCTCCATCAGTTCCAAGCTAAAAGGCGTTGCCAACCGGTGGGCGATCCTGTCGATCGCAATAATCGGCCTCGTGGCGGGGGCCATGATCCTCCTTGCATTTCCAAGGGCGCCGACGACTTAGATCTTTCAGCCACTGGCCTGTACCGTCCCGGCTCATGGCTGACCAGGCCAACTTCGAGCAAGACGCCATGCAGTATGCGCGGCAGCTGTACAGCGCCGCCATGCGCATGACCCGAAATCCGTCAGATGCCGAAGACCTGGTCCAGGAGACCTTTCTCAAGGCGTACCGGGCCTATCACACCTTCGAGGAAGGGACCAATCTCAAGGCGTGGCTCTACCGCATCCTGACCAACACCTATATCAACAAGTACCGCAAGGATTCGCGCCGTCCCTCCGAGGTCGACCTCGGTTCGGTGGAGGACCTCTACCTGTATCGGAACATCGGATCCGAGGAGTCGGCGGAAGCCGCCCGAACCACCGAGGACAGGGTCCTCGACGGGTTGGTCGAGTCGGACATCAAGAAAGCGGTCGAGGATCTGCCGGAGAATTTCAGGCTCCCCGTCCTGCTCGCCGACCTCGAGGGTTTCTCATACAAAGAGATCTCCGACATCCTCGACATTCCGATCGGTACCGTCATGTCGCGGCTCCACCGGGGAAGAAAGGCGATGCAGAAATCGTTGTGGGAATACGCAGTCAAAAGAGGCCTTGTGCCTGAAGGCGCGGAGCGACCATGAGCGGCCACGAGTGCGATGACGCACTGACCAACCTGTATCAATATCTCGACCGGGAAATCGAAGCCTCCACAACGGAGGTGATCCGCGCCCACCTCGAGGACTGCTCGGGTTGTCTCAAGAGCTTCGACTTCGAAGCAAGGCTTCAGATCGTGGTGAGAGAGCGTCTTGCGGAAGACGTCCCGGATGAGTTCCTACAGAGGCTCCGCGACGCGATCGCCCGCGAGGCGGCATCTTCTTAGGTGCCCACTAGTCTGCGCGTCAGATGAAGCGATTCAGCCACATCGCGACACTCGTCGTCCTCCTCGCCGCCCACGCCGCTTTCATGATCACGCCCGCACTGGCGACCGAGGGGACCGAGGAGGAGACCTCGACCACGGTCTCAGAGGAGCCCGCCCCCACTTCGGGCATCGAGCCGGCGGTCCCGGTGACCACGCCCGAGTCGACCGAGCCGCTCCCCGACTGGACATACCGCTACATGATCCCAACCGGGATCGTTCTCGCCGTCTTGGTCATTGTGATGACGACGATCCAGTATTTCACCAGGGTGGTTCGCAAGCGGTACCGAGTCGTCAAGGAGTGACTTCCAGCCGGTCCGGGTCGGGCCGTCTCGCCGGAAGGATCGCGGGGAGCTATCCCTTGGCCGAGACCTACCACAGCTCTGCGATCGAGGCAGATATGACCCGACTCACCGAGCAGGTCTCGAATCTCGTGACCGGGGCTACCGGGCTCGACCTTTCTGGTGACCCGACAACGTTCTTCATCGGGCTAGATGAATGGGTCGAGCCCAATGTGGCCAGGTTCAGCCATTTTATGAAGCCCCTCCAGCGCCAGCCCACCGAGAAGATGGAGGCTTCGGGCCCGGGGGG
>Ga0105092_10000185_pt1 | contig 30739 bp, 34 predicted proteins | sample PPLLak2March2015_FD_87021 | JGI IMG/M metagenome (GOLD analysis project Ga0105092, IMG submission 87021) | Freshwater sediment microbial communities from Prairie Pothole Lake near Jamestown, North Dakota, USA - PPLs Lake P7 Core (1) Depth... | ecosystem: Environmental > Aquatic > Freshwater >... | reverse complement strand
TGTGTCATATATGGATTTGGCTTGTGGAATTTCTAACACTTCTTGTTCTGCACCAAGGGACCTATTATTAGCATTCATCAATAATATTATTGAAATCACGTACAATGAAATAAAAAAAATAGATTTTTTAGACTTATTCATCTTCAAACATACCTAGTTACCAATCGCGGTAATCTTGCATACTCAAAATATAGTATGTCATCATGTACTTCGGAATTCTCAAATTTGTTCCAATTTCTGTTTTCATGAAATTTATACTGATCTGTTGATTTTGTTAAAATTGTTATCACTTTATGATACTTACTCATGATACAATACAATATCTAGCATGACAAATAAATACATCGTTTATATTTATTTTATATCTTAATAGAACAGGGCTCATAAAATCACATTACACCTGTTGTACAATCATATTATTTGCTCTTTCACAAGTTATATAAATTAGAAAAATATTACATAATTTTTACTAACGATACGTCATTTCTTTCTTTGACATATGTTTATCATTCCAATGTGTCACAAACTCTTCGATATTATCATCAAGATTTTTAGTTGAACGCATTAGAAATGAATGTCCAAATTCCCAGCCCAATCTATCACATTCGGCACAATCATTTTCGTATTGGGAAGAATAGCCGTAAGCTTCACCTACTATACATTTTGAAGGACTATCAAGTGCAAAGTACAATTTCCACCAGGCAAATGATAATGGAAATGGAAATCCTTCTTGTCGCAAATTCATAATTTTCCTTGCCCAATTGGGAGCAATCTCATAAAATCTTGCAGTTCTTGATTTTATTTCCTGGTACAATGTATATTATCCTAATAGTCCGGTATTATTAAGTATTAAAATCCGGGTATTTCTAGGGAACTGGAAATATTTTTTGATCAAACATAGGAGCATTAAAAAAAATTAGAGCTTTGGAAATGTAAGATGATCATTTCCTAGTCGCCTGAATATTGGAGCGGCCATTCGGATTCAGAAGAATCTACTACTAAGACTGATTTTCCCAAATTGTCAGGCAAATCAGAGGCGATATTTTTTATTTCGCTACTCCAAAAATTCACTTGAAGATTATTTCATCTTTCTTTTCATATGTATACATTAAATGTATCCCAAATATCATGACTGATATGGCAATTACTTGATTGATACTAATTAACTCATGTAGAAATATTAATGCAAAAACTAGTCCAAATACTGCAGATAAAGATAACAAGGATGATGCCTTGATTACTCCAATCCTCTTTATGCTGTGTAGGTATAAGTAGAGTGATATGGCAAATCCAAAGACACCTAGAAGAATAATAGGAAGTATCTGTTCACTCTGAATATTAAAAGGAATTCCTGATATAATGACCGTTCCTAATAATATTGATCCTCCGATTAAAGCTTTTAGCTGAATCAATCTTGACACATGTATCTGTCTAGCTATTATTTTACAAATATTGTTGTCGAATCCCCAAATAATTGTTGATAAGATGACTAACACGTTACCCAAATTCAAACTAAATATTGAACTATTAAAATCAAGGTTTGTTGTTACCAGAAATACTCCGATTAGGATCAACGTTACTGCAATATATCCAATTGGTCTCAATCTTTCTCTAAAGATAAGTAACGCAAACAAAATCGAAAAGACAGTTTCTCCATTGGCAAGTAACGCAGTGTCTGCGGCTGTACTCATCTTTAAACCTAGAAAAAATAATATGGGTGCGATTGCTGCGCCGGAAACCGCGCTTATTAGAATAAGAAAAAAGTACTTTGTTGTAATTTTTGATCGTGTCCTTGCCGCAGAAGGTGTAAAAAAGAGTCCGGCTGTTAGGTAAATGATTGACGAAAGGATAATAGGATCAACTGTTGACAGGAGGGGTTTTGCTAGGGTAGACACGCTTCCAAAGAGCATAGCAGCGACAATAGCCGACAAGTACCCAATTATTATATTGGAGTTGGTAAAATTACTAAAAATCAACCTTAATCCTTTGCATCCATGACGCACATCTTATAGATATTAAAACTTACTCATATTGTATTCATCTTAACAATCAACTCTGTGTAAGTTGACAATTAAGAAAAGTCTAGTTGTCCTTTTTTGGGCTAAACATAAAGTTACTAAAAGTGTATATGAAATAATGTATGTCGATAACATATACATATACATATGCAGATTTCAAACCTTATTTGATAATTCATGAAAATACTGGTTGAAATTATTGGCATCGTACTTGTATTAGCAGGTTTAATTTTTACTGCACAATCTAAGTCACTATTGGGCCCTCAAAGTTCATTTATGTACAGCAATCCTTCTTGGACAATCAATGGTTTTATGTTCATTCTTGCTGGTATTATCATATTAATTCTGAATATTATCATTAGAATCGTTTTTCGTCCTAATCAGAAACATAACAAGTAGGTGCGATAAACTACATTTTGGTAATCTCTTTCATAGTCAAATGTAGTATTGGGAGAAAAATATCGTTTCATGGTTATTCTGAGCAATTGTATTACACCAATTTCTTTAAACAGGAATCAAGCATCGATAAATATGAATGATTATTAGTAATTACTTTTTATATCCATTCAACATAAAATGTTTATTTGAAATATTATTTGCTGATGTCTTTCTATTTTTTATTAACTATCACATTCTTTTTGAGTATATTAGTAAACTACATCTCGGGTCAAGAGGAAAATGGTGAGAAGGTAATATCCCTAAAATCCAACCCCGTAATTAATTCCGGGAGTTTTCCTGTTGGGATCGATATCAATCCAATAACAAACAAACTTTATGTTGCTAACCAATTTTCTAATACAATATCAGTTATAGACATTGAGAAATCCATAGTGGAAGCAACTATCGATACGGGTGATTCGCCATATGATGTAGACGTAAATCCCTTTTCTAATAGAATATATTCTTCGAACAGGGAATCTAATACAGTTTCTGTAATTGATGGGTTTACAAATAAAGAACTTACCAAGATACCCGTAGGAAATTCTCCGGTGGGCATAGGAAACAATTTAGCAGCAAACTGGATTTATGTAGCAAACATGGATTCAAAAACAATTAGCCTTATTGATCCAATTGATAATAAGGTAAAAGAATCATTGAAGTATGCTTCATCACCATATGATATCATAGTCAATCCACATACCAGCAGGGTCTATATTTCAGATTTGGGAAAGGATAGTGTCTTAGTACTAGATGGAAATAACAATACATTGGTATCAACCATATCTGTTGGTTCAAAACCTTCTGGGTTAGCAATCAATACCCAAACTAATACAATTTATGTCTCAAACTTCAGGAACAATTCAATAAGTGTAATAAATGGAACAGCCAACAAAATTGACACTAACATAAAAGTCGGGGATAATCCAGTCGGAATAGCTGTTAATCCACGAATGAACAAAATTTATGTTAACAATTTGGAGGACAATTCTATTAGCGTAATTAATGGGACAACAAATAAGGTGATAGAAAATGTTTCTTTGGAACCTACAATAGTTGCTTCCGGAGTTAATAATGCGTTCATTAACATCCCATTAAAAGTCACTTTTCCACTTATTGCAAGCAAATTAACAGTAGATCCCAACACAAATTTCACATACGTCACTAATACTAGGACCAATGGAATAATTACAATTGATGGAGAGACAGACAAGGTAATTACAAAAATACTTATTGATATTATTCCCCCAAATAGTGGAAACGTAAAATGTAATGATATCATATTGGGCGCTGGTGAATACATCACATTGCCTGTCATTTCAACTGCTAGATGTGAAGCAATACCTGACAGAGGATACGATTTTGGTCATTGGTCTGTCACGAACAATACAAACCAAAATCCGGTAGTTTTTAATGTTACTGGTTATGAAACCATAACGGCAAATTTCAAGGGAGCAATTTTGACTGAAACGTTTATTGTGTTAACTTCTGTGGTAATAGGTCTAGTTTCAACAATTGGAGGTTGGTTTTACAGACAGAAATCAAGATTATCCTTCAAGAGAAATCTAACTAATATAGACTATACATATGAAATGTTATCAAAAAACAACAAAGAAGAATGCATAAAACAGTTGGAACAAATTCAGAGGGATTTAAATGTTTTACATCGAAAAGGAAAAATTAATGAATCACAGCTAGAGTTCTTAGAAAAGAGAATTAATTCGTACATAAGCCGAGTTAACCTCGCGAAATAGAATTATTATAAGATATCTTATATGAGTGTGTGTCATTATGTTCCCAAAGCTACGTGAGATAAAATACTAATAAATACGCAAACAAAAATTTTGCACAGGTATTATTCAAGATTTTCTATAATCATCCCAGATGCCTGAATTCTCAAAGCAACATGAAGTACGACATAACCTCGTATTATGAATATTGATCATTATCATTAAATACATTATATCTAATCTTATGATGTTGTTGTGTTGAGGTATATTTTCACGTCAATTATCTGCATTGCTGTATTCATGATTATGGGGGTTGTACTTTCCCCCAAACTAGGATACCAAGTTCCATCTATTGTCGAGTTGGATGAGGGAATCTCATCCCTTATTTATAATACTCATTCTGACCATATAGATGATTTTATGATTTTGTTGTCAACTTATGGGAGAGAGATAGTGTGGTCAGCGGTAATTGTGTTTATGGGTATTTTTGCAGGATGGAAGGGAAAGAAAATTGCTGTAATTATGGTAATTTCATTTTTGATTATAATACCTTTAAATACACTATTCAAGAATTTTTTCGAAAGGCCTCGTCCAGTTGTAGAAAGACAGGAAATTCACGTTGCTCAAAAAACAGATTTTGCCTATCCGTCGGGTCACGCTTCTATAGTTAGTGGTGGCGCATTGATTCTAATGGTGCTATTTAGAAAGGAAAAGGAGCTTATTTTTTCCGCAATACTAGCAGGAGAGGCAGCACTTGTGTGTTTATCAAGGATTTACGTTGGTGATCATTATTTTTTTGATGTTATAGGTGGGATATTACTTGGCACAGGAATCTCCCTAATGGCAATTTCGTTATCTAAATATCTCGATCCCGTAATTACCGGTGTACGTAAATATCTAGAAAAAGCTCCATGATTTGGGACCTCCTATTTTGAAAGTCCTTTACCATGGAATATCCCATCTTTTATCCACTTCATAAATTCTCTATCAGACAATGAATTTCTCATGTGAATAGAATTTGTAGCATCATTTCCAACAACATATCGAAAATTAGGATCTTTAGAATTCAATGCATTGAGAATAGTGTTTGCAACTTGATAGCTGGTTGATAGGCTATTTTTCATAGCTTTTTCTAAGAAGGAAACTCTCCTTGCCATTGACCTGTGATAAGGAGAGTCGGTATTCATGCCCTTAAGCTTGAGATTTTGCAAGAAATCAGTCTGGATGACTCCAGGTTCAATTACTATAACCCGTATTCCAAATTCCTCCAACTCGAATGATATAGATTCAGAAAGTCCTTCTAATGCAAATTTGCTTGATACGTATGCAGAGTTAAGTGGAACACCAAATCTTCCAACCATTGAACTAATATTTACAATAATTCCATTTCCTTGCTTCCTCATTATTGGAACTATTGACTTTATGAGTCTGATTGTTCCGAAAAAATTGGTCTCAAATTGTTTCTTAACCTCCTCCATTGTAATCTCTTCAATGGGACCAAACATTCCGTAACCCGCATTGTTTATTAAAATATCGATGACTCCTGAGTGAGTAAGAATCTTTTTGACAGCTAGTTTGATAGATTGATTGTCGTTTACGTCAAGTTGTATTATTTTAAGTGGTAGCTTTTCTCTATTTATTATCTCCTGAATTCTCTTAGCCTTCGACAAATTTCTTACCGTCCCATACGTCATAAAGTCGTTACGGGATAAAACAAGACAAGTTGCAAATCCTATTCCAGAAGAACATCCAGTTACCAAAACTGTTTTTTTAACTTTCATAATTAGAGTTATGGGTCATAATTAAAAAATTTTCGGAATAAGTTAGTTCAATTAGCAGAACAAGAATCTTAAAATTTAGTAATTTAATTATACCACTAAAGACCAGATCTAGATATGCAGCTAATACCAAAGCTGGAAATAAAATCTTTATCCAGTATGATTACATTTCTAAATGAAGAAAAAGTTGGTAGAGTTGCATCTATTGATGTACAGGGTTATCCGCAGATAATACCAATGAATTTTGTTTATGTGAAGAATGATTCAATTGATACTCAAACAGGTAATAATAATATTGGCGCGATATATATGCACTCTCATCCATTTGGAGAAAAAATTGAAAATATCAAAAGAAATTCAAAGGTCGGCTTTGAGGTTGATTCCTATGTATGTTTCTTGCCATCATATTATTTTCATCCCACCGATGCATCACAGGCAGATACATTGTATGTTAGCGTCGTTATCAAAGGAAATGCATCTAGTGTGCAAGATTCTGTTGAAAAGGCAAGGGCATTAAACGCTTTGATGAAAAAATATCAAAAGGAGGGAGGTTATGAGTCGCTTGCGTCCAATATGGGATCAGTTAGGGAAGTGACAGTTCTGAAAATTGTGCCAGATCAAATTCGTGGCAAGTACAAGATAGGACAACATTGGATACCAAGATACAGGCTAAAGATGGCGAGAAATATTGTTCAGAGGGAAGGCGAAGACAACGCTAAAAGAATACTGAAAATCATGGGTATTGAGATAATGGATAATGGTGAGCTTAGAGTGACTAAGGAACCCATCATGTAATCATGTAATCAAAATATTTTATATTTTGGTATTCGGATTAAATTACTAATGTTAAACCATTATTTAAAATTGAAATAAATTTAAGTTTTTTAACAATCTGCAGATTTTATATATTAAGTAATGTTTTTTTCCATTTTTATTGAATATCTCTATCGGATGAAACCTAGTAGAGCCCAAATTTCTAGATACAATTCACATATGTCTTCATAAAAATATGAAATTGTTTCGAAATTGACGGTAAATATATAACTAAAAAAGACGCATGATTACTTGGATGCATTCAACTGAAAATGAGGATCCATTTGTCAAGATAGCTAACCTAATTGGTGGAGAAGAGTATCATAAAGTTGCAAGGGCTTTGTTGAATACTGAAGATGCTACTGACGAGGAAATAGCGGGTGCTACTGGTATGCGGATCAATATAATAAGAAAGGTGTTGTACGATATGTTTGGTAAAGCATTAATCACTGGTATCAGAGTAAAGGACGAAAAAAAAGGTTGGTTTGTATATCGATGGAGAGCCAAGAGAGATCAGGCAGAAAATTTTATCGAGAATCAGAAAAAAAAGATTTTGGATCGACTACAGAAACGACTAGAATATGAAGAATCCTCCGAATTTTACCATTGTGGAAACACAGATTGTCCAAGAATAAAATTTGATTACGCAATGGAACTATTCTTTAAGTGCCCAAATTGTAAAAATCCACTTAACATGGTAAATAACGAAAAGGTTAAGGATGCTCTAAGGTACAAAATAGAGCAGATTTTGTTGGACATTAGTTCAAAAGATGAAATTTCATCGTAATTTATAATACAGTACAATTTCATTTTTATTTTGTATTACTGTTTTTGATAATTTCATTTTAATACCATTAGTGATATTTGCGATCCCCTCACCTTCTACCAATGTTTTTGCATCTCTTCCACCAATAACTACTGGTGATATTGTAACGATTAATTCGTCGGCAAGTCCCAATTTCAGCACAGACCAGTTTATTTCTCCCCCTCCTTCAACAAGTATTTTTTTGAAGTCTAGCATTTCTAATACTTGAAATAGGTTTTTGATGTTTACCTTTCCTTTTCCAGAGAATAATACTTGCACACCTACTTTCTCCAACTCTTTAATTTTCTTCGTTGATGCATTATGTGTTGTCGCAATGATAGTTTGAATTTTCTTTGATGATTTAATGATCCTTGAATTTAATGGAATTCTTGCTTTTGAATCAATTATAATTCTTGCAGGGTTCTTTGTCCCTGTGGAGAAATACCTCACATTCAACATCGGATTGTCTTCCAGCACTGTAGATATTCCTATCACGATACCATCGACTGATGCTCTTAACTTATGAACACGTACCAAGTCCATTTTAGACGAAAATGATGAATCGTTACTTCGAGAGGATATCTTACCGTCTATTGACATTGCTGCATTCAAGATTACATACAACAAAATTCATCCCCATCTACAAATTTACCATTTATCATAACATTAAGGATCGAGTTTGCATTTGCTCTATGAACTATCGAAACATGAGGATCATGCATCGGTGAAATATCCAAATTGGTCTTGTCGATAAATATCATATCTGCAGACATACCAGCCATTAAAGATCCAGAATTGATGCCAAGAATTTTACCCCCATTGACAGTAGCCATTTTCAAGATCTCCCTTGCAGAAATTGGGCTACCTTCCAATGTCCTGCTTAGTTTCCAGACATAGTCTAACTCTCGAAACATGTCTGGAGAATTAATCATGATGTTGTCCGTACCAATAGCAATACAACATCCAAAGCTTAGCATCTTGGCAATTTTTGGAATTCCTACCCCCAATGTACCATTTGCTCTTGGGCAAACGACAATTCCGATTTTTTTACGTGCAACTAGTTTGATATCGACATCAGATGCATTTGTTAAATGAACGATAAAGTTTGGTAAGAGGTTATCAACTATTCTTTGTACTTCGCTTTTCCCTGTTGCAGTAATTGATTTTTTTTCTGTTTGGAGTGATTCTGAAGCATGAATTCCTAACAAGAATTTTTTCTTTAAGGATTCTTTCTGAATGATTCTTCTATAGTCCTTTAATGAATTGTCAGTATTTTCATTTGCTCCGCTGATACCTAATCCGTCAGCGATATTCAGGATGTTATATATCAATTCTATTACATCTGGCGGAAGTTTTGGATTCTGATAAAAATCCTGAGATACATCGTAGTAATATTCTGGTCTACCTAATCTGATGCATTTTATTGATAGTCCTGACGTTGCTTCTGTAATTTGTTCTATCCCTTGTAATCCTCCTTCTCTGAAATCTGCAAATGCGACTATGCCCTTTCTCATCATAGATATTACAGAGCTTCTCATAAAATTAATTAGATGTTTTCTCTCGCTCTTTTGCAATATTTTATTTTTGATACCGTGAATTGGATGAATTCTAGAATCAAAAGTTGAATCAACACCAATATCCTTACCAATAGAATCGCCAATATGAGTATGGGCATTAACAAATCCAGGAATTACAAGTATACCTTGCCCTTCGTAAGTATTCTCATTAGAACTGCCTTTATAATCACCGCTCCCAACATTTTCTATTCTCCCATTTTTGATAATTATGTATCCTTTCTCTATATACTCTAGATTTTCTCCAAAAAATAAACTAATGTTCTTAATATTTAGTTCCATTGTATTTCATGTATTGGTGTAATAATGCCTTGATCCCTTAGGTTTCGAATTGTATCTAAGGCTTCTGTAGCAGCTTGTACTGCCTTTCTAGCAGTACAGGCAATACCTATGCCACAATTTAACTTAATATTCTCACTTTCGTAGATTTTGCCAATTATTTCTGAAACCTTCTCTTTTGGTACTGTATTAGAGATAACCATAAAGTTGTCCCCCCCAATAAAAAAAGTCATGGCTTTTTCTTCCACAAATAATTCAATAAGATTAGAAAACATTTTCATTATTGTTGTGGTAATCTCATATGGGGACAGTACGTTACTTACTTTAGTAGAATTATCTATATCAAGGTGTAAAATCTGGGCAAACATATCTGTAGGCGGTTTGTTTGTATTTTTATATAGTAATTTAACTTGATGATCTGCATATACTAATTTACTCTTATCAAGTAAATTGTTGTTTTTACGCGAATGATACGCTGCAATATTTGCCTCAATGGGAGTTGCGCCTGTTCCGATAGACATTGATATATTCAAATCCTTGTACATATCGCTAATTTCCCGTTCAATAGACAGGTGATCTTCCAAGGATAATCCGTTACTAATCGCAATTAGCTCATCAAATCTATTAAAATAGACAATAGCATCCTTTTTAGAGAACAGTTTTTGCAAGTCGCTATATAGATTTGCTTGGATTATCTGCAATTGTGCCTCTCTATCACTGCCCAACTTTAGTGTCCATGGACCATAACCTTCTATCTTTATAATGGTAATTTGAATTGTCATTTTTGACTATTTATTTCCTTATTTAGTCTCGTTACCATTTTATATGCCGCTTCTACTGCCCTCTTAGGTACGGAGATGACTCTATTCTTTGCTTGCTTTACAGTCATATCCGGGCCCGTAATTCCAAGTGTGATAGGTTTTTGATATTTTAAAGAGAGATCGGCAAGTAATCTTGCAGTATTATTGGCTATAACTACATCATGTCCTGTTTCTCCCTTTATTACTGCGCCTAATGTGACTATAGCATCTATTTCTTCAGTTTTAAGAAGTTGTTCAACCATTAAAGGCATATCAAATGTTCCTGGTACATGGCAGATCTTTTTCACATGCATGTTTAAGTTTTTTGCATGATCTTTGGCTGTAAAAAGCATTTTATCAGTAATCTCTTGGTTAAATTCGGCTACAACTATAGCTAGTCTTATTCTTTTCAAATTATTTTCAATACACCTATGTTTTCTTAATTTGAGATGATTCTACTAACGGAACTTTAAATCTTTTAGAATATTCTATAGCTTTGTCTACCGATAAGGACCCACCGGTATCAGAATCGAGCATTTCGCAAATTACTACTGTTGGGATTAAATTTGCAAGTTTCATTAATTGAACAGATAGTTCGGTATGACCAGATCTCTCCCTCAATAATTCCCTCGCAGCAATTAATATGTGTACATGACCAGGAGAACGAAATTGCTTAGAAAATTCGTATTTACCATCATTATCAATATTAGAACATATTTCTGACATTTTCGTAATGGTTAGTGCTCTGTCTCTATCTGTTATACCTGTAAAAGTATCGATATGGTTTATGGCAATTGAAAAGGAAGGTCGGTCCCCATATGGAGCTATTGAACTTATGATTTTAGATAACGAAGAATTATTTTTGGAAGCAAGATGTAATAATTCATGCATAAATATCAAATTCAATTCTGAAGCAATTTCATAGGGTATGGCCAGGCAGATAAGACCGCCAGCATCATTCCTCATAGTCGCAATATCGCGAGGACCAATATGCTGAGCAGCCTTTACCATATCAACCTCGTTTTCTCTAGATTCGCTATCATGAATCAAGACAAATTTCCCATCTCTTAGGGCCTTAACTACATCTTCAACCGCTGACACGGGGTTCAGAACTCTAACTACGATTATAAAGTTTACTGATTTTCTGGTAATTACTAATATCGTGGTAATAATTTTGCAACATATTTGCCTAAAATATCAACCTCAATATTAACCTTATCTCCCTTCCGTTTATTTTTAAACGTAGTAACGGCTAATGTATGTGGAACCAAAGCTATTGAAAATGCGGTCTTCGAGACATCAACAATAGTAAAGCTAATGCCGTCCACCGCAACGGATCCTTTTGGTACCAAGGAATTAGCAATCTCTTTATTCACACTTAACCATATTTTGGTCTCGGAGGGAATTTTCACTATATCCTCAATTTTTCCTACACCGTCAATATGACCTAAAACAATATGGCCTTCAATTCTATCATTTATTCTTAAACTTCTCTCTAGATTAACCCGATCCCCCACTTTCAACAACCCTAATGAAGTTCGTCTCGTAGTTTCTTTTACTACTTCAAAGTATGCTTTGGTCTTCAAAATCCTTGTAGCTGTAAGACATGTTCCATTGACATTTACACTATCACCTACTTGTAGCCCTTTACTTAGTTTTCCCAGGTCAATCTCAACCCTCTTATCAGCAGTTCTGTTTGCATTTTTTATTTTGGCCACTGATTTGACAATTCCAGTACCTTCTATGATACCAGTGAACATAAAGTATTGATCTACAATTCCGATCGTAATAAAAATATTTCATCTCTATTCCTGGCTAATTCACAGTTGGTAGCACTAGAAATAAAAAATAATTGTATTAGAGTCAATTGCATTTTAAGCGATGATTCTATCAAAAGAATTCATGCTTTATGAGATAGTGAAATTATTTACAAATCAAAGCTATACTATAATAACTTGAATTAGTAATAATTTACATGGAATTTGTAGAGACCATAAATGAAAGTGAATTAATCAATGGAACCAGTAAAGTAATTTCTGTTAAAGGTAAAGATATCGCATTATTTAGAATCGATAATAAGATTACTGCATTGGGCAACAGTTGTCTGCATAAAGGTGGTCCATTGACAAAAGGAAAAATACAGAAAAAATATGATGGCTATTATGTTACTTGTCCTTGGCATGGATGGGAATACAATATTTCGAACGGAAAGGCACCGCCCGGGTATGATGAGCAACAATCTGTCTATGATGTACAAATAAAAAATGGGAAAATCTTTGTTTCAAATCAACCAATCGTATACTCCTTTAATAAAAAATATGATGGTTCTTTGAAAGACCTAATAAAGCTTGAATACAAAACCACATCGGATTCCTTGAATATTCTGGGAATATCTACGACAAATATGAATAGAAATTTAGAAAGAGATTCAACTTCTGAAATGTCATTAAATAAGGCACTAACATATGCAAAGCAAAAATATAATGCATCTACAGTTTTGCTAAAACTGAGAGATCTTGAATTCCGAAATTGTGAGGGATATTACAGCATTAATGAACAAGCATGTACATGGCCCTGTTCAATTTCAGAGATGGATGAAAATGATGGTATGAATGAAGTTTACAGAAAGATGATACTTTGGTCTGATATAGTTATTATTTCTACTCCAATTAGATGGGGAAATGCATCTTCATTATATTACAAAATGATTGAACGTTTAAATTGCGTTCAAAATCAAACTACATTACACGATCGTGTACTTGTCAAAAATAAGGTAGCGTCCTTTATTATTACTGGAGGACAGGACAATATACAACATGTCGCAGGAAACATGATGGTTTTTTTCACGGAGCTGGGATTTTCTTTACCACCATTCACATTCATGGGATGGAGTAGAGGTTGGAACGCAGAAGATATGGAAAATAATGTAATCCAATTTTCGAAGTCACGATATGTCAATAGATCTGTCAAGGATCTTGTAGACAATGGTATAAAATTACTTCACCAAGTCAAGGGCGATCCATGCAAGACAGTGTCTTCTCCACAACCAAAAATCATGGAAGCACCATCAAAATTAAAAATTGATTGACTCTGATTATTTAGTAAGTAAAACACTGAAATTAAAAATACAGAATGATACTTTTTCTATGGGTTATATGCGTACAAAGTCCCTTTCCTGGGATATCGTAAAATTGACCATCTTCTCTCTCAATTTATCCTTTATCCTAGAAAAAACTGAATCAATCTTTATTGTTCTGAATGAGCAGATTTGTTCTTTATCTGATCGATGTTGTTGGTATCATTATTTTTGGTATTGAGATCAGAACGATTTATTACTTTAGTTATCTTCCGAACCTCCTTATCATATAGTTTTACTAAATCTGATATCGTAATAATTCCAATAACTTTGTTATCTTCATTTGATAACACGGGCATTTCTTGAAGACCATTTGATGAGAGTATAACTAGCGCATTGTGAAGTGAGTCTGAGTTATATGCAAAGAAGGGATCCTTTATCATGATGCTTTCTAGCTTAACAGATTTGCGATATTCTTCGGGAAATTCAAAGAGCTTGTGTTTGTATACCACACCCAGAAGAATATCCTCATTGTCAACAACTAGGATCATCTTATTATTATTATTATTCCGATTCATTATTTGAAGAGTATCATCAATGGACAAGTCTTTTGACAATCTATTATTGGCGTCTCTAATGGCATCCTTTACATAGAGATCGCTCAAAATGAGACGCTGATATTCCATCCTATGAGCAGGTGAATCAGACCTATTTAGTACCTGATTTCGGAATATTGAATTGTGTTGACCGGACATAATATATGCAATAAATGTAGCCAACATCATTGGTGCCAAAAGAGCGTAACCTCCTGTTAGTTCGCTTCCCATGATAATTGAGGATATTGGAGTTTTTGCCGTGGCCCCGAAGAATGATACCATTGCTACAATTATGACCGATGAAACATCTATCCATGTAAATAGTCCTAATAAGTGAAATCCTGTGCCTATGAAAGCTCCAACTAGGCCTCCTATCACCATGGAAGGTCCGAACACACCCGCGCTACCACCAGTACCTATTGTTAATGAAGTTGCCAAGATTTTGAAAACAATTACAGCGCCAAGAATGTAAAGGGGCATTAATGCATAATCCTTGTCAATTGCTAATTGTAACCACCCATATGATGTACCCAAAACTTGAGGAAATACAATTCCTATCATCCCTACAAGAACTCCTCCTATTGCTGGTTTCACATATTTTGGGATCCGAATTTTACTAAAATAATCCGATATTGCGTAAAAGGTCTTTACATACACTACACTTACAGCGGCCGAAACAAGTCCTACAGTAGCATAAAGTATGAGTGAAGCCGGATGAGTGTATTTGACCAGATCAAGTGGAATGGAGAATAAGCGATCCCATCCAAAGACGAATCCGAAAACAGTATAGCCTGTTACTGATGCTACTAACCCAGGGATTAACGCTCTAACTTCAAAATCCCTTCTATAGAAAACTTCAGCACTAAATACTGCACCTCCTAGTGGAATCTTGAATATACTTCCTATGCCAGCTCCAAGGCCAGCGGCAACAGCAATTCTTCGTTCATCCTCATTCAATTTGAATAGCTTTCCTATTACTGAGCCAAGGCCAGCAGCTATCTGTCCTGCGGGACCCTCAGTTCCTCCACTTCCACCGCTTCCAATAGTTATGGATGAAGCAACAGCCTTTACAAGAGGGACTCGGGCTCTAATATCACCACTCTTGTAATGATAAGCATCAATTACTGCATCGGTGCCATGCCCCTCAGATTCCGGCGAGAACCTAGTTGTAATCAAACCAACTAACAGGCCTCCAAGACCACATATCAAAGGGAGTAACCAAGGTCTCTCAATAATTAGAGTGTAACTCTGATGACTGTCCTGGAAACCCCCCGGTAAAGGAGGAGAGTAGCCTGTTCCTATTTGAAGAAATAGACCTGTAAAAAATTCCACGGAAAGAAAAAGCCCTATTGCACTAAGACCCGCAACGATACCTAATAGAAATCCTATAAGTATCCACTTTCTAAAATAGCTAAAATCTAGATTCCATTTCATATTCCTTATTGTTCTTATTAATGATACTATTTGAGAATAATAAGGAATATCAGTTCTCACAGCTAAACCTGGTATACAGATGATTTTTCTTGGTTTATAACTGTTATACCTTACAAATGAGATATACTAGATTTTATTCCAGAATATTTTCACATGATTTTTTCTTAGCTGTGAATTAAACCGTATAATCGCAGTATAACTTCACTTAAGACTCCATCTTCATTGAACTATGTTACCTCAACTTAATTAAGTAAATCATTGAACTAGAAAGTAAAAATGAATCTCAACTCCCGGAATTTCAAGTGGGACTATTTTATAGTTTATATTCTAAAATTATCATATCAATTGGAATACATAAATGTCTTAAGAGGTATCTATCGATTAAATGTTTACCAATTAGACAAATGTGATGTCCATATCATTTGGAGCGAACAAATGATAAAATCTCTAAGCAATGATATTCGTAACATTCAACATCCTAACCAGAATCTAAATAACAGAGTTTACAGTAGCGCTAACTATGGGACCATCTCAAGATGATAAAAGAGAAATGACATCAAATAGTACCGACATTTTAAATCTCATAGACAGTTTTATTGATCAGATATCAAAAATTAGGACCATCCTTAAGGGTGTCTCTATCTCAGCTCTAATACTGGCACCACTTGCAATAGCTCTCTCTGTTTTCTTGCTAACCCATTCATCATTCTTTACCATTCTTGAGAATGAGGATGATTTTGGGCTCGTGTTGATAATATTACTTGGATCAGTAATTTCTATCTCTTCTGTTTGGATTGTTGTTGGGTTGCGGCAATATCGGATGATTAGTGAATGGAATAAAAGGTATACCAGCTATTTGACTAATAAGGAACAAATTCGCAAGAATATTGAATCAGAATTGGGTTTCACAGAAGATTATGAAGATTAACCCCTAATCAGTCATACTCATGTGGGTCTACTAAGCTAATAATATTATTTCCATTACTATCAGGGGATCTTGGAAAAAGTTTTTCATAAGGTTCTACGATAGTTCTGCAAAATTCTAAGCCCTTCTGGCTAGCACTATAAACAGTTACCGTCCTTTTTCCTAAACTTTTTTCTGTCTTAATAATCAGTCCATTGAGCTCCATTTTGTCAAAAATATTTCTGTGTTTCTTCAAGTTTAGTCCGCAATAACTAACTAAGGCTGTCTGGTTAAGTTGACCATATTCAACAAGTTTCATGATTATATCTCGAACGATGTAAATTCTGTCTCTATGTGATTGCGAACTAGACACTAAGTTTGATTGGGGGTACTCAGTATATAGATTATATTCTGAGAACATGACTTTCGCTATAACTAAAATCCATATTAGTAGGAAAAATGATTGGTAATACTAATCTAAGTTACAAGATCCAACATCAGCCTTAATTCATTTATTTCTGCCTGGATTAATTCTAGGTCATTGTTATCCATTGCATAACCAATTAACTTCTCGCATGCCATCAATTGATTCAATAAAATATCTTTCTTACCCAAATAAGTAATGGAATCCGGATTTTCCAAGGTATAAATAACCTTTCCAGTTGCAGTATTGGATTTACAAGTCTTTGCAATCATCAAACATTCATATGAATTGATCAATTTTATAACACCTTTGTTCAAAATTTGATTTGCCTCTGTCCTTATTTTTTCTAAATATCATGAACAAGCATGTGTAACATGCATTAATAAACGTCGATTAACCTTGTTAACCTTGATATCCGGATAGTTTATTATAAAGGATTCGTTAAATAGGAACACTATTCATTTTCGTAAAACTTTATTGTTTTGCAGCGTTTATTACAGCCTTCGCTTGTTTGTAATGAACTGCATCAATCATTTTACCATCCAATAGTACTGCGCCTCTAGTATTGCCCTTTTCAAATGAATCCTGTAATGCAGCTAATACTTTTTCTGCCCATTCTATTTGTTTCTTTGTTGGTCTGAAAATATCGTGAACGGGATTTATGTGTAAAGGATGAATCAACGTTTTACCTGAATAACCTAGTTTTTTTGCATTTGTTGCATCTTTAATCAAACCATCAAGATCATTTACCTCTTGCCATATACCATCCATTGCTTCAATTCCCGCAGCTTTGGCATCCACTGGAATCTTTGATCGGGCATAATTATAGCTTGGATGATCATCATATTCGACATCAATATTCATATCATACAAGTAATCAAAGACCCCAAAGACCAGTGCCACCACATTTTCATGTGCTGAAGCAATCGAATTAGCATTTATTACTCCTTTAGCTGTTTCTATAGATGGTATGATTCGAATTCTTGCGGAAATGCTACGTTTTGACACGATCATTTCAATTTTGTCAATAATTTGAATTACCTCTTGACTATTACTAATCTTTGGTAAAACAACACCATCCAATCCCTTCATTAAGACTCGATCAAGATCACCGTCAACTAAACCAGAATCTACTGAATTAATTCTGACATAAATGGATGGTTCCTTATCTTCATCATGGGTTGCAACGTGTCCTGCGACCAAATTTCTTGCAAGTTCTTTGTCATTAGAGGGCACAGAGTCTTCCAGATCAAAACACAGTATATCTGGTTTAAGACTAATTGACTTTTTTAAAAATCTCTCGTTGTTTCCAGGAATAAATAATAAACTCCTGAACATTTAGTCACAAAAAATGAAAAATTAAAGTTTCTGAGGTGTTGTCACAATCTTGCCTATCTGCTCTGCGTTTGCCATCATGGTGTGCCCTTTTGCCATATCGGAGAATGGAAGAACTGTACTAATCAATGGCTTAATTTTACCCATGGCTGTCCAATGAATTACTTGCTCTAGTTCAGCTTTATTACCCTGAGTTGAACCAAGTAGATTGGTCCCTTTGAAGAATAGGTATCTTAGATCGATAGTAGAATCATATCCCGTTGTAGCTCCCGTAGCTACTAATGTACCTCCCATCTTAAGGAGGCCCACTTCCTGTGGGAATGTTGATTTTCCAATATGTTCAAAGACAACATCTACTCCTTGCTTTTTCGTTATCTCTCTTACTTTCTTATACCAATCAGGTTCTCTGTGATTTACTACATGATCGGCACCAAGTTCCTTACATTTGTCCATCTTTTCCTTATTCCCGGCAGTTGCAATGACGTCACAACCATATAACTTGGCTATTTGAAGACCTGCCATTCCAACACCACTTGTCCCTCCCATGACAAGAACAGTTTGTCCGGGTCTTATCTTGGCCCTTCCTACAAGCATATGCCAGGCTGTCATCCCAACCATTGACACTGCGGCTGCTTGCTCAAATGAAACAGGATCAGGTATCTTTGCAACATTTACTTCAGGTAAATGAGTATATTGACAGAAACCACCCCAAAGCGGACCAGTTTGAAAACCCCATATGAGACGTTCATTACAGTCATATTCTCTTCCCGACGTACACATATCGCATACCCTACAGCTCATGTTAGAATGAGAAACCACTCTATCACCAACTTTCAATTTTGTAACTTCCTCACCTGCTTCAACCACCGTGCCTGCTACATCGCTACCTGAAATATGTGGAAGTGGAACCTTCACAGGGTCCCCCCAAATTGCCCATAGATCGTTGTAGTTGTATGAGGCTGCTTCTACTTTTATCATAACTTCATTTGGTTTTATTTTGGGAGTGTCAACATCGTCTATCTTCACAACTTTCAGAGGGTCTTGACTATATTCTCTAAATACTGCTGCTTTCATGAATTTTTTGAAAAGTTCTTAGACTAATATAGTTAACTTAGTTAAAATTCGTTGAACAGACGGATATTCATCACAAGATATCTAGAGTCAACGACGATCTATCTTAAACTGTTTTTTGGGTTGCTGCAGGTTAATCAATAGTTGCTTAAGTTCCTCGTCGGTCAGGGCCCTATTCAGTTTTCCCGATGATGCAGCTGTTATGAGATAATTCTCTACGGCAAGTGCAAGTTCGGGTTTAACCATTCTAATATTCATGAGTCGTTGTCGTGCGTCTTGGTCAAGTAAGACCATAAGTACCTTTTGCCTCATCATTAATTCGGCTTCGCGCCTCTTTGCCTCTTCTGGATTATCTGATGGTGAAACAGACATGCTCTTACCACAATTAATAATTGTCTAGCCGTACCTACCTAGCTCTGGCCTCGAATTGACAAGATTCTTGTATATGTCCGTAGCCATTCTATCGACCTTTTTCATTCCTTCGTCAGAAATAGTTCTGCCCTTAGTCTTTTTAGTTATATAACCCGCAACTTCAAGTTGTTGCAAGGCCTTTCTTACTATAGCACCACCAGCTTTTTTATGATGTGCAATATTATATCCAACTTGCTTTTTACCGCCGTATTCGCTTCGAAGATCAGAAATACCAATTGGACCATTAATGTACACTTTCCGTAACAATGATGCACATCTGATATACCACCAATCTCTATTTTGGGGGATCTTTTCTGCATGACATCCTGTCTTTACGAACTGGGACCATTGAGGTGCCTCAATTTTTTTATCCTTTTTCAAATTTTCTGCCAAATGAGTAATTAATTCATCGGCGGGAATATCATAAGCCTTAGCCATAATATTCTATAACATTCTTGGAAATTCCCTTATAAATCATTTTATTCAGATCAGTTCGTGGTATACTAATCTTATGTCGATCAAAATGCAGTAATTAATCTCAATTTTTCAACAAATTTGGATTAATGATTAATATATTTTGAAATGAAATGTCAGGGAATTGCAAGTATTTGAGGAATGGGTAGTGACAATATACCACCGATTCTTTTGCATTAGTATAGAGTTTAATGCAAAGTATGATTAGAAGTATTGCATCCAATAAAACGGACTTGAAATATTGCCTTAGCTTGCAATTATTTTTCGATAAACATGATTGCATTTCATACAAGTAATTCTGATACATTTCTCCTTTGATCTGCCAATTCTTATCCTTGAATTAACTCCCGGAACTATGAATTGCTTACATTTTCTGCAAAATAGCTGACGAATCAAATATGGCATCCTTATTCTAACGCGCATTGCTATTTTTGCAGCCAGTCTTGCATGAGATTGCGACAATTTTTCATCATTATTAATTTCTCTCAGTGCGTTATCGATCAGTATGTCTATTCTTTCAGTTGCTATTCTTTCAATATTCTTCTTATTCATTAAATTCAATTCTCATATGAGCTAAGTTGTCAGGTATACTTGTTATCTATTATATTAAAATGCTATGAAATAAATGTAATATTGACAAACCAGTTTTGTGTTAATTTGATTGTATTCGCTTGTGATTGCTGAAGCGGCAATAGAACTAGTCCCTCAAATTCTTAGAAATCATCCCTCTGTAAAGAATCATTCTAAAAGAGCAGGCAGAGATTCTAATGAAATTTTCCTAGACATTAGTTACCATCATAAAGCCATGGTTGAAGGAAATATTAAACAATGGTGGAAACGTGGCAGACCCGATATTGTGCATTTCGATCTCGTAGAAGCCCTCTCAACCCCACTATTCAAGCAGAAAAACTTGCAAGTTTATGTATCTACGTTCGATAATAACTTGATAACCATAAGTAAGGATCTGAGAATACCAAAAAACTATTTTAGATTTGAGAGATTGATGATCGGTATTTTTAACAAACATGAAAACAAAAACTCGCCAGATTTAATTGAATTCCAAGAGAATGTTAGTTTTAATAATTTAATAAAGAAAATAATTAGACCGGACCTAGTTATTGGATTCTCTGTAAAAGGAACAAAAAGCAAAATAAGCGATATACTCCGAAATAACACGATCGATACTTCAAAGAATTACTGTTTTGTGGTCGGAGGCTTCCAACGGGGACATTTTTCAGAAGCAATAATTAGAGCATGTAACGCGGTATATTCGATAAGTCCAATAAGTTTAGAATCACATGTGGTGATTGCAAGGGTCCTGTATGAGTGTGAAAATAATATTTAGTGAAATATTGCATCTACCATGAAAGCAACAAACAGTGCTGTCAAATAGGGACTCGAAATTTTGAAAAGGAGCCATGAAGCGTTCTCACTGGGTTTCGCCAAAAGCCATAATGACGTGACTATCATGACAATACCTCCCAAAATAGCGGTGACAAAGTAAATCAGACCAAATTGGTTCAAGAAGTAAGGTATTAAGCTAATTACCACCATTAGAAGTGTTGTACCGGCTATAACTTGGACAGATCTTTTTTCGCCGGCAATTACAGGGAGCATAGGTACTCCAGCTTTTGTATAATCTTTTTTTACGTGCAATGCCAAGCTCCAAATGTGTGTTGGTATCCAAAAGAAAACCAACGCGGCCATTGCTAACCCTATTTCTATATTTTCTGTTGTAACTGCCACATATCCTATCAACGCCGGAACAGCTCCAGAGAATCCTCCAAGAATTATATTCGTTTGACTCTTTCTTTTCAACCACTTACTGTATACTATAATATTGTCGAAAAGACCAAATGCCATGAGCCCAAAGGTCAAGTAGTTTATTGACCACGCACAGAACAACGAAATAGCTGCTAAAAGTAAACCAAAAATAAGCGCGTTCCTAGGTGAAATTCTTCCAGAAGGAATGGGACGGGCTTTAGTCCTATCCATAATCGCATCTATATCACGATCATAATATCCTGTTAAGGCATCTGCCGCTGCAGATCCCGTAACAATACCCACAAGAAGAAAGATCCACTGGAGCGGGGATAGAAAGTTATCAGTCGAATAAGAGGCTGTTATCGCTGATCCAAATGCAGTAAAAACTAAGAGATACCAAATTTTTGGCTTCGTCAATTCATAATAATTTTTAAACCGATCAGTGACAGTTACTTCTGGAATCAATAATTCAGACCTCGACAGATTTATGGTTAGAGGCAATATGAATGCTCATTTATTTAAACATGAACTAATTAGGCAATATTGGATTATCGAGATTTCAAAAGAAGAATGGGGAATACGAACAGAGGGTATTATGATAACCATTTTGTGCGACTGGATATATCATGTCACTTCACGATGTGACAAGAATATTCATTCCCAAGGTTTGCATTTTTTGCCAAACTAAACTTTCGTTTTCCTATCAACAATTAACTTTGAATGTTATTTTTCTAAAACTATAAAAGAGGCATGATAAAAACTATGGTATTCTACTAAGGTGATATATAAGTTGGAATCAATTCAAGCAACAGCTGGTGGAATGCCAGTTTTAATTTTAAAGGAAGGAACCAAAGAAAGTAAAGGTAAGGAAGCACAACGAAATAATTTAGTCGCCGCTAAACTCATTGGGGAAATGGTAAGGACATGTCTAGGTCCTCGTGGTATGGACAAGATGCTGGTTGATACGCTTGGCGATGTTACAATTACTAATGATGGGGCTACCATTCTTAAAGAAATGGATGTTCAGCATCCTGCAGCAAAAATGATGGTAGAGGTGGCCAAATCCGTTGACAATGAAGTGGGAGATGGTACGACGTCGGCAGTTATTTTTGCTGGAGCACTATTGGAAAAAGCAGAGGAATTAGTAAATAAAGATGTACATCCTTCCATTATTGTAGACGGCTATACCGCTGCTGGGGAAAAAGCTCTTGAATTTTTGCAAAAAATAGGGATAAAAATTGATGTAAATGATAGAAATGCCTTGACGAACATTGCAAGAACCAGCATGTTTTCAAAACTTGTTTCTGATGACAGTCCTACATTAGCTAGAATCGTAGTGGATGCCGCAAAGCAGGTTGCTGAAAGTGTTGATGACGGCAAGAAATTAAGAGTAGATATGGATAATATTAAAGTAGAAAAGAAACCAGGGACATCCATGCGAGATAGTAAACTAGTCAAAGGGATAGTTCTGGATAAAGAAGTTGTACACGCAGGTATGCCAAAGAAGATAGAAAAGGCAAAGATAGCCCTGATAAGTTCTGCGTTAGAAATAGAGAAAACAGAGATGAGTGCTGAGATAAGAATCAATGATCCTCAACAAATGCAAATGTTCCTTGAAGAAGAAAATAGGATGTTAAAGGCAATGGTTGACAAGGTTAAGGGAGTTGGTGCCAACGTTCTTTTATGTCAAAAGGGAATTGATGATTTAGCACAGCATTATTTGGCAAAAGAAAACATACTTGCTGTAAGACGGGTCAAAGAAAGTGACATGTCAAAGCTGTCCAAGGCAACTGGTTCGAGGATTATTAACAATTTGGATGATTTTACTTCCAAAGATTTAGGTTCAGCCGATCTTGTAGAGGAAAGGAAAGTTGAAACAGATAAGTGGGTATTCATTGAAGGATGCAAGAATCCAAAGGCTGTTACAATCTTAGTTAGAGGGGGATCTCAAAGAGTTGTTGACGAAGCCGATAGATCAATTCACGATGCATTAATGGTAGTTAAAGACGTTTTAGAAAACCCAGTTGCAGTGGCAGGGGGTGGAGCACCAGAAGCATATGTGGCCAATGAATTGCGCCAATGGTCTGGTAACATGGAAGGAAGAGCACAATTGGCTGTTCAAAAGTTTGCTGATGCTTTAGATACAATTCCTCTAACATTGGCAGTAAATGCCGGTATGGATCCAATTGATACCATGACTACACTTAGATCCAAACAAAGTAAGGGCTCAAAATGGACAGGAATAGACGTTATGAATACTGTTGTTACTGATATGCACAAACTGAATGTAATAGAACCAATAGCCGTTAAACAGCAAATAATAAAATCTGCAACAGAAGCCGCAGTAATGCTCTTAAGAATAGATGATGTAATAGCTTCAAGTAAATCCAAGATGCCTGCTGGTCCACCTGGCGGAATGGGCGGAATGGGCGGAATGGGCGGAATGGGCGGAATGGGCGGAATGGGCGGAATGGATATGGAGTAATTTTATTTTAATTTCATATCAAATTTTTACGATAATTCAAAAATTATCTTTTCATCTTTGGGAATTAGAACGTTTTAATAAAAATATACACCTAAAGTTATTTTAGTAATGTTCGAAAAATTAAAACAGTTTGATTTTGATGGCAAAATTGTTGTGCTTCCTGATTTTTTTTTAGACAGAATTATTAAGATAAATTCTAAAGATGAACTCTTTAGAATGATAGACGGCAAGACAACAACTGGTGGCGGAAGTATAAGGGGAGTAAATAGTTTTGATATTAAGGGAGGTAATGCAGTAAATGTCGCTTATTGTTTGGCAAAAATGGGACTATCTGTCACATTATTTACTATCGCAGATAATATTGGAACATCTATGCTTCACACGGTCTTCTCAAAGTTTGGGGAAGGTATTGATTTACAAATAAAAAATGGTAAACACGGGTCTACGACATCATTTGAGTTTTACGACAACGAGGAATCTAATGCTAACGTAATGATAAGTGATGTAGGAGATAATAGAAATTTTGGTCCTGAAATGATTAGTCTTCAGAGCGATTTAGATATAATAAATTCTGCGAAAAGTATTGTCCTGACAAATTGGGGTAGTAATCTTAAAGGGACCGATTTAGCTAATTATCTATTTACTAATTCTCCCAGCGCATTTCATTTCTTAGATCCTGCTGATATAGAAACCAGAAAAGAAGAATTTAGGGACACATTAAAGAAACTAAATCACACAATAGACGCACTAAGCATTAATGAAAATGAATGCACTTCCCTCCTAAAAGCATGTAACCTTGATTCCCAATTGTCATTAGATTTACATCAAATCGACAATGTAAAGCTAGCTGTAAAATCATTGTCTTCCGAATTTGGACTTAAGATCGATCTTCATGCAAGGATCGGCGCAGCATGGTCTAATGGAAAGGATGTCATATTTGTTAATTCATTCTATACAGTTCCCAAGAAACTAACGGGCTCTGGAGATTGTTGGGATGCCGCGGATCTTGTGGGATATTTAGCAGGTCTAGATGCAACTGAAAGGTTATTGTTTTCAAATGCATATGCATCATTATATATTGGAAAAAGCGAATTTGAACCTCCAACAATAAATGAGGCAGTGGAATTCGTTCAGGACAATTTTTGATAAATTATTGTGGTTCTATAGTAGCGGGGGGCTTGCTCGATACTGAATAAGTAACCCAAGTAACGCCATTCACCTCATTGGTTATCCTATTGCTAATTTTAGCAATCAAATCATATGGTATTCTTGACCAGTCAGCAGTCATTGCATCCAACGATTCAACAATCCTTATAGTTACTATATGACCATATACTCTTTCATCACCAAGTACACCGACCGCTAAATCATTCCCAACGGCCGCATATGCTTGCCATACTTTATCATACCAACCTGATACCATTAATTCATTTTCAACAATACTGCTAGCATGTCTTGCAATTCTAATTTTTTCATCAGTGACTTCCCCGATAATTCTAACTGCCAATCCTGGACCAGGGAAAGGATGTCTTTTTATGAATTCACGGGGGATATCCAATAAAACAGCAATTTGTCTTACTTCATCCTTATACAAACTCCTAAAAGGTTCTAAGACTTTTAAATTTAGCCATTCCGGTAAACCTCCGACATTATGGTGCGTCTTGATTACTGCAGCCGGTCCCTTAGAAAAACCGCTTTCGATCACATCCGGATATAATGTTCCTTGGGCAAGCCATTGAAATGGCCCATAGTCTTTTGTTACTTCCAAAAATACTTGAGCGAATTCTTCTCCAATAATCTTTCTTTTTTGTTCAGGATCTTCGATCCCTTTTAACCTTGATAAAAATCGTTCCTCTGCGTTAATACTGACAGTTTTGATACCTAGATATTTGTTTATTAATTCAGGAACCAGTGACTCTTCATTTAACCTTAATAATCCATTATTGACAAAAACACAAGTCAAATTGCTACTTATTGCCTTATTTAGTAAAACAGCCAGAGTTGTTGAGTCGATTCCACCACTAATCGCACATAGTACACTATCATCATGAACTTTGCTTCTGATATCTTTAATGGAAAAGTCAATAAAACCTTGCATGGTCCAATCTGGTTTTGCATTACTTATAGAGTGTGAAAAATTTCTTAAAATTCTATTTCCTTCTTCAGTATGTGATACTTCTGGATGGAACTGGATTCCATAAAATTTTCTATTACGATTTGCTATTGCAGCAGAAAGGGAATTATCCGTATGTGCTAGTATTTCAAAATCATTTGGAATGCTTTCAGCTGCATCAGCGTGACTCATCCAACATTTTATTTTCTTATTGATTCCTTTAAACAAGTCCAAATTATCGTCAATTACCAAATCAGCATAACCATATTCCCTATTATCAAAACGTCTTATTTTACCATCAAATTCATTAACAATAAGTTGGTGACCATAACATATTCCTAAAACTGGTACTCCCATCTCAAAAATTTTCTTATCTGGTTTTGGAGAACCTTTTAAATATACACTTGAAGGACCGCCAGATAGCACTATTCCTTTTGGCTCTAAATTTTTAATCAAGCTTATAGGTGAATCATAAGGCAAGAGTTCACAATAAACATTAGATTCACGAATTCGTCTACAGATTAGGTGGCTGTATTGCGATCCAAAATCTAGTACTACAATTTTATCCATAACTACGTTAAATTCCTTTTTCTAACATTCTTGTAAACACCCACGTTGCTGTGTTAAAAATCTCATTAAGCCGTTCTCTTTCTCTATAATTAGAAATCGTAACACTATTGATTCTTCCATTTTCGTCATTATCAACTTTATAGTCAATGATTTCAGATTCATCTATTTCGCCTTTTTGAATCTTTTCTTTATCTTTTGACTTCATTCCTTCTAGTATGCGGTTTAAGAAAAAAGATTTGAATGGAGGAGTATTAATATTTAAATTGATATCATTTACCAACGATATTCTTACATAGGTGGAGGTATACTCTGCGTTTGATATCAGAAGATTATCTTTTGCACGTTTCAAGGATCTAATCTCTACACCTTGATTGTCATCTTGTCCGTAATCTGTATCTGTCGATTTTGTAGTTGAATCAATACTAGGTTTAGTTTGGACAATTTCTTCTTTATGAAGGGATTGGTATTCAGGTGCACTTCTGTCCTTCAAATTAGAAGCAGAAGATTCGAGATGTGATGCGGTTATAAAGCTTGTTTTTTTTAGCAAAGAATCAACTATTAGTAGAGTGTCACGAAGTTTATCGAGCTCCTCTTTTTTATTGGTAACTTCTTTAACTAACCATTCGCGCACTTCTGCTGCACGACGAATATCATCTTCTGAAAAGGTGGACATGACATGATTCAATATATTAAAAACATATAATAGTTTTTCACATTATTTGCAAGGGAAAGAATCTCTTAATTTCATAACCTTAGAGTTAAATGAATATCTCAAGGTTGAGACTTGATACCTCTTATTCGGGTGGCTGATTTGTTAACCAATTTGGATTTAGATTGCTTTCCTAGCATTTCGAGCAATTTCTTTGCAAATTTTAACTTTTTTCGTTTAATATCAATATCTAAGTCTCTATCATTTGTTGAGAATTTTCTTGGCATGTTGTCAAAATCCATACCTATTAAAGTAATACTTTTTGCCCTCATTTCTTCAGCCAAAAAGACGCTTCTGTCTCCGTCAGTAAATCCCCCAAAATTATATACGTTCTCCGTCGGCATTACTTGAGTCGTACCTATTACTTTACTAAATTTAGGAACATGTTTTTCCAAATTCTCCATATTATCTCCGTGAGCATGGATAACCATTATCGCTCCAAATTTATCAGCCATCCTTAGATATTTTGGATTTCCATCAAGGTCCGACACCACTATATCCGGTTTAATCTTCTTATTCAATAAAATCTCAACCACACCATCTGCAGCTATTGTTACATATTTTTTATTCTTCTTGATAAACTCAATATTTTTTTCCAGACTAGGACCTGCTCCAATTACAAGTACTTCCTTTCCTTGTATTTTCTTTTGGATCTTAGACACCTGCAATGCTTTTCTCTTTATCATATGACTCAGCATTTCAGCTGCCTTCTGATCTGTTTCTGTACTATATCCAAATTCTGTCCTAATCTGCTGATAAAAAGGGAACCACTCTATGAATTTCACATTTAGAAATAAAAGAAGGTTACTAATAGATAATTCGATCGTGAATATCGAATTATAATGTCGTCGAAACTTGAATGAAAATAGCTTTGGCCGTATATAACGCTATTTTGCTAGTCACTATATTAATCGTTTGGATTAATCGTCTTCTTATATAACTCGGCTTCAATTTGCAAAAAGTTTCGTATAAAATCTTCTATATTGGATATCATTTCTTTAGATAAGCTAGAATTAGAAGGTTTATCTTTAATATATTCTGGAATTAATACAAATTTCTCCAGATCCCTGATTATATTGAGTAGATCCGTTTGAGCTGCTTCAATATCGCCCTCGACGTGGTAAAATCGGCACTGCTTATTCAAACTTAACATCAATCTAACAACTTTGTTATAAAGTATTTGTGAGTCCTTCTCATCGTATACAGCGTCACTAATGACAAGTAACAGCACTCTAAGGATAAGCGTAAATGAATCATCGTAAGAGGTAACTATAGTCGTATCCTGATCTAACCATGTGTCATCTTTCGTAATCTTTTCGTCCCTAAATTCGTTGATAGCACTTTCCATCTTAGACATAAAATTTTCTATCTCAGATAGTTTTTGATAGATTCGATTGTAAGAATCCTTGTCATTAATTAGCAATTTGTGACTCTGGCCTTTTCTATCCCCATTACCCCTCATAACCGTGATTTTCTCAGTTCTTTCCATTAAGTCCAGTTCTTTTCGTGTAGTCTCTTTGGAAATCCTAAATTTCTCAGGAACGTCGTTCTCCACGTAACGAATCACATCATTTTTGGTAGCTTTCCCTTTTCGTTCTGTAATATAGTTTAAAATCAGATCTCTCGTCTCCTGGAAAACCATAATACTACTATACTAGTATACTAGTCTTCTATATATACACATATGTCCTAACTATATGCAATGTTACGGAATATCACAACATTACAGATTAAAATTGAAACGCGACAATTATTAAGAAACATAGGCCATAAGCGTGAAAGTTACGATAGCCTTGTTCAACGACCAATGCATGAAACGGAGGTAGACAATTCAAATTGATATCCGATTCCGGAGAGCTGATAGCACATCGATTGGAATTCTAAGTTATAAATAATATTTTGTCCAGCAAATGTACATGTCGTCAAACAGGCAAAAAGAAAAAGAGGAAGCTGAAAAACTAAAAGCAACGTTACCAACAGAAGCCGAGAAAAAGGAAATAGAAAAATTAGCGGCCGAAAAAAATAAAGAAGTTAGGGAAAACATTAACATCACTTTGGACGAAACTAAATCATCAGTACACAAGACAACAGAAGAAGCAAAAAAGCAGGTTCCACAATTTACGAAGGCCATGAATGAATATCAAGAGGAATCCATTGAAGCCACAAGGGATATTGCAGAAAACTTTCTAGAGTCGCAAAAACAGGTTATCAATTCGTACCAATCATTATGGGTGCCGTACATGGAAAACGTGCAGACTACGTACTGGTCATATTGGGCCTCACCGAATAGAATGACAGAAAATTATACAAGAGCAGTCAGCAATATCACAGATAGTACAATAGCAGCAACAAGATTAGCAAACAACTTCATGTTTGCCAGCATGGAGTCCTGGAAAACAACAATGCAGCATGCAAGAAATAATGCAATAGAATTTTCACGGTTAAATGCGAACTATGCAAAGGCATATCAAAATGCAGTCAGGGACAGTTTAAGAGATTACCAACGAGAGTAAGTATAATCACAACCTAACTGAACGCAATCAAGAAAATTATTTTTTCCTTTTTCTTCAATAAAACAAATGAACAAGAAAAAAAAGGTATTGGTTATAGTAATAGCCTTTTTTGCAATAATTGGAATTATTTTCGCCGTTCTAATAGGTATATATTATTACATGAGTTACAGAATGCAGCAAGAAATTCGTGAATCGATGTCTGGGTCGTATAGCCCAAATCCTAATCATAGCCCACCATGAATTAAGGATTTAAGATAGCAAGCGCTTTATAGAGAGGAAGACGGGAGATGTACATATCAGAAACACTCGATAGTTAAAGTAGGTAATGACTACTCATACCTTTCACAGATTAAACAGTAAGTTCCAACTTCATCAAAATCATGTAATTCACCTGTATGATTACACATACTGCATTTATCTGATTTTTTACTCAATAGATTCTTAATTTCTATTAAGGATATAACAATTGGATAACAGTCTTCTAGAAATTAACTTTCGAAGAATTTTCACGTAATATTATATCCTTTCAAACTAAGCCTAAGAGAATCTAGCAAATCATCATAACTTGTTTGTTCTTTATCTAGTGTGAGTCATATTCTTTTTATTTCTTTACTACAAACTTGAT
>Ga0105092_10000184_pt1 | contig 30754 bp, 26 predicted proteins | sample PPLLak2March2015_FD_87021 | JGI IMG/M metagenome (GOLD analysis project Ga0105092, IMG submission 87021) | Freshwater sediment microbial communities from Prairie Pothole Lake near Jamestown, North Dakota, USA - PPLs Lake P7 Core (1) Depth... | ecosystem: Environmental > Aquatic > Freshwater >... | reverse complement strand
TATTAAGAATTCTGCCAAGGCAGCGGCAGGCGAGGTTTTTGTACCCATTCTTTCGGGCACGCTCACTACCCTGGCCCCATTTTTCCCGCTTGCATTCTGGCCAGGCGTGGTAGGCAAGTTCATGTATTACATACCTGTTACCCTGATAGTCACGCTTTTTGCATCTCTCATCGTTGCATATGCCTTTAATCCCGTATTTGCGGTTTCATTTATGACGCCGGATGAAGAGCCTGATCGGGTCCGTGACAAAAGGCCTATATTTAAAACCGGACTTATCATTTTCCTGATTTCAAGTGTATTTTACATACCGGGATTTATGGGAAGCAAGTTTTTTATCGGACTGGCGAACCTGGGGGTTTTCGTGGCCATCAGTTACGTGCTTCACAATCTATATATGTATAAATTCCTGCTCAGGTTTCAGCTAAAAGCAATACCCGCTATGTTAAGCATGTATGAAAAGGTATTGCGCTGGGCTCTCAAAGGCCGGAGGCCTGTCAGGTTATTGTGGGAACTCATTGGGCTTTTCATCGTAGCCCTGATCATTTCCTCCGCGAGCAAAAGCAAATTGCTTTTTTTCCCTGAAGGTGATCCGGCAGTGATTTATGTTAACATCAAAATGCCAGTGGGAACCGAAGCTGCGGTTACCGATTCTGTGACCAAAATTGTGGAAGGCAGGGTGTTCAGCGTATTGGGTGAGAACAATCCCATTGTGGAATCTATGATCTCAAATGTCGCATTGGGAGCTTCGAATGAGGTTTTCAGCTCTGGTGCCTTATCTTCCAATCTGGGAATGATCACAATTAATTTTGTTGAATTTGCCAAACGACATCATGAAAAAACCACCCCGTATCTTGACAAGATCAGGGATGCCATTAAGGATATTGCAGGTGCTGAAGTCACTGTAAATAAGGAAAATATGGGACCTCCTGTAGGAATGCCCATTAATATCGAAGTGGCAAGCGAAAACCTCGGTGAGCTTATCCTCACCACGGAACGGCTTATCCGATTCATTGATTCAACAGGGATCAGTGGAATTGAAGAACTGAAATCAAATTTCGAAACAAACAAACCTGAGCTTATTGTGGAAGTCGACCGTCAGCGCGCCAACCGTGAGGGAATTACGACGGCACAAATAGGGGGTGAACTCCGCACGGCCATTTTGGGTAGCGAGGTATCTAAATTCCGTGAAGAGGAAGAACAGTATCCTATTCAACTTCGTTACAGCGAATATATGCGTGAAAATATTGACAGGCTGATGAACCTGAAAATTACATTCATGGATTTGGCCACAGGACGCCTCAAAAGTATTCCGCTTTCTTCGGTTGCCACAGTCAAATATCAGAATACTTATGGAGGGATCAACAGGAAGGACTTAAAGAGAGTTATTACAGTATCTTCAAACCTTTTGTCGGGTTTTACGTCGAATGAGGTGAACATGAAGCTGCGTAAAGAATTGCCGAAGTTTCAAAAGCCTTCAGGAACCGAGATCTCAATCACCGGTGAACAGGAAGACCAGGCCGAAAACTCGGTATTCCTGTTGCAGGCCATGTTTTTGTCACTTTTCCTGGTGTTGTTCATTCTGATCACGCAATTTAATTCACTCAGCAAGCCTGTTATAATAATATCTGAAGTGATATTCAGCATTATAGGTGTACTTTTGGGATTCAGCATTTTTGGCATGGATTATTCCATAATCATGACCGGTATGGGAATTGTTGCCTTGGCTGGTATTGTCGTAAGAAACGGAATTTTGCTGGTCGACTTCACAGATAATCTCAAGGATCAGGGTTTAAAAACCAATGAGGCCATTATACAGGGTGGAAAGATCAGGATCACGCCAATTGTGCTTACTGCAACGGCAACAATACTCGGATTAATACCCCTGGCCATCGGGTTTAATATCAATTTCAGCACATTGCTGACCGACCTGAGTCCGCAGATTCATTTTGGCAGCGACACAAGGCAGTTCTTCGGCGCTCTGGCCTGGACCATCATTTTCGGGCTGTCCTTTGCCACCGTGCTGACGCTGGTATTCATTCCGGTTATGTATAAACTGATCTATATCTGGAAACTCAGGAGGACGCGGGCAGCATTAAGACGCGTACGGACAAGGGAGGAAAGAAAGATCAGGAGGGGATATTAATTAGAACAGTTCCGAAGTGGTAGTTCGGAACTGTATTTCTTTTTTTTTAAAATAAAATGTTGTAATATTGCAGGGGAATATTATAAATATGAAAATTAACCGTACACATCGTCATCATCATCACCCGTGAAATACGGAACGGTGCAGTATGTGTTACATGAAGATAATTCAGGGTTTGCAATACTGCAAACCCTTTTTTTATTAAGAGCCATAAACTGTCAGATCACATATGAATAAACTTAAAATTGCTATTCAGAAAGAAGGCCGGTTAAGCGAAAAGTCGCTGGGCCTGATTGAAGAATCAGGGATCCGTCATAATCAGGACAGCAAGAGAAAGCTGATCTCCCTGGGTGAAAATTTTCCGGTCGAGATACTTTACCTGCGCGATGACGATATTCCCCAATATGTATCTGATGGTGTTGCCGATATCGGGATTGTAGGAGAGAATGAAGTGATGGAAAAGAACCGGAACGTGGAGATCGTTGAGAGGCTTGGTTTTGCGCGATGCAGGCTTTCGCTGGCCATACCGCAATCGGATGATTATGAGGGTATGCAGTATTTCCAGCATAAACGGATCGCCACTTCATATCCCCATATTCTGGGCAAATGGCTGCAAAAGAACAGGCTGGAGGCAGAGATACATGAAATAAGCGGTTCCGTGGAAATTGCACCGGGTATCGGACTGGCAGATGCCATTTTTGATATCGTGAGCACCGGAAGCACACTGATACACAACCGTCTGAAGGAGGTTGAAATTGTCACCCAATCCGAAGCCGTTGTCATAGCAGCACCTGTTTTGATACCGGCACGCAAAAAGATCCTGAAAGATTTGCTTTTCCGTTTCCAGGCCGTGCGCAAATCGAAAAACAACAAATACATTCTGCTGAATGCACCCAATGAGAATCTCGAAAAAATAGTCAGGCTGCTTCCCGGGATGAAAAGCCCCACGGTACTTCCCCTGTATGAAAAAGGATGGAGCTCCGTTCACTCCGTGGTAAATGAAAATGAATTCTGGGAAATCATCGGAAAACTGAAGGAATATGGTGCACAGGGCATTCTTGTGATACCCATTGAAAAAATGATACTTTAACACCGGAAATATGTTGCTGATTCGGTACCCTGAAATACAATCCTGGGCCGGCCTTCTAAAAAGACCGGTCATGCAGGCAGGTGATATGGACATGGTTGTAGGCTCCATTCTGCAGGCTGTTCAGACCAGTAGAGACAGCGCCCTGTTTGAGTATACTGAAAAATTTGACAAGGTACGGCTGAAGGACCTGCGCGTGTCCGCTAAAGAATTCCGGGAAGCTGATAATAAAGTGGAACCTGGTCTGAAAGAAGCTATGGCAACTGCATACAGGCAGATTGAGACCTTCCACCGTTCACAACTGTTTAAGACGGAAAAGATCGTGACTTCTCCGGGTGTTACGTGCTGGCAAAAGGCAGTACCCATACAAAAGGTGGGATTGTATATTCCGGGTGGCACTGCCCCCCTGTTCTCCACCGTGCTGATGTTGGCCATTCCCGCCCGACTGGCAGGCTGTGAAGAGATAATCCTTTGCACGCCTCCGGGAAATGACGGTAAGATCAATCCGGCTGTGCTTTATGCGGCCGGAATTACCGGTGTAACGGCTGTTTTTAAGATCGGAGGAGCACAGGCAATTGCAGCAATGGCCTATGGAACGGAATCGGTGCCTCCCGTATACAAGATATTCGGCCCCGGGAATCAGTATGTGACCACTGCCAAACAGTTGGTTTCCAGGCACAATGTGGCCATAGATATGCCGGCCGGACCTTCTGAACTGGCTGTAGTTGCTGATGATACGGCGCACGCTGCATTCGTTGCGTCCGATTTGCTGTCCCAGGCAGAACACGGAACTGACAGCCAGGTAATCCTGTTCACAACCAGCGAAAGGATGGCCGGTGCGGTGCAAAGGGAGGTGGGTCGCCAGCTGGAGAGAATACCGCGAAAGAAAATCGCTTCAGCATCGCTTGAAAACAGCCGGATCTTTTTGTTAAAAGATATGGATGCAGTGATCGGTATGGTAAATGAATATGCCCCGGAACACCTTATCATTGCAGCCGGGGAGGCGGAAAGCCTGGCTGAGAGAATTATCAATGCAGGGTCGGTGTTTATCGGATCTTATACTCCCGAAAGTGCAGGCGATTATGCATCGGGTACCAATCATACCCTGCCGACAAACGGATATGCCAAAGCCTATAACGGGGTAAATATGGATGATTTTGTCAAAAAGATCACTTTTCAGCAAATTACACGCGAAGGGCTTGAAAAACTTGGTCCCACGATTATGAAAATGGCCGTTGCAGAAGAATTGCAGGCACACAGCAATGCCATTTCCATTCGCTTAAAGAAAAAATATGACTGATTTACTTACACTGCTCCGGGATAACATCAGGTCGCTTGTACCGTATTCTTCGGCAAGGGATGAATACTCGGGTGAACAGGCTACGTTGCTCGATGCCAACGAAAACCCGTATAACAATCCATTGAACCGGTATCCTGATCCTCGCCAGGTAAAACTCAAGGAAAGGATATCGGAAATCAAGAACCTTCCTGTTGGCAACATATTCCTCGGAAACGGGAGTGATGAAGCCATTGATTTGCTGATCAGGGCATTTTGTGAGCCCGGCCGTGACAATGTCATAGCCATCAAACCCACGTACGGGATGTATAAAGTCTGTGCCGATGTCAACGGGGTTGAATACCGTGAAGCATCCCTGGATGGTTCATTCCAGGTTGACATGAAAAAACTCCTAAGCCTTGCCGATGAAAACAGTAAGCTTGTATTTCTTTGTTCACCGAATAATCCGACATCCAATAGTCTGGACCACAATATTATATCCGATATTATCCGCAGTTTCAGGGGAATTGTGGTGCTGGATGAAGCCTACATCGACTTTTCCATCCTGCCATCCTTTGCGGCAAAGCTTGATCAATATCCTAACCTTGTAATTCTGCAGACATTAAGCAAGGCCTGGGGGATGGCCGGAATCAGACTGGGGATGGCATTTGCGGGCAAGGATATTACGGGGGTTCTGAACCGGATAAAATATCCATATAATATCAGTCTTCCAAACCAGCAAATAGCGCTCGAACGGCTTTCCTATGCAAACGAAAAGGATAGCTGGGTAAAGAACATTCTGGATCAGCGTGGAAAAATGGCACTGGAGCTAAGCCGTTTGCCGCTTGTAAAAAATATCCTTCCGAGCGATGCGAATTTCCTGATGGTCAGATTTGAAAACCCGAAATCCGTATTAGATTTTCTGACGGGAAAAAGAATCATTGTACGGGACCGATCGAAAGTTCACCTGTGCAGCGGCTATCTCAGAATAACGATTGGGACGGCGGAAGAGAATAATTCACTGCTTAAGGCTTTACAAGAATATCCTAACGTACCTGATGACAAAAACGGCAATTCTTTGCGAGATGAAAAAAGTCCTGTTTATTGACCGTGACGGAACCGTCATTCTGGAACCTCCGGGGGATTTCCAGGTAGACACATTGGAAAAGCTGGAATTTTTACCGGGCGTACTTCGAAACCTGTATTTCATCCGGAAATACCTGGATTTTGAACTGGTTATGGTGACCAACCAGGACGGTCTTGGCACTTCGATATACCCGGAAAATGCATTTTTGTCCGTTCAGAATAAAATGATTAAAACCCTTGAAAATGAAGGAATCCGGTTCGACAATATATTAATTGACCGGTCCCTTCCGGCTGAAAATGCCCCGACCCGGAAACCACGCCTTGGAATGCTCGGGCAATATCTGAACGGGGATTACGACCTGGCGGGATCATGGGTGATCGGAGACAGGCCCACGGATGTTGATATGGCGAGGAACCTGGGATCAAAGGCCATCCTTTTATCAGCTGATCCCGGAAATGTTCCCTCCGAAATTTCCGCTTACTGTTCCCTCATCACCAACAGTTGGGATGAGATCTTTAAAAAGATTGCCCAGGGTAACCGGTCAGCGCATATCGAAAGAAAAACCGGGGAGACATTTATTGAAGCCGATCTCAACCTGGATGGTTCCGGGAAATATGAAATTTCAACCGGCCTTGGATTTTTTGATCACATGATCAGTCAGCTTGCCCGGCACTCAGGGTGTGACCTGAAGTTAAAAGTTAAGGGAGATCTTGAAGTAGATGAACATCACACCATCGAAGATACCGCCCTTGCCCTGGGTGAGGCATTTTACCATGCCCTAGGCGATAAAAGAGGAATAGAACGATATGGCTTTGCCCTGCCAATGGACGACTCCCAGGCACAGGTTCTGATCGATTTTGGCGGAAGACCCTGGCTGGTATGGAATGCCGATTTCAAACGGGAAAAAATAGGAGAAATGCCAACAGAAATGTTTATACATTTTTTTAAGTCCTTTTCTGACGCTGCCCGCTGCAACCTGAATGTTTCTGCCAGCGGAAAGAACGAACATCACAAGATCGAAGCCATTTTTAAGGCACTGGCAAAGGCAATTAAAATGGCCAAAATCCGGGATGCTTTCAGTTATGAATTACCAACGACAAAAGGAATATTATAAACCATGACCAAATTAAGCCGAAATTCTGCTGTTCTTCTGATGCACTGTCAGGATCAGAAAGGTATCGTAGCGGATGTCACCGAGTTTATCAACAACAACCAGGGGAATATCATCACACTCGATGAGCATGTGGACAGGCTTGATAAAGTTTTTTACATGCGAATTGAATGGGAACTGGATGGTTTCAGGATCCCGCAGGAAAAGATCGCGGATTTTTTCGGTACACTGATTGCGGCCAAATTCAACATGACCTGGAATATTTATTTCAGTGATCAGCGTCCCCGGATGGCTATTTTTGTTTCCAAGCTGTCGCACTGTCTTTATGATATCCTATCCCGTTTCCATGCAGGAGAATGGGAAGTTGATATCCCCCTTATTATCAGCAACCACAGGGACCTGGAACCGGTTTCCAGGCAGTTTGGCATACCTTTCTTCCAGGTTGAAATCGAAAAGGAGAACCGGGAAGAAGCAGAAAAAAAGGAAATTGAGCTCCTGAACCAGTATGGCATTACATTTGTCGTATTGGCACGGTACATGCAGGTTCTGAGTGAGAAATTCATCGGTCAGTATCCCAATAAGATCATCAACATACACCATTCCTTTCTGCCTGCCTTTCCGGGGGCAAAACCGTATCATTCTGCCTACGACCGGGGCGTGAAGATCATAGGCGCCACAAGCCATTATGTTACCTCGGACCTGGATGCCGGTCCCATAATCGACCAGGATATTGTGCGGGTCACCCATCGAGATTCAATCGACAGGCTCATAATGAAAGGCAAGGATGTGGAGAAACTTGTCCTGTCCAGGGCAATTCACATGCATCTTCAGCGGCGCATCCTGGTATACAATAACCGAACGGTAGTCTTTAACTGAAACCTTATGAACATAGCCATCATAAAATATAACGCAGGCAACATCATGTCGGTCGACTATGCGCTTCAGCGGCTGGGAATTCAGGCCACCGTTACTGATGATGCCAACCTGATCCGGTCAGCCGATAAAGTTATTTTTCCGGGAGTCGGTGAAGCCAGCACAACCATGAAATACCTGAAGGAAAAAAAGCTTGACCTGCTAATCGCCGGACTGAAACAACCGGTACTCGGTATTTGCCTGGGACTTCAGCTCATGTGTGCCCATTCCGGGGAAGGAGATACTACCTGCATGAACATCTTTAAAGAAACGGTAAAAAGGTTTGACCCGAATGTATCCTTAAACGGTAAATTAAAGGTCCCCCATATGGGATGGAACACCATCCATGGATTAAAAGGAAGCCTGTTCCAGGGCATTCCCGAAGACCGGTTTGTGTATTTTGTTCATAGTTATTATGCCACTATTGGCAGCAATACCATTGCAATCTGCAATTACCCGGACGAATTCAGTGCCGGTTTGCATTACAATAACTTTTATGCAACGCAGTTTCATCCGGAAAAGAGCGGAACTACGGGTGCACAAATTCTTAAAAACTTTCTTGAAATATGATCAGTATTATTCCTGCCATTGATATCCTGGATGGCAAATGCGTGCGACTGGAACAGGGTGATTACCGCCTGAAAAAAGTATATGAGGAAGATCCGCTGGTGGCCGCACGACGCTTTGAAGACCATGGGATAAAGCGGTTGCATGTGGTCGACCTGGATGGTGCGAAGGCAAGACGGGTTGTAAACTGGAATTCCCTGGAAAGGATCGTTTCCAGGACCAGTCTGACTGTGGATTTTGGAGGTGGAATAAAATCAGAAAGTGATCTCAAGGTGGTATTCGATAGTGGTGCTGCCATGGCTGTAATTGGAAGCATTGCCGTCTCGGACCCTGATTTGTTCCAGACCTGGCTATTCGCCTATGGTCCGAAAAAGATAATTCTGGGTGCGGATGTCCGGAATAAAAAAATTGCTGTTTCAGGATGGACAAACACAACGGCCATAGAGTTGTTCGATTTTCTTAAGCAATATAAAGCCATGGGAGTGGTTCAGATACTGTGCACCGATATTTCCAGGGACGGCATGCTCGAAGGTTCGTCCGTGGAGCTTTACCAGGAAATTGCCGCACACTTTGCAAAACTGCAGATCATAGCCAGCGGGGGAATAAGCTCCCTGAAAGAGATCCATACGCTCAATGAATCCGGAATTGCAGGAGCTGTCATAGGGAAGGCGCTCTATGAAGGGAAGATAAAGCTGGAGGAGCTGAAGGAGTTTCTCTAGTTAGAGTGACGGGTAAAGAGTGACGGGTGACGGGTGACAAGTGAAGAGTGACGAGCGAGGAATGACGATATAAGATTTATGAACCAATAAAAACTTAAATGGCCTGCAGCCTAAAATTATGCTTGCCAAACGAATCATACCCTGCCTCGATGTCAGGGACGGACAGACCGTAAAAGGAATAAACTTTGTCAATATCAGGGAAGTGGGTGACCCTGTGGAACTGGGCGCCGTTTATGCGGAGCAGGGGGCCGATGAGCTTGTATTTCTTGACATCACGGCAAGCCATGAGGGTCGTAAAACCTTTGTCGGTCTTGTAAAGCGCATTGCCCTGCATTTGAATATACCTTTCACGGTAGGCGGTGGCATTGGTGAACTGGCTGATATTGAAGCATTGCTCTCAGCAGGGGCCGATAAGGTATCCATCAATTCCGCAGCGCTCAGGTCACCGGAATTAATCGACCGGATGGCATTGAATTTTGGCAGCCAGTTTGTTGTGGTGGCCATTGATGCACGGGAAGAAAATGGAAAATGGACTGCCTTTATAAACGGAGGACGCATATCAACGGGCCGTGATCTCTTTGAGTGGGCCAGGGAAGCAGAAGCCAGGGGTGCCGGAGAGATCCTTTTTACTTCGATGAACCACGACGGAACAAAGAACGGGTTCGCATGCGAAGCTATCGCAGCCTTATCCGGTATCCTCTCCATTCCTGTTATTGCTTCAGGCGGTGCCGGAAAAATGGAGCATTTCGCAGAAGTATTCACAAAGGGAAAAGCGGATGCCGGGTTGGCAGCCAGTATTTTTCATTTTCGTGAGATAACCGTGCCACAGCTGAAGCAGTACCTGTATCAATTAAATATACCTGTAAGAAACCTGTATTAAACCTGAGCCATGCCAGAAAACACTGAATTCCTGATCTATTTACAGGATCTGATTGACAAGCGTAAAGCTGAAATGCCTGAAAACTCTTACACAACGAGCCTGTTCAGGAAAGGAATCAACAAGATCGCCCAAAAGGTTGGAGAAGAAGCCATTGAACTGATCATTGAGGCCAAAGATAACAACAAAGACCTGTTTCTCAATGAGAGTGCAGATCTGATGTACCATTTGCTTGTGCTCCTCACTGCCAAAGGATACAGAATTGAAGATGTAATCGCTGTTCTGGAGAGAAGGCATCAGTAATTCTTGAATATCTTTGCGAAAATCTGACGAATTATGCCGGTTCCCCCCGCTGCAATAAAAAGTCTTGACCTTATAAAAAAGGCAATGCATCCGGTGATCCTCCTTTGCCTGCTTGCTTCATGTCAAAGTCACAAGGAAAAAACTGTAAATCAAATCATTGATTCAAGCCTGATCGTCACATCGGTTGAAAAACCTGTTGATTCGCTTCTGACAGGGGAAACAAAAGCGTTATGGATTAATCTGAAAAGGATGCAGGGAAAAGGAATTCTGTTCGGACATCAGGATGCAACCACTTCAGGCGTTGACTGGAAGACCCCGGTTATTCGTTCGGATGTAAAGGAGTTAACGGGATCAAACCCGGCTTTATACGGATGGGAGATTTCCGGTGTCGGCAATTCAAATAATATTGACAGTATTCCGTTTTCAGCGTTGAGAAATCGTATCCTTGAAGCATACAGCCGATCCGGTGTAAATACCGTTACCTGGCACTATAATAATCCGGTGACGGGGGGAACGGCATGGGACACTTATCCGGCCGTTAAGGAAATTTTGCCTGACAGCAGCCGGCATGAATACTATAAATCACAGTTAAGGGAAGTTGGTCATTTCTTTCAGTCACTCAAAACCAGCGAAGGAATAAGCGTGCCGGTCATTTTCAGGCCTTTTCATGAAAACAATGGCAACTGGTTCTGGTGGGGCAAAGGACATTGCACAAGGGACGAATACATCAGGATGTGGCAGTTCACGGTCTCTTACCTGCGCGATTCCCTTAAGGTCCATAATTTGTTGTATGCCTATTCAACAGATATGTTCGACTCTCCTGAACAATATCTCGAACGTTACCCGGGTGATTCCTGGGTAGATATTATGGGATGTGAGAATTACTGGGATTTTCAATCCGGGGCGACCATTTCAAACGGCATAGCACAGCTCAGAATGCTGGTCAGCATTTCCTCCGCCCGAAAAAAACTTGCTGCGTTGACTGAATGCGGTTTTGACGGAATTCCTGTGAAAAACTGGTGGACACAATATTTACTTATCCCCATCAAGGATGATACGATCGCACGCAACATTTCTTACCTGATGGTATGGCGCAATGCTAACCGGAAGCATTATTATGTTCCGTTCCCCGAACAGAAAAGCGCACCGGATTTTATGCTTTTTGAAAAGGATTCTTTTACGATTTTTGAGAGGGATCTTAAAAATTTGTATGTGATAAAATAAATACTTTCAGCGTAGTTGCAAAATACTGAATTCACAATCTTTCTTTCAGCATATCCGCCAGCTGTTCTTTTCCAAAACGAACCGGATTGGACTTGTGATCCGTGGCGGAAGCTATTTTTTCAAGATCCGGCATCGTAACGCCGTACAATCCCAGTCTGTTAATCTTCAGTTGATCTGTGAGCTTATCAAGGTAATCGGAAGTAAATCTCAAATACCAGCTGGTTTGCTTCCCCCTGATCCCGGATAGTAAGGTTCCCAAATGAGTGTATTTTTCTGTTGCAACATCCCGGATATTATTTTCCAGCAGGTAATTGATATTATGACGGTTGACCGTTCCCATAAGGGTGGCGCAAATCGTACCGTGCGGAATATCAAACGCGCCGCCGAGGGACGAAGCAAATCCATGGGTCAATCCCAATCCGGCATTGGCCAATGTTATGCCTGACAGCAGGGCAGCATAGGACATCCCTGACCGGGCGCCCGGGTCTCCATTCCGGAAAGCGTCGGACAGACTGAGGTGTACATGCCGTATACCATCCAGTGCCAGTGCGTCAGTAATGGGCCCCGATTTGACCGACAGGTAGGATTCGATCAGTTGGGTAAATGCATCCATCCCGCTGGCGGCAGTGATATGGGGAGGACAATTCAGGGTAAGAGCCGGATCAACAACAGCGATATCCGGAACCAGGTTCTCGTGGCGCAGGGCGCGATTGAATCCTTTCCCGGAGTCATTGCCTGATATTACAGCATTGGATGTGACTTCACTGCCGGTACCGGAAGTAGTGGGCACCGCGACAAAAAATTTCCTGATGCCTGGATGGGTCTTTGTGCCCACCCCTTCAAGATATTCCCGGACTTGCGATTTGAGCGGCAACATAGCAGAGACTGCCTTGCCTGTATCCAATACACTGCCTCCTCCCACTGCCAGTACGGCATGTAACTGCAAATCCCTGTATCGGTCGGTGATATTGTCGATCATTTCCGTTGTCGGCTCTTTGTCGATCCTTTCATGGAACAGTGTCAGTTGCTCCATCATGAGTGCGGAAATCAGATCACCAATATCCTTAATATTCATGAAGGATGCCGATCCGGTAATCACGAGAACGTTGCTTCCCTGGTTCCTGAGGATTCCGGGCAGGCTATTGAGTGTTCCAGGACCGAAAAGGATTTTCGGGGTCCGGATCAGTCCGAACGGGCTTACCATGATGAACGTTCCTTCGGACAGATTACACTGTGCCTGAATCCTTTCCGTGGCTGGGCCATCCAGTCGGCGACCCTGTCACGCCATCTCAGGTAATGAGCCGTGTTTCTATGGGCTGCAATGGCCTCCTCAGATTCAAAGACCTCATATAAAACGAACTTGTTTTTCTCCGATTCATCAGAAAGAAAATCAAATCGCAAATTGCCGGGCTCCAGGATGGAATGCTCATGATTTTCAACGGTTGCCCTGATAAAATCCTCAACGAAGGGTTCCTTGACCCATACATGCACAAAGGTTACTATCATGGATTTATAGAATTGGATTTAAACAGGTCAAATTTAGGATGAATTCTTTAATTACACAGGATTTGGAAGGTGGTGAAGAGATGATTTTTTGGTAGATTTACATAGCTAACTGATCAATATGAATAAAATATTACAGGAAAAGCCGGTAATCGGCTGGATTGGAACCGGGGTTATGGGAAGTTCCATGCTTGCGCATGTTCTTGACGGGGGCTACCAGTCCTATGTTTATACCCGCACCCGCGAAAAGGCCTCAGGTGTAATCGGCAAGGGCGCAGTCTGGTGTCCTTCAGTTGCTGCGCTTTGCGAACATGCAAACCTTGTTTTTACGATGGTAGGTTACCCATCTGATGTAAAACAGGTGTATTTTTCTCCCGGGGGACTGCTGGATAAAGCCCGGCCGGGAACGGTGCTGGTAGATATGACCACAACCAGTCCTGCCCTGGCCGTTGATATATACAGATCGGCTGTTTCAAAACAGCTTCATTTTGTTGATGCCCCGGTTTCAGGCGGTGATGTCGGCGCCCGGAATGCCACCCTTTCTGTCATGGCAGGGGGTGACCTGCCGGAATTCCAGGCCCTTGAACCGTTTTTCGCTATTATGGGAAAAAAGATCGTTTACCAGGGGAAAGCCGGATCGGGCCAGCACACCAAGATGTGTAACCAGATCCAGATTGCCGGTACCATGATCGGCATGTGTGAAAGCCTGATCTATGGATTCAGGGCCGGTCTCGATTTGCCTGTCATGTTAAGTTCCATCTCGGGTGGCGCGGCGGCCTGCTGGTCATTGGATAACCTGGCCCCGAGGGTATTACGGCGGGATTTTGAACCTGGTTTTTTCGTCGATCATTTCATAAAAGACATGGGTATTGCGCTGGAGGAGGCAGGCCGGATGTCCATATCACTGCCCGGCCTGGCCCTGGTTCACCAGCTCTATCAGTCTGTAAGCGCACTCGGTTATGGGAAGAAGGGTACACAGGCCCTTATGCTGGCCCTTGAGAAAATGTCGGGGATAAATTCCTGATCAGCCTGGAATCAGGGATGCTGAACGAGGGTTAATTCATCCAGTATCCATGATGCCCGGGCTACTTTGTCAATAATGAAGAGAACATAACGTATATCAAGGGAAATATTCCTGCAAATGGCAGGATTGTAAACATAATCACTGACCGTACCTTCCCAGTTGCGGTCAAAGTTTATGCCAATCAGGTCCCCGGAGGAATTCAGCACAGGACTCCCCGAATTCCCCCCCGAAGTATGGTTTGAGGCAATAAAACATACCGGTATCTTACCATTTGTTGCCCATCTGCCGAAATCCTTTTTCAGATATACATCCTTTAGTTCCGGTGATATAACATAGTCCGGGATTTCCTGGTTCTCTTTTTCCATTACCCCATCCAGTGTGGTATAATAATTAAAATTCACTGCATCGGCCGACTTATATCCCTCCACCCGGCCATATGTAACGCGCATGGTAAAGTTGGCATCGGGATACAACTTCCGCTCCGGCTCCATGGCCATCAAACCCCCTACATATTTACGGTAAAGGCGGCTTAATTCCAGATTCAGGCTATCGAGCCTGCCATAAACATTAAACAGCAGGGTGTGGTTGAAATCCCTGTACAATGCAGGTAACGGATCAGACCAAAGGGCCTTGTGTATGGCTGAAGGGGACTTTTTCATCAGTTTTTCGTACCGAATGGAATCGGTGAAGTAACTTGTCTGAAAAATATGGCGGACAAAAGCCTTGTAATCACCTTTAAAATTCTTTTTAATGGTTTGATAAACACCAGGTTGTAAGTCAGAAGTGGTATGAGTCGCATAAATCCGGAGAAGTTCGGGCAGGATTTGCCTGTCAATTTCCATAACTCCTGAGCGGAAAGTATTAATCCCGGTACGCCTCAGTCTGGTCAATACGGTATTAACATGGGTGCGGGAGGAGTCAAGCAGGGAATTATACTGTGTCAGGCAGGCATTGGCAAGTGAGAAAAGCTCAATTGAGCTAATTAATTCGCCGCCCAGGTCCTGCGCAAGGAAAACCGGCTCATACAAATCGTATGTACGCCTGAACCTGTCCATCAGTGTTATGTACCCGGAATCCTTCGGGGCCAGTCCTTCAGCCCACCGGGTGAACTGTAATTCCTGCTTTTCCTTTGATAGCAGGGCATTGGATTTTTCCACACCCTTTGTGACTCCCATCCATTTCTTCCAGGAATTGCTGACGCTGATATATTTTGGAGCAAACCTTAACCTGGATTCTGCTCCTTTGTTCATGTGGTCCTTCATTGCATTGAGACGGAATGTCCTCATTTCGACTTTGGCAGGCAGTGATTTTTCAGCGATCAGCTCCAGGCCCCGAGAGGTCAGGTATTCATCCGTACGTCCGGGATACCCAAGCACCATTGTAAAATCACCTTCCCTGATCCCGTTTACCGATAATCTAAAATACTTCCGGGGTGTATATGGTATATTATCGGGCGAATAATCAGCCGGTTTATTATTTTTATCCGCATAGACGCGAAAAAGTGAAAAATCACCTGTGTGCCTGGGCCATATCCAGTTGTCCGTATCCCCTCCGAATCTTCCGATGGATTCAGGAGGTGCACCTACCAGCCGGACATCCCTGAATACTTCATAAACAAAAAGATAAAATACCCTTCCGAAGAAAAAGGGCTTTACTTCCGTATTGAAATGATTTCCTTCCCCGGCATACATTTCAATTCTATGTGTATTTTCCCTGATAATCCTGTTCCTATCGGTTTCAGTAAGTGTATCATTCACACCTTCCAGGGCCTGTTTTGTTACCTCTTCCATCCGGACCAGAAAAGTCACGGTAAGTCCCGGGTTCGGCAACTCCTCCTTCCTGGAGGAAGCCCAGAAACCATTGGCGAGATAGTTGGCATTTACCCTGCTGTGGGCCTGTATCCGACTGTATCCGCAATGATGGTTTGTAAGGACCAGCCCTTCCGGTGAAATTAATTCTCCCGTACAACCCCCTCCAAAAATTACAATTGCATCCTTGAGGCTTGGATTCATGTTGCTGTATATCTCCTCCTTGCCCAGGGTAAATCCCATATGCTGCATTTCTCCCAGTTTGAGACTGTCAACCAGCATCGGAATCCACATACCCTCACCCGAACGCCCGGGTTGTATGGCAGAAACTGCCAATGCCAAAATCAGAAAAATTCTGTTACCCATCTTGCAATATTATCGGATTTCAAATCAGTTTAAGCAATTCACTATACAGGCGGTGTACCGGAAGACCCATCACATTAAAATAGGACCCTTCGATCCGTTCAACGCCGATATATCCTATCCATTCCTGCACTCCATAAGCCCCGGCCTTGTCGAATGGTTTGAATTTGTCGACATAATAGGTTATTTCTTCCCCGGAAAGGGAACGGAAGAAAACTTTTGAACAATCACAGAACACAGTTTCGGTGGCTGTTGTTTTTATACAAATACCAGTAAATACCTCATGCATGCGTCCCGAAAGCCGCTGCAGCATCCTGATTGCATCCCCGGCATCTGCAGGTTTCCCGATAACCTCATTTTCAAACCATACAATTGTATCTGCCGTGATCAGAACCGTGTTGTGTTCTATCATCCGGTCATACAACGCAGCTTTTGCCCGGGCCAGGTAAACCGGGATTTCCTGTCCCCGGAGAATTGAGGGATAAACCTCCTCCATATCAAAATTGTCGATAACCCTGAATACTATCCCGGTTTCAGCCAAAAGATTTTGCCTGCGCGGTGATTTGGATGCCAGGATGATATCAAATTCATTTAATTTCAGAATGGCTGCGGGTGTAGTCATAACAATCTGTTGATAATGAGGTTCACCGCAATCATGTATATCAAACCGGCTATCATGATGATTTTCAATAGCATACTTGCATAATGAAATGACTTGCTGTTTTTTCCCCTGAAAACAAATCCGGTAACAACCAAAATTGGAATGATCAGCAACACGATGAAATATAAAAGTGTAATAAGATCGGGTATAAAAAAGTACCAGGCTGACAAAAGCAAAACGGCTGATATCAGAAGAAGTGATATGGCAAGCCATCGTGCAGTGCCAAGACCCCAAACCACGGGCACGGTTTTCTTCCCGATATGCCTGTCACCTTCAATATCTTCCGAATCCTTGATGATTTCCCGAATCAGGTTAAGCAGGAAGGCGAACAGCGAAAATCCCAGGACCCAGATAAGCAGATATTTTACCATCGGCGTTGCCGTGGAACCGTATTGCCGGGCCAGCAGCGGGAGTTCATACAATAAAACCATGAAAGGGACCAGTGCAGTGAGCAGTGCAACTATTATATTGCCCAGCAATACCTCTTTTTTGTATGTGGTCGAATAGAACCAGAGCAACCCGCTGACCATGAAGTATACCAGGCTCAGGTAAAGCAAACCGGTACGCGCAGAGATCCATAAACCGATCAATATGCCTGTAATGGTGAATATCAGGTGAAATATCATTGCATGTCGTGGAAGGATCAGCTTTCCCACAATCAGCGATCCGGGTTTGTTTACACGGTCTGTCTTGCGGTCAAAATAATCATTGATTGCATACCCACCGGCTGTGATAAGCACAGTGGATATTACAAGCAAAGCGAAAAAACCGCCGGAAAGCTGCAGGGACATATTTCCCTGTTTAAGAAGCGGCAGAATAACAAAATAGCGGATGAGAATTTGTGTTGCGGCCACAATCAGCAGGTTTGGCAGCCTGACCAGCCGGGTCACTGCTAAGATATGACCGGGAAGAATTACCATACAAAGGAAAAATCATTCATCCATTTATTATGAAGACGGAGAACCTGTTCCACAATATCGCGAACACAGCCTTCTCCTCCTTTCTGGAAAGATATATAGGCTGAAATCTGTTTGATTTCACTGGCCGCATCTGCTGGACAGGCAGAAAAGCCGGCCAGTTTCATCACTTCAAAGTCAGGCAGATCATCACCCATATACAGGATATCGGCCGGACTCAGATTATATTTTACGCAAAATGCATGGAATGCAGGAATTTTATTACCACTCCCCATAAAAATATCTTTTACACCCAGGTATGCAAACCGCTTACGGACGGTTTTGGAATATCCGCCCGATATAATGGCCACGGGATAACCCATCTTCACAACGTGCTGAATGGCATAGCCGTCCTTGATGTTCATCATACGGATATAATCCCCCCTGGGATGCAGCAATACCGTACCATTGGTAAAGACTCCATCAACGTCAAAAGCAAATGCTTTTACCTGGTTCAGCCGTTTCTTTATATCGGGCATGCGGGACACTTTAAGAAAAGCAAAAGTAATGAAAATGGGCAATGTGCATCGTTATGAAAACCCTATATTTGCTCCCTTATTAAAAAAGAATGATCAGAGAGCATTATGGTGAATTTGCAGCACTTCTGGTTGCATTTTTCTGGGCAATTACTGCACTTTCCTTCGAATCCGCAAGCAAAAAGGTAGGTTCATTGCCTGTGAACATTATTCGTTTGATTATCGGGTTTGTATTTTTGTCGATGCTTAACCTGGTAATGAGAGGCAATGCGTTGCCAGCAGATGCATCCGTTCACAACTGGATATGGTTGTCTGTTTCGGGTCTGATCGGGTTTGTAATCGGGGACTTCTGTCTTTTAAAGTCATTCACCATCATAGGCTCATGGTTTGCCATGCTGATCATGACGCTGGCTCCACCCATGGCAGCTGTGTTTGGATGGATATTACTGGGTGAGCACCTTGGTTTCAAATCCATCGCCGGAATTGTTATCAAGATGGGTGGTATTGTAATAGCCATGTTCAGGCGTGATACCGTAAACCGAAAAATGACTGTTAGCAAGCCTGTCACAGGTATACTATATGCGCTGGGAGGGGCCTCAGGTCAGGCTCTCGGAATCGTATTCTCCAAATACGGAATGCAACAATACAATGCGTTCTCATCCACCCAGATCCGGATCATTACTGGGATAATAGGTTTTATCATTGTGGTTACCGTTGCGGGAAAATGGAATGCTGTGAGGGCTGCAGTAAAAAATAGGAGGGCCATGCTTCATATTACCCTCGGATCCTTTTTCGGGCCTTTTCTCGGGGTGTCTTTTTCTCTGCTCGCCGTTCAATATACCAGTACCGGGATCGCTTCAACAATCATGGCCCTCGTACCGATTTTTATCATAGTCCCGGGCATCTTTATTTTCAAACATAAGGTAACCCTGCAGGAAATACTGGGAACGGTTATCAGCCTTACCGGCGTGGCATTGTTCTTCCTATAATTTGCATAATCGGCTCAAAATAATTACATTCGGACCAAAATAATAACGAATACGATGAAAAATTATATCCGGCGTTCAGCCAAATTTATCATTTATATCCTTCTTATTTTTATCTTAATCCTGGGTATTATTCCCCTGATCGGAGAGGGAAAACCGCTTACGGTATCATTTCATGATTTGATTCAGAACAACCGTTTCACTCTGATGTTTGGATTGCTGATCGCTTACGGTCTGGTTTACCCTTTAATCTCATTCGTGAGCATTAAAAGGCACCTGAACAGTACTTTTGCCGAAAACCGGGATAAATTTGAAAGGGCATTTGCTGCCCTGAACTACATAATGGTTGAGGAAACACCCGAAAAAATAGTTTACCGGAAAAAAAGCAAGTTTTCAAGACTGGCGCAATGGTACGAAGATAAAATTACAGTTACTACAACCGAAAATCCAGTCATCATTTCCGGGTTCCGGAAGTGGGTGATCCGTTTGGACAGGATCATTGACCAGTATCTTATCAAGGAAAATGAATGACGGCCGGCATCCGCACAATGATTAAACGCCTGAATCCTGTTTCTTTTCCAGATTCCTGGAATATCTCCCGGAAACAAACTCCCAGTTTATCACGTTCCAGAATGCATCGATAAATTCAGGCCTTCTGTTCTGGTACTTAAGATAATACGCATGTTCCCAAACATCGATGCAAAGAAGCGGAATACCCTTTTCGGGTGCAATGTCCATAATGGGACTGTCCTGATTTGGTGTGGCGGTGATTTTAAGCTTATCCCCGGCAGCGATCAGCCATGCCCATCCTGAACCAAACTGGGTTTTGGCAACGGCATTGAATTTATCCCGGAAACCTTCAAATGAACCAAAATCCCGGTTGATTGCTTTCATCAATTCGGCAGATGGTTGCTGTCCCCTGGCTGGAGCCAGCATTTTCCAAAAGAGCTTATGGTTAAAATATCCTCCACCCATATTTCGGATTGACTCCGGGTATTTTGAAACATCCTTCAGAAGTTCATAGGCCGTCTTACCTGTAAGACCAGCCTCCTTAACGGCAGCGTTAAATCTATCGGTATAGGTACCATGGTGCTTCGTATAGTGCAGTTCCATGGTTCTTGCATCAATATAGGGTTCAAGGGCATCATAGGCAAAGGCCAGCTCAGGGAGAAGGAATTCCCCGTTCCACTTCTTTTTCATCCTTGCGGCCTTAAGTTTTGAAGTAACGCCGCTCAGAACCAACGCGGATCCGCTGATAAAAAATGATTTTAAAAATGCCCTTTTGTCCACTTTTCAGGTTGTTAATGAAACCTTTAATATGATACGAAAATAAGTAAAAAATATTGCAGAGACGCAATGATAGTATTTATTTTTCCGGATACAAAACGAGGCGGACATAATTCTTAAGGTCAATGGCATTTGCTGCTTTTTGCAGGCTTGCGGATGATACGGCATTAATACGTTCGGTGAAGCCGGTGATCATGCCGGGATCGTCATAGCGGTAAACATCCGTGAGCCGTCCTATCCAGAAATTATTTTCCTTCAGTTCCCTTTCCCATTCCCTTCGCTGGGCTTCCTTCACCTTATTCAGGTAATCATCACCCACTCCGTTTTTCTGGATATTCTCAATCTCGGACAAAGCGGCCTTCGTCAGCGATTCAGTATTCTCAGGTGAACAGGGGATTGAAATGGATACTTCGAGATGGGCAAAAGGGATCTTTACGAGGTTCATTCGTATTCCGGCACCATAAACCCCGCTCATCTGTTCTCGGAGCACTTCAATATACCGGATATTCAGCAACTGGGCAAGGGATTGATACATATGCTGCTGTACCGGATCCCAGGACCCGGGAATTTCAAAATACATTGCCACGAAACTTTTTGGATCATTGCCTTTGAATACCGTGTTATCAACCTTTCTGTCCGGAGCCCTGATTCCCATATCTTTCCAGGATTCATTGCGCCTGATTGATGGAAGGCTTGCAAGGTATGTTTCAATCAAAGGCTTTATGCTGTCAGCCTTAAATGCACCTACAAACAGGAATGTAAAATCTGAAGCATCGGCAAATCTGTCATGGTAAATTTCGAATACCCGGTTAAAATTGATCTGATCCAGATCCTTTTCTGTCGGTATTACCTCTGCCCTTGGATTATTCTGCGACTTTAACCGGGCATATTGATCGCTGAAATAGTTTTCAGGGTCAGACAGGAGGTTCCTGACAACCCCTTTTTGTTTGGCAATGAAGGAGGCAAACAGGGTACTGTCCTTTCTTGGATTGGTAAAGGAAAGGAAGGTCATTTGCAGCATGCTTTCCAGGTCCCGGGCAGCTGCCATTCCGTTCAGTCCTTCAAAATAGGCTCCGATATAGGGAGAAAGTGAAACATTCTTCCCGGCGAGCAATTTGTTCAGATCATTCGGCGAAAATTCCGCCAGTCCGCTCTCTTTCACAATTTCTGAAGCGTACTGTGCAGAGTGAAAGTCGGACAGATCATACACCGAGTAACCTCCCGGACTGTATGCCCTGAAAAGAATCTCGTCATTCTTAAAATCCGTTGTCTTTAGTATCACCCTGGCACCATTTGACAGGGTCATTTCCGTAACCCCGAGGTCATTGTTCTTTTTGGTCAGCATAATCCGGCCTTTTTGTGGCATTTCCTTCAGCAGTTCAATGCCGGTATTCCTGTCAGCATAGGGTTCCAATGTATTTTTTGAGGCAATTTCCACCGAAGCCAGAACGGCCTCAGTCCCTGGTAATTGTAAACCCTCCTTCTGCGGGGCCATCACGATTACCACACGGTTATCGCGCCGAATGATCCGGCGGGCAACTTCATTTACTTCCTCAAGGGTTATTCCGTCCAGGAATTCCTTAACAAAATTATATTCAAACTCAATTCCCGGAATCGGTTCCTCCGTCAGAAAGTTTCTGATATACTCCGATGCGAGTTGTTCTGATTCTGTTTTATCCCGCTCCCTGAATGCATTTTCGTATGAGGCGGTCATCTGTTTTTTCAGGCGGCCGAGCTCCCCTTCGGTAAATCCGAACTGTATGACCCTTTCGATTTCCCTGATCATCACCTGAATACCCGTTTCAATACCTGTCTCCGGCGCAAGGCCGGTCAATTGAAACGCGCTTTTTTCCCTGGTTCCGAGAAGTGACCCGAATTGGGCATCTGAATAAAGCAGTGGCGGGTCAGCCTGTTCCTTTATTTCTTCAAACCGCTGATTCAGCATCCCTGTTACCAGCTGAATGGCAAGTCCTGTCCTGTAATCCTTCTGTAATGCCATCACCTGGCGCTCATTCCGGCAAATAACCTGCAGGATGGTATAGGAGGCTTCCTTATCCGATGTCACCATTGCCGAGGTGCCCGGTTGATCAGGCACGGGAAACCGGGTGCGGGTTTTTGGGTTTTCGGGTGCCTTGAGCCTGGCAAAATGTTCCCGGATGGCATTTTCCATAGCAGCGGGATCTATGTCACCAACAACAATAAAAGCCATCAGATCCGGCCTGTACCAGTCGGTATAAAATTTCTTTAATCTTTCGTACGGGGCAAGCTGAATGATCTCTCTCTTTCCGATCGGTAACCTATCTGCATACCTTGAACCTTTAAATACCTCCGGGATGTATTTGTCCAGCATTCGCTGGATCGGACCACGGCCCAGCCTCCATTCCTCCACGATCACCCCGCGTTCCTTGTCAATTTCAGCATCATCAAAGCTCAGGTTATGCGCCCAGTCCTCCATGATCTGAAATCCTTTTTCCAGGATATGAGCTGAATCAGTTGGTAATGTAAGCATATAAATAGTTTCATCGAATGAGGTGGATGCATTGATCTCAGGTCCGAACTTAATCCCAACGGACTGCAGGTACTTTACCATATCATTCTTTTCAAAATTCTTTGTACCGTTAAATGCCATATGCTCAACAAAATGGGCAAGACCCTGCTGATCGTCCTCCTCAAGCAATGAACCGACATTGACGGCTAACCGCAACTCAACCCGGTTTGCGGGTGTGCTGTTTTTCCGGATATAATAGGTAAGGCCGTTCGATAATTTGCCGATTTTTATCTGCTGATCAGCCGGAATTGGCAAATCCAGACGATTTTGGGAATTGGTGTTCTGCAGGAAGAGGATCAGGAGAAAGACCATTGCGAGTCTGAATCTGATCAACCTTGTTTGGATGAAGGTTTTCATATAATAAACGATATTAATTTAAGAACAAAGCTCAGTTTTGTGCTGACACGCCAGGATCGGTTCACGCTGCTATTTGCCGCCGGATTTCAGGAAGGGAAAGTAATGGTATAAATTTTCCTTCGTCAGCCTGGTTCCGTACTCAGAATCCTGGAATACTTCACAGTATTTTATCTTTTTTCCCTTTTCCGGACCATACAATTCGATCAGTTTAGCCCTGAAAGGTTCGGCACCTGAATAGCTTTTTCTTTGTTTTCCAAGCCATGCCCGGCGATCTGATTCGGATGCAGGCACCTGGTCCAGGATTCCCTGGTTGAAAGGCAGCCATTCGTATAACTGGGATGTATGCTGATGGTACATGTCCATTTTCTTCTCAATTGCGTCATCAATATCAATGCAGACATCAACTTTGAAAGGCTCAGGATGTGTAAATATGTCGTAAGTGTAAAGAAAAACCGGGTTTTTAGCGAGAAACGGCACTTCAGGCAAAATAGTAGGAACGGTCACCATATAGGCTGCATCATTAACGAGTACACCTGTGTAACGGTGGTCAGGATGATAGTCATACGGACGCGGGTAAATTACAATATCGGCTTTTTGTTCACGGATAAGCCTGATCACCTGCAGCCTGTTCTCATACGAAGGCATAAGCTGACCATCGTGGTTATTCAGTGTTATATATCTGACGCCGATCACTTCTCCGGCTTTGCGGGCTTCTTCCCTTCTTATTTTGGCAAGCTCATCCGCTTTAATGGATTGATGGCCTGCATCCCCATTGGTCAACGCCACCATCAGCACATCATGTCCGAGCTGTGCCCATTTGTAAGCCGTACCTCCCACCTCATCCGGATCATCGGGATGGGCACCGATAATAATGATATGCAGTTTGGCATCTCCCGGTTGCTGGGCGTACAATACCGGAGTCAGGGCAAAAAAAGCGGTGACAGCAATTGATATCAGATATTTCATATTAATTAAGATATAAGTGTATAAAAATGTAAATCACGTTTCAGCTAAATTAGCAAACCGGCTCATGCCGTACAAGTGTTTTTTCAATTAAGCCTTACAACCCCATCAATGATGTCAAGCAATTCTCCGGGAGATCCAAGCAGGACAGCAGCCCCATTTTCCTGTAATTCCCCGGCCGATCTGAAACCCCAGAGGGCACCAGCAGCCAGCATACCTGCCTTGACAGCCGTTTTCATATCAACATCGGAATCACCCATGTATATAATATTGGCCGGGGATATCCCCATTTTTTTGCCTATGAGGAGTGCGCCGGCAGGATCAGGTTTTTTTGGCACAGCGGGACTTGCTCCCAGTACCAATTCGAAAAAATAATCTGACAACAGGGCCCGGACGATGATCTGGGTTAGTTCATCCGCTTTGTTTGAAAAAATTCCCAGTTTTAATCCTTTATCACGCAGTTCACCAAGCATTTCCCTAATTCCATCGTACAGCCTGGTACGGACAAGACAATTTTTACCATAATCTTCCATCATTCCGGAAAGGCATGCGGAAATGACCGGACTACTGCGATGACCTTCCGGCAAAGCTGAAATAACAAGATTTTCCAATCCTCTCCCGATGAAACTCTTATATTCGCTTACCGGATGGGGTGGAAATCCATTTCCGGTAAGTACCCGGTTCATTGAATCACCTATATCTGCCAGGGTATCTGCCAGGGTTCCGTCAAGATCAAAAATCACACCTTTATATACCATTTATAACATTGCATTTAATTAAGGACCATCGGGAAAGTTTTGCAACCTGACTTTACAATGGCAGGAATTTCATTTTGTATTTCGCATGGGAAACTACCCTGTCTTTTGAAAAATAATCGGCATGGTATATTCCCTTCAGATATATTTCCGTCTGGTCGCAATAGTGCCTGCTTGCGGGAATTCCGGAAATGCCGGTCGGAATTACAGTGAGTGAATTATCCCAGTTACCCGCATCAAAAATATGCCGGTGTGATGAACCATGATCTGAATCATAGGGATCATTCGGATTATAACTGTACGGGGATACCGTATGAAAACTTCCATCAACCCTGAAAGGACCACGGTTAAGATTAAAGACCCGGTCAAGGATCCTGACCGATGAAAGAGGATGAGCCAGGTTAAGCTCATGGATGCTCCCCCATTCCCATGTTCCCGGATCCCCGCCTAAACGGCCTGACAGAACGGAGATGGCTTCGGCGTATGCACAGACAACCATACTATCGATGGTTTCCGTAATTTCTGAAGTAGAAACATTATCAAACCATGGTGAATCCTTCCTTTCAATGAGTTGATCTGTTGCATTCCGGCTCATGGAGGTAACACCATTGAAATTTTCAAATATCTGACCCAATTCATCTGCAAAAACGCAGCGGATGAAATGAAGGTAAAGGGTTTCAAATATCGCCGGGGCACTTTTCTCCTTATCCATGAAGAAATCCCATTCCTGCAACAGGATCAGCGCCTGTTTTTCAACTTCATTCCATTTTTTGCTGTTTGCCAGGACCGGTAAAAAAACGGCCATGTACTTTTCAGCCAGTTTTGAATAATGGTCAAGCTGCATGGTCTTAAAATCCTCTACCGTTAAAACCGATTTCTGAGATAAAAGTTCGGAAATCCTTTCATACCGGCTTGGCAGGGAATACCACGATCCGATATGATGAGGATAGTTATCCGGTGCCGTGCGGTTATTGGCCGAAGCGACATATCCGGTGGCAGGGTTGAATAAATGCGGTAGTTCTTCAAAAGGAACATATCCCTGCCAGTCATAGCCATCTGTGTGTCCCGGAAGGATCCCAAAAGGAATATCCCTGTTTCGCACAGGCACGCCGGCGGCACAATACAAGCCGATATTGCCTTTTTTATCGGCATAGGCTATATTCTGGCTGATGGAGGTAAAGGTCCTGAGGGCTTCTGTAAAATCCTTCCAGTTGTTTGCCCTGTTCAGCATCATCACCGTCCTGAATTCATCGCTTTTTTCCGCTCCTGCCCAATGCATGCTGACCGTTCTGCCCGTGATATGCCTGAAGGAAGATACAACCGGGCCACGGTGTGTAAACCGCAGTGTTTTTTCAACTTCATTCTTCCCGGATGTCCTGATAATCACCTTCTTTAATTCAAAGTTCTTCCATTGCCCATTGAATTCATACTGTCCTGAATCGGCAGGATTGATCTTTTCTTCATAAAAATCGAGGTTATCCACATATGTATTGGTCATTCCCCATGCAATGCTGTCATTATGCCCGCAAATTACAAGAGGCGAACCCGGGAGAACCACTCCCGTAACGTTCAACTTCCCCGGTACTACCTGGTGCATTTGGTACCATATGCCGGGTATATTAAGGCCCAGGTGCATATCATTGGCCAGCAAAGGCATCCCCGTTTTACTTTTTGTTCCTGAAACAACCCAGTTATTGCTTGCTTCAAGAATATCCACGCCAAGATCCTTGAGGAGTCTTGTATTCAGCAACATATCCGGGCCCGGGATACCTGAAATGCCCAAAGGACTACTGCCCGGGAATACGGCTGGCTGTGGCCTTTGCAGGTCGGGCAAAAGCTGACCATATCGAACTGAATCAACCACATTACGGATATCCTGCAATAAAATTTCACTCCAGCCTGCTTTCAGATCCCACGCCATGTATCCGATCATATTCAGTGAATTGACCGGTTTCCATGTTTCCGGCCTGTACTTCAGTATAGCGAATTCGGGTGGCAGCCGCCTTTCGTTTGCTTTAATATATTGGTTGATCCCCTCTGCAAATGCATTGATCGCTTCAAGGCATTTTTCATCCGAGCCCGCCAGGATCTGCTCTGACTTTTCGGTAAACCGTAACGCCCTGAGAAGCATATCCGTGTCGACAAATTTTTCTCCAAATATTTCGGACAGGCGGCCTTCCGTTACCCTTCGCAACATATCCATCTGCCAGAGCCTGTCCTCAGCCAGGAGATAACCTGTAACAAGGTACAGGTCATGTTCATTAAGGGCATAAACATGGGGTATGGCAAAGCTATCGCGATACACGTCCACGGGGGCATGAAGACCCTTAAGGGAAAGATCCTTATTATAATCCGGAACCGCGCGATGGGAGAGGTGTCGTACAAACAGGAGCGCTGCAATAAGGATCACGATAAGCAGAACCAAAAGTGCCAAAGCAATTCTCTTCAGGATTTTCATGGATTTTATTCTGAATTTGTTGATGGTGTACTGAAAATCAGCTGAATTAAAAATAGAACTTTTTTACTTCATCCTGTCGCGTACATGATTAAAAATACTAATTTAGTTGCGGAGGACCAAACTTAAAGCCTTTATATTTATGAAAATCAAGACATTAATTGTAGTAATCAGTTATATGATATCGCTGTTGTCACTTAACGCTCAGAATGCCTCCGATACCACGAAAGCAGCAAAAAAGGCCGATAAGATCAAAAAGGGATGGAATTTCGGGGGATTGCCGGTTATAGCCTATGATTCTGATATTGGGTTCAAATACGGGGCTTTGGTAAACGTTTTCCACTATGGGGACGGATCGGAGTATCCTAAATACAGGCATTCATTGTTCTTTGAATGGTCACGAACAACAAAGGGCAGCGGTATTAACCAGTTTACCTATGATTCTGAACACCTGATCCCGGGTATAAGGGTATCTGCCGAAGCCAGCCTTCTGACAGAACAATCTCTTGATTTTTACGGGTTCAACGGATATGAATCCGGTTACATGGCCTATTTTGAAGATGATCAAAGCCCCCTGTATCTGTCCCGCATGTTTTATAACCAGGAGCGTAAGCTTACGCGTCTGAAGGCTGATTTCCAGGGCAAAATCACCGGACCGAAATTCAGGTGGTTTGCAGGTATTGAATATAACCATGCCCGGATGGCAACGGTTAACATCGGAAAGTTGAATAAAGGAAAGGATACGGAGGATTTACTGCCTGACACGGCACTTCTGTTTGACAAATATGTTGAATGGGGAATTATTCCGGCTGATCAGGCATATGGAGGCAATACAACCTTGCTGAAAGCGGGAGTTGTGTACGACACAAGGGACATAGAAGCCAACCCCATGAAGGGAATATGGACTGATCTGCAATTTTTGATGGCTCCATCATTCCTTGGAAATGATAATCTTTCCTACACCCGGATTGCGTTAACGCACCGGCAGTATTTTACGCTGGCACCCCAGGTATTATCGCTGGCTTACAGGTTGAGTTACCAGGCCAAACTGGGCGGTACAATGCCCTATTATATGCTTCCCTTCATTTATAATACAGCCCCGGCCTTAACACGTGACGGGCTTGGCGGGGCAAAAACAATCCGCGGGGTATTGCGCAACAGGGTTGTCGGTGATGATTTCGCATACGGCAATGTTGAATTGCGCTGGAAATTCCTTCGGACCCTGATCGGCAAGCAGAATATTTACCTCGCATTGAGCGGCTTTCTGGACGGAGGCATGGTTACGGGCAAATACAATTTCGATAAATCAGGCATCCCGGAAAACGAAGAGCTGGCCAGTAATTTGTTTGCCGGGGGAAAGGAAAAACTACATCTTGGAGCCGGGGGTGGCATTCACATTGTAATGAACCAGAACTTTGTTGTGGCGGTGGATTACGGCAGGGCCCTTGATCCGGAGGACGGAGAGAGCGGATTGTATATCGGTCTGAATTTTTTGTATTAGAAGGAGGCTGTAGGCCGAACACCGAACACTACTGACCGCTGTCTATAAATTTACCCGATTTATAAATAAAATGTAAATTATTTCCACATCCCAATAATTAGCTTACTTTTGTATTGATAATCTAATTACTTTTTTATTTATTTATTCTATGAACATCTATGTAGGCAATCTTCATTTCAATGTCAGTGAAGATGAATTAAGAAAAGCTTTCGAAGAATACGGAGAAGTAAGTTCCGTAAAAATTATTTCCGATAAATACTCCGGAAGGAGTAAAGGCTTCGGCTTTGTGGAAATGCTTAATGACAAGGAAGCAAAGGAAGCTATTGACAATCTTAATGGCACTGAAATCAAGGGACGCAGTGTTAACGTCAACCAAGCCAGGGAAAAAGAAAACAATTCCGGCGGCGGAAGGAATTTCAGATCAAGATCTTAAGGTTATTGAAACAGTTCTTTAACTGTTTCCGAAAACAAAGTTCCAAGGGGTAGTATTTACTTCACGCAGGTAAAAAAACCTAACCCGGGATGTGTATCACATACCAGGTTAGGTTTTTTTGTTGGCATCAGAAGCTGAAATCAACTCCTATACCAAAGAAGATATTGTCTTTATAATAGGTATCAGTGATGGTCACATTCATTTCCGAATTTGGGATAATGTGTGTTGATCTTTTCGTCCCTTCCTGGTATGCGGTATACGATCCGCCGAGGTTCACCATGAAGTTTTTGGATATCCTGTATCCGAAACCAAATCCAAAACTGCTTGAGGTAAGACTGAAGCTCAGATCCGACTGATAATCCTCCGATACGCCGGTTTTTGCCAGTAAATAACCGCCACTTACCAGGAATTTCTCGGTAATATCATATTCCAGTCCAAATGCAAGCTCATAATAATTTTTATCGATCACCTTATCGTTGCTGACTGCTTCACCTGTTACATCCAGTGTTTTGCCATAGTTGGCGTTCCTATCGAAGTAATAATGGAATCCCGCAGAAACAGCAAGTTTCGGGATGAGCCGGTATTTTGCACCAACGGACAGCAAAGCCGGCATATCACTGTGGACAGTGGAATCCGGAACAAACATCCCGGCGCCATCTTTGCCTTCGCTGACATTTTGTTCCAGGTTAAGTTTGGTCTTGAATTCATATTTCAGCCCAATATTCAGTTTATCTCCGATTGCAATGTTGGCACCCAATATGGGTGTGAATCCGGTTCCTGTTTCTTCGGCATCAACTTCAACATCTGCGGTTGCTGCATCAAACGCTGCTGCATAGCCGTTCAGGGTTGCCACCTGTATTGCAGGTAAACCGTACGCGCCTGCTACAGCGCGGAGATAATCACCCGGCTTATATGAACCGGCAGGAACATCATAAAGTGGTGCGGGAGGTTCGGTGGGACTTGCGTTGATCTGAACATCGTGTATATGACCTTTATAGGTATTTTTGGCCACAACATACCGTGCACCACCGAAAACCGAAAATATTTCGTTTATTTTATAGGAAAGTCCGAGCTGATATCCGAAATATACAGAGGTTCCTTTAAAATAGATATCGGCATTATATCCTGTTATGTTTCTGAATTGCGGATCAAATCCATATCCCAGAGGCTGGTCCATGCCCAGGGCTGCATCGAGGGGTGCAAGCGCCACCTGCATTACCGGTACCAGGTCAGCGATGGAAGTTTCAAAGGACGGTAAACCTGTTTTAAATTCGGCGCCACCACCTCCGCCGACGGGATTAAATCCAAATGATACGGCCAGTCTGCCTGTTTTCCACGCAGCATAAAACCCTGGAAAAACAGGAGCTTTCAC
>Ga0105092_10000183_pt1 | contig 30756 bp, 24 predicted proteins | sample PPLLak2March2015_FD_87021 | JGI IMG/M metagenome (GOLD analysis project Ga0105092, IMG submission 87021) | Freshwater sediment microbial communities from Prairie Pothole Lake near Jamestown, North Dakota, USA - PPLs Lake P7 Core (1) Depth... | ecosystem: Environmental > Aquatic > Freshwater >... | reverse complement strand
TTTACAAACATTTAATTTGATTTTCTCGTTATCTACGTGATAATAAACCGGAAATTTGAAACAAAGAGCTTTTATAACAATACTTGCCTATCTCTTAACAGTTAGTTTTTTCGAATTATATTCTTCAGATACTATATATGTGAAAAATATTAAAGGGGAAATTAATGTCTATGACCAAATTTCTATATTAGTAGATCCCGAAGATAAATTTATATTAGACTCTCTAATTGGCAATCCTGTTAAATATAAATTCAATAACACCCATTTTAACAATAAACTGAATTTTGGTTTTTCGACTTCTACTTATTGGATAAAATTGGTCATTAAAAATGTTACGGATCTACCGGCAGACTACGTTTTAGAAGTTTCAAATCCAGATCTGGATCATATTAGTTTTTATGAGATTTTCGAAGACTCTGTTACTAAAAGAATTGAGACAGGTGAATTACACAATATAAGATCCAGGGAAATTTTACATAGGAATTTCCTGTTCAATGTATCCCTTCAACCAGGTACAATCCATGATTATTACATATCTGCCAATAATGAAGGTCATTCCTTTTTTATTCCCATTAAGCTTATTGATAAAGTATCCTTTCAAAGAACGGATAATAAAATTGAATTGACATACTGGCTCATTTATGGGCTGCTTTTATTCATTATCCTTTTCAATATTTATTTATACCTGATCACAAAAGACCGGGTTAATTTATATTATTTCCTTTCAGTCATTTTTGCCTCATTAACCTTGTTTTCATATGACGGATATTTATATTTTTTTAATCCACCCGTATTTATTGAGAAAATAAAATGGATAATGCCAAGCATGTACATTGTGTGCCTGCTTTCTTTTACACAAATGTTCACGAATTATGATGCAAGACTAAGATGGTTGAGGAAATTATATAACCCTTTCAAAATATTCTCAGTACTTGCGATAATATTTTATAGCCTTAAATATCCTCTTTCACTTATAGCTGATATTGGTATCCCTATTTTACTGTTAGCCTCTTTTATTTTAATCATCATAGCCTCAGGCAGTGCACTGAAGAAAAACTATGCACCCTCCGTGTTCATGTTTTTGGCATTTTCTTCTATTTTCTTGGGTTTCCTGATAAATGAACTGAAGGAATTGAGAATTATTTCATCGAGCATATTAGTAGAAAACTCCTCAAAATTTGGACAAATTTTGGTGTGTGTTTTGCTTGCAGTAGCCGTACTGGAAAGGTTCCGGATAAATCAAAACAGGGATCAACAGACAATTCATGATAATCTGCTAAGAATTGCCCTTCAAAACAAGGAACTTGAAATAATCAATACTGAACTGGAGAAACTATCGATCGTTGCAAGCGAAACCGATAACAGCATTGCCATCTATGATAATTCAGGCAGGCTGGAATGGTGCAATTCCTGCTTTGAAAAGCTGTATGAAGTGAAAATCAATGAGCTGATCAAAAACAAGAAGGATAAAATTGAGAACATTATCCCTAATAAAAACATTGATCAATATGTGAATACGTGCTTGGAATCGAAAATGCCTGCCGTATTTGAGACACCGGTTGTTACAAAAAGCAAGAAAGTTCTGTGGATCCAGACCACGCTTTCACCTTTTATCCGTTCTGAAAGGATATTCAAGATCATTGCAATTGACTCCGATATTACCAGCCTGAAAACTTACGAAAAAGAGCTGGAGTCAGCAAAAGAAAAAGCGGTTGAGTCAGACAGGCTTAAAACTGCTTTCCTGAGCAATATGTCCCATGAGATCAGAACACCCCTTAACGGGATAATGGGATTCAGCCAGTTGCTTAACGGCAGCGACCTTACCGGCGATGAACTGAAAAGTTACCTGGAAATTATCAGAACATGCGGCGAACAGTTGTTACATATAATTGATGACATCCTGGAAATCTCCATGATCGAATCAAATCAGCTAAAGATTTTCCCTGTCGAATTTGAACTTAATTCCTTTGTACATGAATTAATGGATTTCTTTGAAACCCATAAGGAGACCATCGGCAAAGGACACATCAGTCTCGTCAGCGAATTGGAAATCCCCGATCGCCAGTTTATTATCAAATCGGATCCATTCCGCCTGAAGCAGGTCCTCATTAACCTGCTGAAGAACGCCTTTAAATTTACGAAAGAAGGACAAATAAAGATCGGCATATATACTAAAAAGCATTTCCTGTACTTTTATGTCCAGGATACCGGGATCAGTATTGATCCCGAAAAAAAGGATATTATTTTTGAGCGCTTCAGGCAGGGTGAAGAAACTTTGAGCAGAAAATATGGTGGTTCCGGACTGGGATTGTCCATATCAAAAGGGATCATAGAAAAACTGGGTGGTAAAATATGGCTCGATATCACCTACAAGGAAGGATTCAAAATATTTTTTACAATCCCGCTTGCCCTTTCCCGAAAGGAAATAGAAGTAAAGGAGAAAATCCAGATTCAGAATAATGTTGAAGACCGGATTAAAAATAAAAACATCCTGATCGTGGAAGATCATGATATATCCTTTAAATATCTGAAAGAAATCCTTTTACCGTACAATCCGAAACTTACCTGGGCAGTGAATGGCCGTGAAGCTGTTAACCTTGCCGGCGATAACCAGTATGACCTGATACTCATGGATGTAAATTTACCTGAACTGGACGGCGTGACAGCCACGCAGGAAATCCGGAAACGCAGGCCCGAAGTGCCTATTATGATTCAGACGGCCCATGCCATTGAATCCGAACTTGTGAGGATTAGGAAATCGGGGTGCAATGATGTTATAAGCAAACCAATTAATATCAAGGAACTTCTCGAAAAGTTGTCAGCCCTTTTGTGATTTTAGCTGATTGTTTTTCTTCCTGGGATCCATTTTTGGAAATACCTTTGCATATATTTTGTATAACCGGAGGTGGACAAAAATTATGGATTTTACGGAACAACAAATTCATCGCTACAGTCGCCATATCCTTCTGCAAAATATAGGCGTCGAGGGACAGCAAAAGATTATCAACGGTAAAATCCTGATAGTGGGTGCCGGAGGGCTTGGTTCCCCTGTCGCATTGTATCTTGCCGCTGCAGGAGTGGGTACCCTGGGAATTGTTGACAGTGATGAGGTTGATCTCACCAACCTGCAGCGGCAGGTGATCCATTTCACTCATGACGTCAGCAAATCCAAAGTGATTTCAGCCAGGGAAAAGATTAACAGGTTGAATCCCGATGTGCAGGTCATAACTTATCATACCCTGTTGAATGCCGGAAACATCCGGGATATCATCCGGAATTATGACTTCATTGTGGATGGAACGGATAATTTTCAGGCAAAATTCCTGATCAATGATGCCTGTGTAATAGCAGGCAAACCGTTTTCCCATGGAAGTGTCCTCAGATTTGAGGGACAAGCCATGACCCATATTCCGGGCTGTGCCTGTTACCGTTGCATTTTTCCTGATCCCCCGCCGGCGGGATCGGTTCCGTCCTGTTCACAGGCAGGCATACTGGGTTCAGTGGCGGGAATCATCGGTACGATCCAGGCTACCGAAGTGCTGAAGTTTTTGGCAGGGACGGGAAGATTGCTCACAAACCGGCTTTTGATCCTGGATGCCCTGAATATGGATTTCAGAACAACCGGCGTCAGCAAAAACGAAACCTGTCCTGTTTGCGGTAATAAACCGTCTATAACGCAAGCTACCGATTATGGTCAGCCTGTTTGCGATATACGTGAAAAACCCGGAACTTAGCAGGTGTAAATCATTGTAATCAATAAAACCGACCATTGTCTGTAATACAGGAAAGATGTCTGGTACAGCTAAAAAACTATCAATTATTTGTTTCAGCGGGGATTTTGATAAGCTTGTCTCGGCGCTTACGCTTGCCACCGGATCGGCTGCATTGGGATATGAAGTGAATATTTTCTTTACTTTTTGGGGTCTGAATGTGATCAAGAGAAAAGCCGGCAGAACTTTCCCGGGCAAAGGATTCTTTGCCCGTATGTTCGGATTTTTGTCAGGGGGACGGAATAATGTTCCGCTGAGCAGGCTGAACTTTATGGGTACCGGTCCCCGGCTCATGACTTTTCTGATGCGCAAACGGAATGTTGCGACCCTGAATGATCTTCTGGATGCGGCGAAAGCCCTTAAAATAAATCTTTATGCATGTGAAATGTCGATGATCATCCTTGGAATGGACCTGAAGGATTTTATACCTGAGGTCAGGGAGGTATTGGGTGTGGCAAAATTCCTGGAATTATCGGAAGGCGGTGACCGGTTGTTTATTTAAAGAATTTGAAGATGATTACCAGGAAATTGGATATTACCAGGGAACATTGTCCCATGACCTTTGTGAAAACAAAGATCGAACTCTCACGACTAAATAAGGGTGATAAGCTTGAAGTGCTGGTTTCAGAGGGAGAACCCCTGGAAAACATTCCTGGAAGTTCTGTAGAGCAAGGCTTTACAATTGTAGAGATAGCTCATGTAGCAAATAATATATACAAGATTGTGATCACGAAATGAAGAACCGGCAATTTTGTCATTAAAGCCCGTATCTGTGATTAATTTGCTGTTCCGGATGTTTTTGTTACATTTGAAGTGACTGATCATACCCGTGTAATCCTGCACCGGGTGCGACGGATCAGAATCTGATATGTAATTGGAAAATTTTACACTTTCATGAAAAGAGCCGGCCTCATTAATTTGTTGGAAATTTCTGTTCTCCTTTTACTTCCCATTCTTTCTCCCTGGCTTAATATTTTATACGTCATCCTGGCAGTCCTGGTCGTCCTGCTCTCAAGGTACCTGAGAAAGGAAAAATGGAGGGAATACGGTTTCAGGCCGGTACAGGTCAGTATGCTTTTCATTTCTGCAGGCATTGGAATCGCATTTGGACTGGCTGATAATTATATCCTTGAACCCCTTGTTAACCGGATCACCGGGCATACTCCTGATCTATCCACTTTTGATAATATTAAAGGCAATGTTGTTGATACGCTCGGCCTGCTGGCAGTAGGCTGGATAATCGGCGGGTTTTTTGAAGAGTCTTTTTTCCGCGGTTATACGCTGAACAGAATAAATCTGACACTGAATAACCATACATTTGCCAGGTGGACGGGCGTCATCATCACAAGCCTGGCATTTGCCCTGGCCCATTCATACCAGGGGGCCGGGGGTATAATTGTTACATTTTACTTCTCCATTATCATGAGCATTCTTTACTATACCCTGGGTAGAAATGTCTGGTATGTCATCCTGATCCATGGATTCTATGACACTGTCGGGATAATCTATCTCTATTTTGGGAAATGATCCGTTTTATGCCTATTGTTTATCTGAGGTAATGGATTTAATAAAACGGTACATAAATTCTACTCCTTCATAATAAGCAGCAACGCCAATTCTTTCGTCCCTACCATGGGCGCGTACATCATCTGTTTCGACGAACATTCCGGAAACCCCATAAACAGGGATTCCTGCCCTGCGAAGATATTTTCCGTCGGTAGCACCGGTTGACATTACAGGTGTAACGTTAACTCCGGGCCACATTGACGTTGCAATCTTTTCAACCGACCTCACCACGTCCGGCCGGAGGGGAGACACGGGTGCAACAAATGAGGCGTACGTGCGGGTTACAGATACAGCCGTGTCCCCGATAACTTCTTTTAATTTTGACAATACTCTTTCAGGATTGTCGTCAGGAAGCATTCTGCAGTTGACAATTGCAACTGCACTTTGAGGCAGTGCATTTTCCGCATGTCCTGCATTTACTATAGTTGCAACACATGTGGTGCGCATCATGGCATTATAATAAGCTGAAACGGCAGCAAGCCTGTCGGCAGCTTCCTTATCGGATGAATTATCAAGTATCGCAAGCATGTCAGCCTTCACCCGGCCTGTTTCCCTGTTCGCATTTCGCTCGAAATAATTACGCGTAGTTTCATTGAGCATAACGGGAAAATCATATTCCGAAACTTTTATAAGAGCATTGGCAAGCCTGTAGATTGCATTATCCTTCACGGGCAGGGAACTGTGTCCACCTGCATTCCTTGCTTCAAGTTCAAAAGTAAGGTATATTTTTTCACTGGTTTGGATCACCATATCATAATGAACGCCTTTCCGCAGATCTCCCCCGCCACCGTCCGGATTGATACAGAATTCCGCATCGATTAATTCACGGTGATTTGTCAGTAGCCAGTTCACCCCATTAGCCTGGCCGCCTTCCTCATCCGCTGTGAGAGCGATGATGATATCCCTGTTTGGCACATACCCTTCCTGTTTAAGCCGTATGACGTTGGCAATAAGGTCAGCATCTTCGTTTTTTATATCAGTGGTCCCTCGTCCGTAAAAATATCCGTCCTTTTCCAGAAATATGAAAGGGTCAACGGACCAGTCCTTTGAAAAGGCTTCAACCACGTCAAGATGACAAATAAACAAAACAGGCTTTAATTTACCCTTACCCCTGTATCTCAATACCAGGTTCTTGTGGAGCGAATCAGCTCCCGCTACATGTATATCCGTTTCACTGAAACCTGCATACTTAAGCCTTACCGCCATAGCCTCTGCCGCGCGGGTGCTGCCTTTTCCCGTGGTGGTGTTAATTTCGATCAATTCCCTGAAAATGTCATGCGCAAGTTTCTGATGCACAGTAATATTGTCATTTCGTTCCGGTTGGCCATATAGTGTCCGCGATATAAGAAAAAGAAGAAAAAGGCAGGATAGCCCCGTATTCCGGCCAAGGTATAATCTGTTATGATTCATTATCCGATGACTTTACAATAAAATTCAAACTTACAGAATGTTTTGATATGTCAGCCCGGTCGTGCCGGATTTTCAGAGGCGGATTTGCGTTATTGCCTGTGGTTCATTAACTTTATAACCACAACCTAATACAAAAATTCATGAAATACAGAACGCTCGGAAATACCGGAATTCAACTATCTGCCATCGGACTTGGATGCATGGGAATGAGCCATGCATATGGAGTCCGGGATGATAAGGAATCGCTTGCCACGTTGCACGAGGCAGTTGAACTTGGAATTAATTTCTGGGATACCGCGGATTTTTATGGAAATGGCGAGAATGAGAAATTGATTGCAAAAGCCTTGAAAACGCACAGGAAGAAAGTCTTTATCGCTACCAAATTCGGTTTCAGGCAAACACCGGAAGATCCTTTTTATCTTGATGCTTCTCCTGCCTATATGAAATCAGCCGTTGAATCCAGTCTGCTAAGACTGAATATTGAAACAATCGACTTATATTATGCGCATCGCATCGACCCAAAGGTGCCTGTCGAGGAAATGACCGGTGCTATGGGTATACTTGTTAAAGAAGGCAAGGTAAGGTATATTGGACTATCTGAAGCATCCGTTCAGTCGATCAGAAAGGCGCATTCCGTGCATCCGGTATCCGCACTTCAGAATGAATATTCATTGCTGACCCGGGATGCCGAATCCGCAATTATTCCGCTTTGCCGGGAACTTGGAATTACTCTGGTGTCTTTCAGTCCCTTATCACGCGGATTAATAACAAATGCCATTGAAATGGATAAATTGCCTGAAAATGATTTCAGAAAATCCCTGCCCCGGTTTTCCGGAAAGCATCTGGAAAACAATCTCAATCTGGCGAGGGCATTTTCAGAACTTGCAGCAGGCAAAAATTGCACGCCGGCACAATTGGCTTTGGGATGGGTATTGGCCCAGGGTGATAAAATAATCCCCATACCTGGTACGAAAAGAAGGAAATTTCTTCGGGAAAACGCGGCTGCCGCGGATTTGATTTTATCAGTCTCTGATATTGCAGAAATTAATGCCCTTCCGCAGAGGTTTCCTGATATCGGGGTGAGGTATACCGAAAGCATGGCAAAAATGGCTGGAAGGTAATAATACCGATTTATGAAACACATTATCCTCTTCATCCTTCCTTTCGTATTATGGGGTTGCACGAAAAAGGATAATTTTCCGGATCCTGCGCCGCATGCCAAGGCTGAAAGTCTTATTACGAAAGCCGGAATGCTGGAAATTGGATCCGAAAATTTTAACACGGATTATGGCACAATAACAGTTCCTGAGATCCGAAGCAAGCCGTCATCAGCCTTAATCCATATTCCGTTTCTCAGGATACATTCATCTTCGGAATTTCCTGCAGAACCCATATTCGGATTGGCGGGAGGACCTGGTGCGAGCAACATGTCATGGGATTGGAATAAGGTGCAGGGATTTCTTACAGATCGTGATTTTGTTCTGGTGGGATACAGGGGTGTGGATGGTTCAATCCGGCTGGATTGTCCGGAAGTATCGAAAGCATTCAAAAACAATAAGGACATTCTCAGTGAGCCTGCAATGAAATCGATTGGTAATGCCTGGAGTATCAGTGCGGAGCGGCTGAAAATGAAAGGAATTGATCTTAACGGGTACACAATATTACAGACTGTAGATGATAATGAATCAGTACGTAAAGGACTGGGATATAGACAGATAAATTTGCTTAGTGAAAGTTATGGTACAAGGGTTGCATACCTGTATACCCTGAAATACCCGGAGAGTATTAACAGGTCTGCCCTGATCTGTGTTAACCCGCCCGGACGTTTTGTTTGGGATGCCCGTACAATTGATTCACAATTAAAGCAATATTCCGCGCTCTGGGCGAAAGATTCCTCATTAACCGGGAGGAATCCCGACCTGTATGCCTGTATTCATAATGTGCTGAATGCGATGCCAAAAAAATGGTTTATGTTTCCGATCAACCCGGAAAAAGTCCGGATTGTAACACACGCACTTCTGTTTAACCGGACCACAGCGGTCAAGGTCATTGATGCATATATGGATGCGGAAAGGGGAGACCCGGGTGGCCTGGCTCTGATGTCACTGGCCTATGACTTTGTGGTACCTTCAATGAGCATATGGGGCGATCTCGCTTCCAAAGCAGTTAGTGCTGATTTTAATACCAATGGTAATTACTGTGTGGATACTGATGCTTCCGGATTACCGAACCATTGCATGGGTTTCCCTTGCCTTTATTCTGTTACTGATGACTGCTGTTATCGCAGGTTTCATCTGGCTGGCACGAAGGATTTACAGACGAAAAAAGCAGGTTTCTTAAAGGCCAGCTATATTCGTTAGGGTTCAGAATTAGGATTTCAGAGATTCATTCAATACTTTTAAGCTCTAAACCGTAACAAATATGACTATTACAGAGACCTCCGGCGTGAATACCTCTGCAGCCCCGATCCCGCGCATTGCTTCCATTGACATTCTCAGGGCTCTTACCATGTTGTTAATGATATTCGTAAACGATTTCTGGACATTAAAGGATATTCCGGCATGGCTCGGACATGCTGAACATGGTGTGGATGGAATCGGGCTTGCTGATGTTGTATTCCCGGCCTTTCTTTTTATCGTAGGTTTGTCACTCCCTTTTGCTATCGATAACCGGAGGAAAAAGGGTGCGACGGGTTGGCAGCTTGTCAGGCACGTGGTCTTAAGGTCACTTGCCTTACTGATCATGGGTGTATTTCTGGTCAACGGCGAGACATATAATGCTGAGGCAACGGGAATGGCCAGGGTATACTGGTATCCATTGTGTTGTATATCTTTTATTCTGATCTGGAATGATTATTCCACCTCCATGAATAAATATCTTGTAATCACTGCCAGGATGATCGGAATCATTGCATTGGTCGTGCTCGGGATAATCTACAGGGGAGGTGAGGGCGAAAGCATCAGGCATTTTGCTCCCCAATGGTGGGGTATTCTGGGCCTGATCGGATGGGCATACCTGGTCAGCGGACTAATAACCGTTTTTGCAAAAAATAATTTTTATGCAATAGCGGGAGGATGGGCATTTTTTTGTGTTCTTAGTATGATGAGCAAAGCCGGGTACATACCAAATGAAGGCATTATTTCAGCAATTCCTGGCGCGATCAGGGGAGGTACTCTCACCGGTCTTACCATGGGCGGGGTCCTGACTTCACTGATATTTCAGTTTTATTCAAAACGAAGGGATAATACAGGGCTGACTTTGGTACTGTTGACTTTTTCGGGTGTCCTGATCGGACTTTCTTCTATTACCCGGCCTTTCTGGGGTCTGGCAAAACTGGGCGCCACGCCCGCCTGGCTGTTTCTGTGCAGCGCTTTTACGATAATGGCATTCATACTTATATACTGGGTGGCGGATGTAAAGGGAAAGGCAAAATGGTTTGATCTGGTAAAGCCAGCAGGAACAGCCACATTGCTATGTTACCTCATTCCCTATTTTGCCTATGCATTTACACGGATTTTAAACATTCATTTGCCGGAAATCCTTCTCACAGGCGGAATAGGATTATTGAAATCCGTTTTGTTCGCATTACTTTGTGCTGTCATTACCGGTCTCCTGATCAGGTTGGGAATTAAGCTTAAAATATAGTTCACAGTGCAATCCGTAAGGATTTCCAGTGATCAAATCCAATGTTGAAAATGGGACATAAAACCCCGGATAACAATTTTCAATTATGAAAACACAATTCAATCCCTGGCATGATGTTTCACCCGGGAATAAAACACCGGAATTTGTTAACGGTATAATTGAAATACCAAAAGGAACACGCGCTAAATACGAATTGAATAAGGAAAGCGGTATGCTGATACTCGATCGTGTTTTGTTCTCTTCAGTATATTACCCTGCCAATTATGGTTTTATACCAAGGAGCTACTGTGACGACAAGGACCCCCTGGATATATTGGTCATCTGTCAGATTGATATTGTACCACTTTGCATCGTTCCGGCCAAGGTGATCGGTGTAATGCGAATGCTTGACGGAGGCGAGGCAGATGACAAGATCATTTCAGTGGCAGCAGGTGACCCAAGTGTTAATCATTATGATGATATTTCCGAATTGCCGCCTCACTTCATTTCAGAACTTAAGAGCTTTTTTGAAGATTATAAAAAACTGGAAAATAAAATTGCAAAAGTGGAGGATTTCCTGAACAGGAATATTGCCATGGAAATTATTCTGGAGGCGTTTTTACTGTATGACACTAAAATCAAGCCGGGACGCACTTAAAATCATATTTCAAACAAGGATGGATGGTATAATTGAATTCTTTAAAGAACTGGTAAATCCTGAAAGCATAATCCGTTACGGGGGCATATACCTTTTGCTTTTTGTGGTATTTGCAGAAACAGGATTATTCATTGGATTTTTTCTGCCAGGGGACTCCTTGTTGTTTACTGCAGGTTTATTATGCGCTACCGGAATCTTAAAGATAAACCCGGTCCTGCTTGTTGTTTTGATAATTGTTGCCGCCGTTACAGGTAACATGATCGGTTACTCATTTGGAAAAACTGTTGGTCCCTTGCTTTTCAAGCGGAAATCAGGTTTTTTCTTCAGGCAGGACCATTTGATAATGGCAAATGAGTTTTATGTAAGACATGGAAGGAAAACGATAATTCTAAGCAGGTTTTTGCCGATTGTCAGGACATTTGCACCCATCATTGCCGGAATTGTTAAACTTGAGTACCATAAGTTTTTTCTGTACAGCCTGGTTGGTGCAATTCTCTGGGTATGTTCGCTGGTCCTGACAGGTTATTTTATGGGAAAATACGTACCGAAAACAAAGGAATATCTTGAATATATTGTTATTTTCCTCATCGTCATTACAGCCATTCCTTTTGTTTATAATTCAATACGGAAAAGAATCGCCAGAAGGATTTTTAAAACAAAAAAGGATCAAAAAAGGTCATGAATGCGAATTTCAGTATGCTTATTTCATATTGAAAATCTTGTCAACAATTCCATAGTTAATTGATTCCCTGGCATCCATCCAATGATCCCGGTCAAAATCCTTGAGGATTTGCTCTACAGATTGTTCGCAATTTTTGGCCAGGATTTCAGCGGATATCTCCTTTGTTTTGGCAATTTTTTTTGCCTGGATCTGGAGGTCCGCTGCGCTTCCCTGCATCATACCAATGCTGGGCTGATGGATCATTACCTCTCCCAGGGGGAATATATACCGCTCCCCCTTTTCGCCTGCTGAGAGCAAAATTGATCCCATGGAAGCGGCCATACCCATGCAAACCGTTGAAACCGGGGAGGATATCAGATTCATTGTGTCCAGTATTGAAAAACCCGATGACACAATACCACCCGGACTGTCAATGAAAAAAGTGATTTTGACATTCGGTCTGACCGATTCAAGATAAAGCAACTTACTGACTATATCGCGGGCCGATTCGTCATCCACGGGTCCCCAGAGGAATATTTTCCTCTGTTCGAGGAATTTCTGGTCAATGATCTTTTGTATGCCCGGTAATTTATTTGTTTTATCAGATTCGTCATTATCGTAATAATTTCCGGATATCATCTTATGATGGTTTTGGTTTGGTCCAAAGATAGCACACATCATTCAGTTTGCACGCATGCAATGTTATATTTATGTCACGACCGGGTATCCTGACAATCAATGGCAGGCCAGCATATTTTATTTTATTCAAACGGTGTAAAATGTTTAACTTTAGTTCAAAATTATTCAGGGGCAGATCAATCGGGATAAAGCCTTTTTACAATATGCAGATTGATTTCAGAAGAACCGGAAAGATCAGTGCATCCATATTGCGGTTACAGGGTATAAAATCCACATTGATCAGTACCATAGTAATACTGGTTATGGTTTTTTACGCCTGTTGCAGCCACTTTAAAAGTTCTGCCCTAAAGGTCACATCCGGAAATTACTGGAAAGAACAGGCAATCAGGGATATACTTCCATACTGGATTGCATATGCACGTGATTCGGTTTATGGAGCATTTATCACAAACCTGGATGATCAATGGAAACCATTGCCGGATTACCGTAAGTATCCCGGAATGATAGGAAGGCATATATTCAGCTATGCGGTGGCATACCTTATTACAGGAGATGATAAATATCTATCAATAGCAGCAAGTACAAAGGATTTTCTTTTACAGTATGCCTGGGATAAGCAATATGGAGGATGGTACGATATACTCAACCGCGATGGCAGTCCAGCATCAATGACCAAATCCATGTTCAATCAGACCTATGCTCTCACGGGTCTTGTCATGTATTATTTTGTAACCCATGACCAGGAGGTTCTTTCCTATATAAAAAAAGCGAATACGCTTATTTGTGACCGGCTATGGGATAAAATTTCGGGAGGATATTATAATGTTGCAACGGAAGACTGGTCGGTGCTGGACAGCAACAAATCCTTTGCCTCCCAGGTGGCCCCTGTTTCAGGTTATCTCCTGTATCTCTATCTGGCCACACATGACAGGCAGTTCCTGGTGCAATCAGAAAGGATCATGGAAGCAGTGGCAGCGAATATGACCCATCCCGAATCAGGGTGGATCCTGGAAGATTTTGACAGCAATTGGAATTATATCCCCCGAAATCCCGATCTCGTCAATTCAGGACATAACCTCGAAGTCGCGTGGATGTTCCTGAGACTAGCACTGCTTGAAAAAGGTAATGAATACGGCAGTATTTCGCACTCAATGGAAGAGCGCGGCATTTTTAATGCATTCGACCGGAAAAGCGGCATATGGTATGCACTCCTTGAAAAGGACGATCTGACAAGACATGAGAATTTTACTTATTGGTGGATACAGGCATATGGTAATATGTATAATTTGATTTCCTACAGGTTTTTCGGTGATGAAAGCAGGATTGCAGATTTTCAGATGGGTGCTGATTTCTGGGACAGGTACTTTATCGACAGAAAGCACGGTGACACATACATGAGTGTGGAAAATTCCGGAAAAATAAGAGAGTCTAATAAAGCCAATCCATACAAAACATCCTATCACAGTATGGAGCATTGTCTTATTAATTTGTTGTATCTGAACCTATGGATAAACTTTAAACCTGTCGACCTGCATTTCAGATTTGCATCACCCCGGGAGGGTGATACACTTTTCCCTTTTCCAATTGAGGATCCTAACCTGGAGATCATTAAAGCTTACCGGAAAGACGACCCGGAAAAACAGGAAGTTCAGTCTGCCGGACGGTTTGTTCTCATTCCTCCCTCGGATACGGTCAGAATGGTTATCACGATAAAGGGCAAAGAAAGCCTTTCTTTAAAAGTTTCAGGCATGCACCCCCGTTCAGATAAACATTCCCATATTGATAACCCAAATAAACGCTGAATTTCCGCCATGAAAAGTATTTACATTGTAATTGCCATAGCATTTGGTCACTGCATATCAAGCACAGCAGTAGAAACAAGAAAAACCATCTCGCTGAATGGCATCTGGGAATTCGATCAGACCCTGGACGCCTTTCCTCCTGAAAAATTTTCCCGGAAAATTCCTGTGCCCGGATTAATTACTCTTGCGGAACCACATATAGCAGACTATGAAAAATTTGTAAAACGTCCCGGACAAGTAATTGCCAAGGAACAGCATAATCTTTTTGAAGTAGATTACACGCCGCGGTACAGCTGGTACAGGAAAACAGTTTTTGTTGCTAAGGAATATGAAGGAAGTGAAGTGACCCTGAGTTTGAAAAAGAGCCAGTATGTAACACAGGTTTTTGTAAACGGCATTGATCTGGGATCTTCCATGGCATGTTATACTCCCATCGATTGCCGGGCTACGTCTGCCATAAGGTTTGGCACGGAAAACGAGATTCTGATCAGGGTGGGAGACAGGACCTGGTTGCCAAGCGAAGCAGCGGGCGGAACCGACAAGGAAAAGGAGCATTATCTCCCCGGAATCTGGGACGATGTATTGCTTTCCTTCACCGGCAGGATACGTATTCACAGGCTGCTGATCCTGCCTTCGGTTAAGGATAAGCAGGTCACGGTCAAAGCAATGATCAGGAATTTCAATCCTTCACAGATCTTTTATGGCGACCCGATGCACGATTCATTGAAGGTATCTGTTACGATCATTGAAAAGAAATCAGGACTCAGGGTAGTCCAATCCTCCGGCAGGTTTAATTCCCGGCGGGACAATCTAACTGAGATCATTATGACCATTCCTTTGGATGACTTTAAAACATGGTCACCGGAAAATCCATTTCTGTATACCGCGGAAGTCAGCGTAGCCGTAAACAATGAACGGTCAGACGAGGTAATAGGTTCCTTTGGAATGCGTGACTTTACACGGGAGGGAAAATTTTTCCATCTGAATGGAAGCCGTTATAATCTCCGTGGCACCAATGTCACATTGCAGAGATTCTTCGAGGATCCTGACAGCCGGGACCTGGTATGGGACAAGAATTGGGTACGAAAGTTCCTTATTGACTATCCCAAACAGCTGAATTGGAATGCCATGCGGATTTGCGTGGGAATTGTTCCCGATTTCTGGTATGATCTTGCGGATGAATATGGAATGGTATTTCAGAATGAATGGCTCTACTGGCAGAATCATGGATGGGATGAGCAGATACGGAGAGAATACACGGACTGGGTCTGGAGTGATGGCTCTCATCCGAGTATTGTCATTTGGGATGCCATTAATGAGAACTGGGATGACTATATTGGCAATACGCTTATTCCTGAAATGAAGAAGCTTGATCCAACCCGCATATGGGATGCCGGATACATGACCAGCGAAAGAATGACCGGGGATGAGATTGATGAGGTGCACCCATACCAGGGTCCCTGGAATCAGAGTATAAGCGATTTTGAAAAAAATCCATACCCTTTGGGGGATCTGGACTTTAAACCGGATATTATCAAAACTGCAGAACAATCGGAATCGGCACAGCTGGTAAATGAATATGGCTGGATCTGGCTGTGGCGCAACGGAACCCCAAGTAAATTGACCCTCGATGTATATAATTATTATCTGGGGGAAGGTTCATCCCAGGAACAAAACAGGCAATTGCAGGCTTACTGGCTTCAGCTTGAAACCGAATGGCTGCGAAGTAATATTTCCCTGGCCGGTGTGCTTGCATTCTGTTACCTGGCGAACAATTACGGATATACCGGTGACTGGTTCACAGGCGATATCGGGGATCTTAATCCGGGAATAACGCTAAGCTGGTTCCGGCATTGTTTTTCGCCTGCTGCGGTTTTCATTAACCTCACCGATGAACGGTACATGAAACATGTTATAACTCATAAGCCAGGTTCCACGCTGGTTCTAAATCTTGTAGGGATAAATGATTTTTCGGTTCCCGTTACGGGAAAGGTAAAGGTTTACCTGTTGGACGCCGGTGGAAAGAGAATCAGAAGCAAAACCTCTGATCTTGAACTGTCTCCGTTTATCAGATCAGCATTTACGTCCGGCCTGGAGTTACCAAAACAGCCGGGCGGGTACCTGGTTGTGGCGGAGTTTACACCAGACGGAACCACAAAGCCCATAATATCAAGAAGATATATTAGGGTGGGTGAGGGCAGGGAATTCAGATTTCATGATATTCAGGTTGCAGGATTAAACGAACTGCCATGAAGAACATAGGATCGCACTTACTACTTCTTCTATTTGCGGTTTTATTTCATATCTTTTCAATATCCTGTGGTCATCAGGATAATACCGCCGGAATCACAGCGGGAAAATCAGAAAGCCATGTGGAACGGAACTTCAATTGCTGGGCAATCGGCTGAAAACCTATGCTCCAAAATAAGCAGAATCCTGCGTGAACAACGGGATGATTTTATTACTTGCGAATCTGAAATAGGGTAAAAACCAGCTTACGGGTCATTATTACAGAAAAGGGCCTTTCATAAGCATCTGATCCTGAACAACCGGCTTAAGGGATCAATAATCATCAAATATTATTTGAATGGGAATTAAATGAATTAAATCATTTGTCTTATTGTGCTATTAAATCATTAAAAAAAACTTTAAAAACCGGAGGGTTAATCATGAAAAGAATAGGGGTAATATTGTTAGGCTCTTTGTTATGCCTGTCAGGCATTGCAAAAGATCTTGGAGGATCATGGGTAATAACGGATCAGGGAAGAATGGACTGCAAAAAAGTCAATCTTGGACTTAGCAAAGCCCGGATTATCCAGGAAAATGGACAGAAAAACGAAGTTTCTTTCAGTGCGATCAATTCCTTTTCCCTGAATGGCAGGCTATTTACAAAACTGCGTGTATATATTGACAACAAACCAACCAGGCAGATGGCCTTTATGGAACTGGTCAGGACATGCGGTGATCTGGACCTTTACAAACTCGGCTGCTATGAACTCGGATCTGACGGTCCGGGAGGGATATCCTACCGTTACTTCCTGTACAGGGGAAATAACTTTTATCTTGCATTGAATGAAAAAACGCTGCCAAATATTTGTCTGAATTTTGGGCTCAATTATGATGAAATGTAATCTCAAATTCAAAAAAGAACCTGTCTTTCGGCAGGTTCTTTTTATGTGTGCAACCGGCTATCAGGGTGTTTTATTTAAGGCCGCACAGCATTTCCCGCGAAAGGTATTGGTAGGCTGGCTCGCCGCATAGGATATTCCGGTTGCCTGGTCAAAATATACCATTACCGGCAAAGCCATAGTACCTGTGGCTGTATTTACCAGGTGGCCACGACCGCTGAGTTTGTCGATTACTGACTTGTCCGTTGAATTCAATTCAATACCGGCTAACTTTCCTGTCCGGGTTTTGTCGTCTGAAGCAGGATTGAAAGAATCCTGCATGTGTGAAATCGCAAAACGGGGCGATGAAATGGCCTCTTTGGGCATCATGCCAAATTCGGCAAAATCAAGAAATATCTGCAACGATACCTGATCCTGCAAATCTCCGCCGGCAACACTCATGGCCAGTATAGGCTTTCCGTTTTTCAGGATAATGGTTGGTGTAAGCGTAATTCGCGGTCGTTTTCCGGGTTCAAGGCAGTTGGGATGTCCTTTCTGCGTATTCAGACTGCTCAGACGGGTATTGTGGGCAATGCCCAGGCTTTCACAAATGCCATATTCCGGGTTTGCACTCGGTGTGGCAGCGACAACATTACCCCATTTGTCAGCTATTACACATGTAGTAGTGCCTTTTTCGCCGGGCCAGTATTCTCCTGTCCCGCCCAGGGCCTTCATATTGACCGGATCGCCCGGGCGTATTTCCTGTGAAGCATGGTCCATTTCAATCAGGGGAAATCTTAGCTTTGTATACTGATCCGACAGCAATTGCTTTATGGGGACATTTACAAAATCCGGATCTCCGTAGAATTTGTCCCGGTCAGCATAGGCTAGTTTCATGGCCTCAGCGGTCACATGTATGTAATCCGGTGAGAAAAAGCCCATGGATTTCAGATCAAAGTTCTCAAGCAGCCTTAAAGCCTGCAAAAGTACCGGCCCCTGGGTCCATGTATTGCACTTGTTAATGGTATATCCCCGGTATTGCACTGAAACCGGTTCTTCAGCAAGGGTAGTATGTTTTTCCAGATCGGCTTTTCTCAGAAAAGCACCCGAACTTGTATAATATTTGTCCAGTTCATCCGCAATATCACCCTTGTAAAAACGGTCTCTTGCAGCACGGATCTTTTGCTCACGGCTTCCTGCCGTGAGTTTTTCGGTTGATACAAGTTTTCTTAGTGTGGCGGCCAGGTTGGGATACCACTTTTCTCCGCCGGCATCCAGCAACCGCAGCGTTGGGGCGATCACCTGCTCGAATGACATGGTTCCTTTTTGCTCCAATGCTGTCAGGCATGTGCTCACAGCGCTGGGCACCGTTGCAGATCTGATGCCCGTTTTGGGAATACTGTTGGCATAATACCAGTCAATGGCTTTCTGATCCCCCGGTGCTCCGCCCATCCCTTTATAAACCGTGATCTTCCCTGTGGTGGCACTATAAAACATGAACGGTACTTCTCCGCCGATACAGAACATTCCATAATCGGATACAGCAAGATTAAAAATGACTGCAACAGCCCCGTCAATGGCATTTCCCCCCTTGCTAAGGATTTCAATACCAGCCTGTGCTGATGCCTGCGGTCCGGCAGCAACAATACCGCCATTTCCGGAGGCATACCATGTGAGATCAGCTGAATGTCCTGAAGAGATATTGGCTGCAGCAATTATGGTCATCAATACAATTGAATTAATCCTTTTCATAATTAATAAATTTAAATTGAATATCAACAACTTAATCATACTATTCTGACAATGCCTTCATCAGATTCCGCCTGTGATTCCGGAAAGCTTCAATATTGTTATCATACCTGTCAAAGGTATATATTACCTGATCAATAATTTCTCTGGCTTTTACCGGATTCTTCTTTTCAAGCATTCTGAAAAGCTCGTAATCGACAATCCCGTCCCGCATGGCATCATACCGGATGGAACTGAATAATCTGCCTTCTTTGGGATATATGATCCAACTATCACCACCGGGTAATATATTACCTCCTTCAAACTGAATTGATGTCTGTTCACCGAATGGATCTCCGGAGTTCCACCAGTTCAATCCCCAGTGCAGGTAACCGGGTATATTATACTTATAATTAACCCAATGCATATAACGAGTTCTTAGTAAAGGCAGTTCAATAAAACGGTTTACATATTCGCCTTTCGGATTTAAACATGTGTAAAACCAAGCTTCCTTCCCGTTTTTATTCTGATTGTTATAGAATTCATAATCCTGGTCCATAAAATTTAATTGTGGAACCCATATGTCAAGCATGTCCCCGAGATTTTTGCTATGGCAGGCTTCAATGATCCTGAAATCCGGTACTGTCTTCTTTACAAACCGGGAAATTTCCATGTAGGTCTTAATATTTTCTTCAATGGGTTCGTCAGCTAAGTGTTGCATATATATTTTATCCCATTCTTTTTCTTTCAGATGATTATTAAGGTCCACCAAAAAGCTTTTGTAAAATTCCTGTGCTTCCGGATCGGTAATGGGTATGTTTTTGAAAGCCTTCCGGCCGGCATTGTCCATATCCGGCACCATCACAACGAATTGTGAAATCCATGTACTGTCACGGCCCCCAATATGCCCTCCCTCAATCCTGCCAACAACTCCTTCAGAGATAAAAATTTCAACCGCCTTATCAAAATTCGTAAAATCGATAATCCATTTTCCATTTTCTAATTTATATTCCGATAAGGCTAAAGGAGATAAAAGAGCAACATTTTGGCGGTACTCCGCCATTTTTTTTGCCAGCACGCGGATCAATTCCCAATGACGTTCTGAAAAGGGAATTATTGATTTACCGCCATTCATCCATTTTAATTGAGCCGTATCGATGGAGAACCAGTTTGTTACCCATAGACTGGTTTTATCCACGGTAACAGGGTATACCCGGATTGAATAATTTTTCGACATGGAGAAAGTTCCCGAACCCATTTTTCCCGAAATGGTGACTTTGCCTTCGTATATACCGGGATCTGCCTGCGCTGGTATGTGAATTGACACCCAGACCGGCTGAGTGTTTCCAAAGTCCACGTCTGTTGATTCCTGTTCCAACACCGGGTCAGGATAATAGCCTGAATTCGAAACAATTCTGTCACGGGAATAGTCCCATATTGATCGGCCGACTTTAACAAAACCTACAAACCCTGTTTTGGCATCCGGAAGGGATTTTCCATCCATGGAGGCAGGTGATACCTCCACCTTCAGGTTTCGAATTGAATTTACAGAGCGCACAATAAACTGAAGTGTGGCATCTTCTCCTCGAACCACTTCACTGATTGCTTGTTTTTCAGGAAAATAGGCTGATTCAACCATTACCTTCTCAAGGGGATCGACAAATTCAAACTCAAGATAGTTCCTGTAATCCCTTTTACACCCCTGAAGGCATAGCACTACAAGCAAAAAACCTGATATAGCGCAAGGAAATGCAGTAAGTGGGATAAAATATTTTTTCATGGAATTGGGGTATTAAAAAATATAATTATGGCAGAATTGAGTTCAGCTAATTCAAAATTAACAAAATATAGGATATATAAAAGTGCCTAAAGTGCCTAAAGTGCCTAAAGTGCCTAAAGTGAATAATGGTTATTTTTACTTAAATTCACACCTAACTAGTAAACAGGCTATGCTTAAACTGACTATTATTCTAACCGGGCTTTTAAGTGTCGGGAGTTTGTTTGCGGGGGATCCTGATCTTCTATTGAAAATAAGCACAAACGGGCATTACTTTGTGGACAAGAACAATAATCCAGTATTCTGGCAGGGTGATACCGAATGGGAACTCTTTCGGTGTTTGAGTTCCTCTGAGGCAGAATCATTGCTAATTGAGCGCAAAAAGCAGGGTTTTAACTTTATCCAGGTTATGGTTGCCGGCGTATTTCCTGAGTGGGGGGAATCAAAGGGTATGAAGGCCTGGAATACATTGCCTGCCTGGCAAAATAACAATCCACTCACACCCGAAGATAACTATTTCGAACGTGTAGATTCCATTGTTGACATTGCGGATCAACTTGGGATTGTGCTCGTGATCGGTGTTTTTCATGCCAGAGACTGTGATGCGGGCAGGATATCAGTTCAGAATGTCAGGCCGTGGGCAGCATGGCTCGCAAATCGACTTAGGAATAAGCACAATATTATCTATAGCATGTACCCCCATGCTGTTGATTCCTCAATACCCATTATTAAAAATGCCATTCAGGGTATCATGGATGTGGATGGGGGCAATCATCTGATTACAATGCATCCGGATCCATCGCCTGCATCATCAAGCTTTCTCCACAGTGAAGCCTGGCTCTCATTCAATACCTTGCAAACCTGGAGCACTGACATGAGAAATTATGATATGGTTCTCCATGATTATGGCCGTTCCCCGGCGAAACCGATTATCAATGGCGAGGCCAGGTACGAGGAGGAGGACATGACCTCTGCATTTGAAGTGCGTCGTACCGGCTACTGGTCTGTCCTTGCAGGAGGATTTTATACCTACGGACACCGGGACAACTGGAATTCACCCCAGACATGGAAACACTGGTACGCAACCCCCGGTGTCCTCCAGATTAAAATCATGGGCGATTTCTTCCGATCCCTGGCATGGTGGAAAATGATACCCGATACTTCGATCATTCAAAACCCGAAGAACGGCAACATAGCTGCACGATCGGCGGGCGGGGACTGGATTGTGGCATATCTCACCAATAAAGAGCCAGTCATTGTTAATTTAAATTATCTGACTGTCCCCGGATCCATTACAGGATGGTGGATCAATCCGCTGACGGGCGACAGGATCAGGAACGGCTCTTATACCTCTTCAAAAGCCAGCGCTTTTAAGATTCCCGAAGGTTGGGAAGACGCCGTGCTTTTACTTGAAAAACAGCGCTGATTTAATTCTTTAGAATATACCGGTAAACCGCGAGAGACCGCCTGACCGATCCCCTGCAATAAGTACGCATGGTAATAAACATTTACCAAATCAGAATTGTTACATACAAGGATGTTGAAGTTGCTTTCATACATTGCTCCCGTATACTAAACACATAAACATAAACCTATGACATACATTAAGACTGGTATCCAACAACCCGGTATTATCGAACTGCTGTTTTACAAGGGCCCCACTGGGAAAGCCCTGGCGAACCTGGCTCACACTTTGTTGCACGGACCTTCCAAACTTAGTCCCGGTGAGCGCGAATTAATTGCGTCTTATGTTTCCGAGCTGAACAGCTGCGAATTCTGCCACGAATCCCACAGTGCTTCAGCCAATGTTCACTTTAACGACGGTGGCTCTACTGTCAGCTATGTAAAGTCCGATATAGCACATGCTCCCATATCAGCTAAAATGAGATCCCTGCTGAAGATTGCAGGACAGGTCCAGAAAAGCGGACGCAATGTCACACCCCAGGATATTGAGTCAGCCAGATCAGAAGGGGCGACGGATGAGGAAATCCATGATACCGTGTTGATTGCCGCCGCCTTTTGCATGTATAACAGGTATGTCGATGGATTGGGGACAAACCTGCCGGCCCGGAAAAGTGAGTACCTGGCTATGGGCAAACGGATGGCAAAGACCGGATATAAGTATCCACCGCTTTTTTTAAGAAGATTTGCTGTTTGGAAGATGAACAAGTATGGAAAAAGGTAAAAAACAGGTTCTGATTAAAACATGCGTCACCATCCTGTTTGCCGGACTTCTTGCCATACCCGCATTACTTGATCCGCTATCCCGTAACAGATTGAAGGAGATGCATGCCAGGGCAGAAGGATCTGCCTTGAAAAAGTACGGATTCTACCTGGAGGAAGTTTCAGCCCTATCCGGAGTCAGGTTCCTGCATCATTCACCGAAGCTTGACCCTCAGATAGATCATATTCTTCCCCAGATAGCCTCGATGGGTGCTGCAATTGCAGTATGTGATTTTGACAATGACGGCTGGAATGATTTTTATGTAACAAACAGTTGTTTTGGTTTCAAAAATGCACTTTTTCATAACCAAAAGGATGGCAGTTTTGTTGATGTCGCTGAAAAATTGAATGTTGCTGATATCAATATGGAAGGATCGGGCGTATCTATGGGGGCTGTCTGGGCTGATTATAACAATGACGGATTTGAAGATCTTTTCATTTACAGGTGGGGATTGCCGGAATTGTTCAGAAATGAAAACGGTAAAGGATTCACGGATGTTACGGAAAAAAGCGGCCTGAACGAATGGATCAACTCCAATACTGCCATTTGGTTCGATTACGATGCAGATGGCTTTACGGATCTGTTTATCGGGGGATATTACAGAGAAGACATTGATCTATGGAATCTTAAGACCACCAGGATTCTGACTGAAAGCTTTGAATACTCCCAAAACGGAGGAAGAAAATATCTTTATAGGAACATGGGCGACGGAACATTTAAGGATGTTACCGCGGAGTTGGGAATAAACTCAACAAGATGGGCACTTGCCGCAGGGGCAGCCGATATTGATCACGACGGATTTACCGATTTGGTCATAGCCAATGATTATGGGATCAGTGAATTCTATTTTAATGAAAACGGCAGGAAGTTCATTGAAAACGGCAGCAATACGATGATCGGACTTGCCCCGAAGAGCGGGATGAATGTTTCATTCGGGGATACCTATAACAGGGGCCGGTTTGGAATTTACATTTCAAATATTACCGAGGAAGGTATTCTTTTGCAGGGGAATAATTTCTGGGTACCAATTCCTGTTAAGGATAAGGTCCTTTACGAAAATGTGGCCGGGCAAAGCGGAATTGAAGCGGGCGGATGGTCTTATGGGGCTCAGTTCGGAGATCTGAACAATGATGGATTTATCGATATTTACCTGGCAAACGGCTATATTTCCGGTAAAAAGGGCACAAGTTACTGGTATGATTATTCCAAGGTTACCGGGGGCAATTCTTCTATCATTTCTGATCTGAAAAACTGGCCGGCTATGAAAGGCAGAAGCCAGTCGGGATACCAGCAAAATAAAATATGGCTCAATGAAGGAAATGGTCATTTTTCAGATGTTGCCAGATATGTAGCGGATAGCGAAAAATATGACAGCAGGGCCGTGGCCATGGCAGACCTTTGGAACCGGGGTGTGCTGGATGTGATCGTAGCCAACCAGAATAACTACCTGATGATTTACAGGAATCATGCAGACCCGGAAAATCATTGGATAGGTTTTGAATTGAAAGGAACCCGGAGTAATCGAAGTGCAATTAATGCCGTAGTTGAACTCCACTGGGATTCAAATATTCAATCGCAGGTCATTTCCGGCGGTATCGGTTTTTGTTCCCAGAACCAGCGCAGAGTTCATTTCGGACTGGGCAGGAGCACCAATGTGAAAAAAGCAGTTATAACCTGGCCAAATGGAAACAGGCAGGTTGTTGAAAATCCCGAGACAGACAAATTGAACAAAATTTACGAAACAGACTGATTATGAACCGCATATTAAAATATCTCAGGCCATTTGTTCAAATACAATATGCTCCCCCTTTGCTGATTAGCCTTATCTTAATAACAGGTCATTTCACCTTTGGCATTCTTGAAGATTACAAAACCATTATGATTGCTATTGTATGCAGTATCCTCACTGAACTGATCCTTGGCAAGCTTATGTACGGAAAATGGAAGAACTTCTCCAGTGCCTACATTACAGGGATCAGCGTGGGGATTCTAGTACGGTCCACTTATTTGTGGCCGTTTGCCCTCACGGCGGTAATATCCATCATGTCAAAATATGTTTTGCGGATGAGTGAAAAGCATATTTGGAATCCTTCCAATTTTGGAATTTCATGGATGCTGGCATTATCACCACTTAGTGTTGCAGGCCTCAGCATTCAATGGGGCAATAATATCTGGCCGATGCTTGTTATCTGGATTTTGGGACTTATCATAGTATGGCGGGTAAAACGCCTTCACATTACGATAACCTATGTGATCAGTTTTATAGCATTTTCATATCTGCGAAGTCTGATTACAGGAGATTCTTTTTTTACCGAGGTTTCTCCCCTTACAGGGCCCATGTACCAGCTGTTTATATTTTTTATGATCACGGATCCGGCCACGACTGTAAAAAACAGGAAAGGTCAGATACTGGTGGCTTTCATGATTGCATTTGTTGAATTCATTTTACGCCTTAACCAGTTCATTTATGCTCCTTTTTATGCACTTTTTATTGTAGGACCCGTGGCCATGGTCATTTATCTTCAATTGGCAAGGATCAGGAAAATCAAACCGAATGCGATACCGGCAACAAACTGAAGATTAATGCCTTTACAATTCTCATTCAGAAGAGGTCAGCTTTCCTGCCGGAATAAAATCAAGTGAAACTGAATTGACACAATGCCTTGTATTTTTAGGTGTCATTCCTTCGCCTGTAAAAACATGGCCTAAATGACCTTCGCACCGAGCACAGGTAATCTCAGTCCTTAAGCCGTCCGGGTCCGGGTGGCGTTTAACAGCCCCGGGGATTTCATCGTCAAAGCTCGGCCACCCGCAATCGGATTTGAATTTGTCATCCGATTTATACAACGGCGCACCGCAACGCCGACAGGTGTATATGCCCTTTTCAAAGAAATTATTGTACTTGCCGCTAAAAGGAGCTTCGGTACCCTTATTGACAATGATCCTTGCCTCCTGGGGTGTAAGTTTTCTTATACTGAGTTCCTGTCCGGAAGCAGCTTGTTTTTCCTGCGAACAGGCTGTTGATGAAATCAGGATGAAAACCATTATACCTAATATATTTTTCATTTGTCCTATTTTTATTTTACCAAAGTTAAACACGCAAAATAACAGAATGATCACAAAGGTTTAACATTTCTGCTCGGATGAAAGTACTTCAGGTGATTATAATATTTGTTCAGTATTCATGCAGGGCATACCGCGCATTTGCTATATTTGTCCATACATTTTAATCCTGCATTTTTCATTGAACTTTTTGTTACTTCTGATCATCGGGTTTTTCAAAGCTGCATCCGTACTATGAACCAGAGACTTTATCTGATATTTGCATACATCTTTGGTTTCCTTGCTTCTAAAGCTCAAATACCACCGCAAATAGTCCCTGACAGTCTGATCGGGCAGCATATTCAGATTCTTCATAAAACTCGGGACAGTCTTTTATATAATCCTGACCGGTTTATTATGGGAAAATTATACTACCCAAGGGGTACAAAAGACAATCATCCTTTTTATGTCGATAACTATTGGAAACAGGGAGGGGTATACCATGAGGGTGAATACTATACCATCCCCATGATGAAATATGATCTTCAGAATGACGTCGTTGTGATTCTGAAAATGGTTGGAAATATGGGTTATCCCATACAACTCGATAATAAAGTTATATTGCGTTTTATCATTGAAGGGCACCGGTTTGTTTATATTGCCGATGCTGAAAAACCCGGATATTATGAAGAACTGTATAGCTCAGTTACAAAGGTGTGGGCGAAATGGACAATCTGGGAAAAAATCGATCCGAATTCCGACCTGAAAGTCCCCCGGTTCGTTCAGGAAATGTATTTCATAATTCACACGAACAATGAATACCATTCGGTAAGAAATCTTAAGGAACTCTATGATGTCTTTTCTGATCAGAAAGCGGAACTTATAAAATTCAAGAGAGCCAATAATCTTTCATTTATCAGTGATAAATCCGGTACAGTCAGAAAATTGGCGGAAGAATACGATAATCTCAAACCTGTAAATGCGAATTAGCTTAATCCTTATAATTGCATTTTCACTGAACATGGCCCTTCGCAGTGAGCCATGTGATATTCCCATCAGCATGTCGTTTGATTCCGTTGCCTTTAATGACTTTATTTTGAGTATTGAAAAGGAAAATAATGTTCATTTTTTTATGAAGCCGGCGTGGATTGATTCAATATTTATCACCAGCCGAATTGTTCCCACAACGCTTAGGGAAATACTTAACGAAAATTTAAAGGGGACAAGGCTTTCCTTTTATATATATGATTGCAGTAAGGTCATCATAACCAGGGATTATGTATTTGTGGAAGATGTTCCCGCCATAGCCAGCAAAAAGGGTGATATCACTTCATCTGAAAAGGAAACAAATCATAAAGAGAGTTCTTTTGTAAAACGTGAATTCAGGAATAACCGGGAACAAAAAAACGGAATCATTAAAATCGGGGATCCTTCCAATAAAAATGTCAGCAAATTCGCAACCGTGAGCGGCCGGATCATGGATACCATAAATCACATTCCCATAAACGGTGCTGTTGTTTTTTTTGATAATACCCGATTTGCCGGAATCACCGACAGAAACGGACTCTATTCAGTCAACACTGAATTGGGGATCCACAGCATGCATATCAGGCGGATGGGAAAAATTGAAAAAATCCTGAAGGTAGTAATTTACGGCAACGGAATCCACAATGAGTCCCTTGAAGATGAAACAGTATCCCTGCCGGAAGTATATGTGTATGCAAACAAAGAGAATAATGTGAGGGACATACAGCTGGGTGTTGAAAGGATGGATGCGAATATGATAAAGCAAATTCCGTCCTCAGTTGGTGAATCGGATATTTTGAAAACGGCATTGCTGCTCCCGGGTGTGCAGACAGTGGGTGAGGGTGCTTCCGGATTTAATGTCCGCGGGGGAAGTACAGATCAGAACCTGATGCTCATTGACAATGCTCCGGTTTATAATTCCTCCCATTTGTTTGGCTTCTTTTCTGCTATAAATGCAGAAATGGTACAGGATTTTGAATTGTATAAAAGCAGTTTTCCAGCCTATTTCGGGGGACGATTATCATCCATTGTTGATGTGAACCTGAGGAAAGGAAATCCTGAAAAGTTTTCATTAAGGGGGGGGATAAGTCCTGTAACCGGCAAGCTCATGGTGGAAGGACCAATCGTGAAAGGAAAGGCTGCATTTATCTTAAGCGGCCGGAGCACATACTCTGACTGGATATTAAAAAGGGTGAATTCCCCGATCATGCGAAACAGTGATGCTTCCTTTTATGATTTAAATGCAAAGCTTAATATTGACCCGAACAGTAATAACGCGATTCAGCTGAGTGGTTATTACAGCCATGACTATTTTAAGCTGAATTCCGATACATGCTATTCATATGAGAACATGTTCGGGAACCTCATGTGGAAACATACTTTCAGCGAGCGTTTTTCAATGATTACAACTGGAATTTTCAGCGAGTACAAATATCATATCAGCAGTCTTGCGGATCCTGCCTATGCATTTAATTTAAAATATGATATTCAGCATTTTGAGGGCAAACTTGATTTTCAGTATCTTATGGGTGAAAATCATAAGATGCGGCTTGGAATAAACAGTATCAGGTACAGCCTGAGTCCGGGTATACTTGAACCCGGTCCCGATGCCCTGATCCGTGGAAAAGAACTCAGTCCGGAACAGGGAATTGAATCGGCCCTTTACCTGAATGATGAATATCGCCTGGGCAAGCGCTTATTATTCAACCTGGGGTTTCGGTATTCACTTTTTTATGCCCTGGGTCCTGCCAAGGTCTACAAATATACTCCTGAATCTCCCAGAAATCTTCAAAGCCGTATGGATTCAAGCCTGTATTCACGTAATGCGATCACGGCCAAATACGGAAATCCTGAATTCAGGATTTCTTCCCGTATTCAAATTACTTCGGGAAATTCAATAAAGGCTTCCTATACCAGGATGTTTCAATATATCCACATGCTGACCAATACAATGGCTGTATCGCCCACCGATACCTGGACACTGAGCGATCCGAATTTAAAACCGGAAAGCAGCTGGCAGGTTTCTTTGGGTTATTTTCAGAATTTATTCCATGATATCTGCGAAGCCTCAGCAGAATTATACTACAAGGAATCAGACAATATCCTGGATTTCAAACCCGGTGCGCAGCTCCTTTTAAATCCCGATCTCGAACTTGATCTTTTGGCGGGGAAGGGTCGTGCTTACGGGATTGAACTTATGATCAGGAAAAAGTTTGGTAAACTCAACGGCTGGGTGAATTACACTTATTCCAGGAGCCTTATAAAGATTGACAGCAAATTCATGGAAGAAAAGATCAATGGCGGCCGTTATTATCCGACCAACTATGATAAACCCCATGATTTTAATATTGTATCCAATTATAAGTTCTCACGGAGAATTTCTGCCTCGGCTACCATTACATACAGCACCGGGCATCCCATTACCTACCCTGTTGGATGGTATTCCCTGAGAGGACGGGACCTTTTGCATTATTCCAATAGGAATGAATACCGTATCCCCGATTATTTCAGGGTTGATTTTTCATTGAATTTAGAGGGAAATCTGAAAATAAAGAAGCTGGCACACAGTTCCTGGTCCTTGTCGGTTTACAATCTTACCGGCCGCAATAACATATATTCAGTTTATTTTGTCAGCGATCCTTACAGCTATATAAAAGGGTACAAGCTCTCAGTTTTCTCGCGTGCCATTCCATCAATCACCTATAATTTTAAATTCTGACGGCGATGGAACGATACAAAACATTCGGAAGGAAAACAAGGGCATTCCTGCTTATCATATTCCTAACAGGTTGTATTTCACCATTTGAACCAGAAATAAGCAAATATGAAGACCTGATTGTCGTTGATGGCGCAATATCCAATATCCCGGGCTCTGTTTATGTCAGGTTGAGCAGAACTTCATCCTATAATGACCATGCCAAAAATCACATCAATGCAGCCAAAGTAACCCTCATTGATGATATGGATAACAGGATTCAATTCATTAATCCGGCCAATGGAAGATATACACCCGCAGATCCTGATTTTTCAGGCGAGATTGGACGAAGCTATAAAATTCATATTGAAACAGCTGATGGTATTGTTTGTGAATCAATGGCTGAAACCTTGCCCGAACCTATCCCCCTGGATGACGTGAAATATGAATTTAAAGATGGCAGGAATGACCGGGAAAAAGGACTGCAGATTTTTGTGGATGTCTTGAATGTTGACAATGAGAATGCATACTTCTACTGGGAATATACCGAAACATGGGAGTTTGAGGTTCCCTACAAATCCAGTTATGTTCCGGATGCAAGTACCTGTTACAAAACTGCTAAACCTCCGGTATTTATTATTAACTCCACATTGAACCTGGTTAATAAGCAAATACTCAATTACCCCCTTTATTTCATTGACAATACCACAAACCGGCTCTATATAAAGTACAGCGTCAACGTTACACAACATACCTTATCGCAACAGACTTATGTTTATTATCATGATCTGAAAGAAGTTAATGAAAACCGGGGAAGCCTGTACGATACCGCCCCCATTACATTAATCGGGAATATGAGAAATCTTTTAGATCCGAATCAACCTGTATTGGGCAATTTTCAGGTGTCGGGGGCCTTTTCCAAAAGAATTTTTATCGAAAAAAGAGATGTAGCCGGCAAATTAAATGTACCCGATGGCTTCGATTATTGCCAGACAAAATATGCAGGAATTAAAACAGGGGCCCTGCT
>Ga0105092_10000182_pt1 | contig 30795 bp, 29 predicted proteins | sample PPLLak2March2015_FD_87021 | JGI IMG/M metagenome (GOLD analysis project Ga0105092, IMG submission 87021) | Freshwater sediment microbial communities from Prairie Pothole Lake near Jamestown, North Dakota, USA - PPLs Lake P7 Core (1) Depth... | ecosystem: Environmental > Aquatic > Freshwater >... | reverse complement strand
GGGTGTGCGACATGGAAGTGACAATCGTTCCAGGTTCTTTTTTTGTGGCCAATAACCTAGCGTAGTGATACGCTAGGTCACAGGAGGGATTTCATGGCCGATTCTCTTGAGGACTTGGAAAAGCGGCGCGCTGTCATCCAGGCGGAAGTCGTGCAGTTGGGCGATATGCGAGCGGGCTCTATTACCGACACCCGCGGGCGTTGCGGCAATCCCCACTGCCATTGTCACCAGCCCGGTGACCCGGGCCACGGTCCTTACCCCCGGTTGACTCGAAAGCAGGGCGGCAAGACCGTGACCGAAACTCTTTCTTCGTCAGGCGCTTTAGCCAAGGCCCAGCGAGAGGTGGCCGAATACCACCGTTTCCGGCAGCTGGGCGGACAGCTGCTGGCGGTCAACGAGGAGATCTGTCGATTACGACCGGTGGAGGAGCCGGCCGCCTCAGCCGGGGAAAAAAAACGGCCGAAATCATCCGTCAAGAGATCGCCAGCGAAGTAGACCGAGTCCTGCGAGTCATCTTCGCGGGTCATCAGAAAACCGGCGGTTGGGACCTGGAAGCCATGGAAATGGCGATGCGCACCGCCATGCATCAGGCCGGGGCCGCCGCTCTTACGGAACTGCTGAAATTCCCGCCGCCGCCTGCCGATCAGCGCAGGCGGCCTTGCCCGTGCGGCCGCCAAGCACGCTACCGGGGACTGCGCTCCAAGCCGGTAATGACCGCCGTGGGGGAGGTTCAGGTGTCACGCCCCTATTACCTGTGCCCCCACTGCCACCGAGGTGAATTCCCCGCGGACGGGGAACTGGATATCCTGAACACCGAGTTCTCTCCCGGGGTGCGGCGCATGCAGGGCCTGGTGGGTCAAGCCGCCCCTTTTGATCACGGGCGGCAGCAGCTGAAACTACTGGCCGATCTAGAGGTAACGGCCAAGGCCGTGGAACGAACCACCGAGGCCTTGGGCGCTGACATCGCGGCCAGGCAGGAGGTGGAGATGGAGCGGGCCCTGCAGCTGGATCTCCCCGGTACGGCGGGGAAGCCGATACCCATGATGTACGTCGAGATCGATGCGACCGGGGTGCCGGTGGTGAAAAAGGAAACCGAGGGGCGCACTGGCAAAACGCCGGGGCAACCGGCTCACACGCGGGAAGCCAAGCTCGGCTGCGTGTTCACGCAGACCGGTTGGGACCCGGAGGGCTATCCCATTCGCGACCCGGATTCGACCCCCTACACGGGCGCCATCGAAACCGCCGAACAGTTCGGCAAGCGCATCTATCTGCAGGCTTGGGAACAGGGTTGGAGCCGAGCCGAAAAGAAAGTGGTCCTCGGCGATGGCGCGGAGTGGATCTGGAATCTGGCCGCGCATCACTTCCCGGAGGCCATTCAAGTGGTGGATTTGTTTCACGCCCGCCAACACCTCTGGGAGTTAGCTCGGGCCCTCTATCCCAGCGACCGCGCCCGGCAGAGTCGTTGGATCATGATCCAACAAAACCGTTTGGACGGAGGAAAGATCGAGAAACTGGTAGCGGCTCTGCAATCCATCCAGTCGCTTGACCCGGGGTTGTCCGACACCCTTCGGACTGAGGCCGAGTACTTTCACAAAAACGCCGAGCGAATGCGCTATCCAAAATTTCGGCGCCAACACTTGTTCGTGGGATCGGGAGTCATCGAAGCAGGGTGCAAGACAGTGATCGGATCCCGTCTAAAACAGTCCGGGATGTTCTGGACTGTTCGGGGAGCCAACGCGGTGCTGGCGTTACGGTGCTGCCATCTCAACAACCGCTTTGAAGATTATTGGGAGGAGCGCCGCGCTTGACTGGCACTTCTATGTCGCACACACAACGCTGAACGGCGAATTGACAGCAAGCACCGAACGATGCTATCTTTACGTTTTTCTTCGGAGGTCGTATGGCGAAGGTCTGTCAAGTTTGCGGGAAAGGGCCACAGTTCGGAAACCGGGTCTCACACGCTCACAATTTGACCAAGAGGCGATGGAACCCCAACCTGCAGAACGTGCGTGCAGTGGTCAACGGAACACACCGTAGACTTCGTGTCTGCACTCAGTGTTTGAAATCGGGCCGGGTCCAGAAACCGCTGGTCGGATAGGTATCACACCGCCGAAGGAGCCACGAGCGGCATCAGTCGCTCGCCTCCCTGGCTCTATTCCTTGCTCTCAACACTTCCCTGACCCCTTCCAAGCCCTTGAGAAGGTCCATCAGCTTATCCAGTTGGCTGGTACCGGTTACTTCGATTGTCATGTCGACGCGCCCGTACCCCTCATCGACGACGCGTGCCTGGATGTTGACGATATTGGTGTGAGCGTTGTAGATCGTCGACGTTATCGCAGCCAGTATTCCCTCCCGTTCTTCGGTGTGGACGCGCAACCTGACCGGGTACTTGATATTACCTCCGTCGTGCATCCAACTCACCGCGACCCTTTTGTCGGGATCCAAGAGCAGGCTTTCGACGTTCGGGCAACTGGTGGAATGAACCGAAATGCCCCTCCCTACGGTGATGTAACCCGCTATTTCCTCACCGGGAATCGGGTTGCAGCACTTGGCACGATAAACGAGAAGGTCGTCGTGGCCCTTAACCTCGATCGTGGAGTCCGAACGTCTCAACACGCGCCTGACCATGCTTGACAGCCGGGATTCCTGCTCAGGCGGCTGCGGCTGTTCGAAGGTTCTCCCCGGGTCCAGGTGCTGCAGCACGCCGCGTGCAGAGGTCTTCCCGTACCCGATACTCTGGTAGAGTTCCTCGGGTTTGGCGAAAGCGAGTTCCTTGGCAACCGAATCCAGTTTGTCCTGGTACTTCTTCAAATTCACCCGGTACTTTCGCGCTTCCTTTTCGAGCAGCTTCTGCCCGATGTCGACCGCCTGCTCTTTCTGTCGCTGGTTGATCCATCTGCGCACCGCATTGCGTGCGCGGGAGGTTTTGGCGAACGTGAGCCACTCCTTACTTGGGTGGGCATCATCAGCCGTGAGGATCTCGACAATCTCGCCGTTGACCAGCCGGTGCTTCAGCGGCACGATCCTGCCGTTGATCTTGGCGCCGACGCATTTGTAACCGACCGCGGTATGAATGTAGAAGGCGAAATCAACGGCTGCGGCTCCGCGCGGCAGGGTAATCACCTCGCCCTTCGGGGTGAAGACATAGACTTCCTCAGGGTATAGATCGATCTTGAGGTTACTGAGGAACTGATTTGGATCCTTCACCTCTCTCTGCCACTCGAGCAGGTGGCGCAACCACATGAATCTCTTGTCGTCCTTGTCCTTCTCCAGCTTGCCCTCTTTGTACTTCCAGTGGGCGGCGATCCCCTCTTCGGCGATCCGGTGCATTTCGCTGGTCCGTATCTGCACTTCAAACGGCCTTCCATCAGAGCCGATGACTGTCGTATGAAGGGACTGGTACAGGTTGGGCCGGGGCATCGCAATGAAGTCCTTGATCCGGCCCGGGACGGGGCTCCACATGTTGTTCACAATTCCGAGAACGGAGTAGCAGTCCCTGACCGTGCTGACGAGCACCCGAATGGCGATGAAATCGTACACCTGGTCGAGTGCGATTTTTTGCCGCCGCAGTTTCTCATAGGTGCTGTGGATGCGCTTGATCCGTGCTTCGATCTTGGCTTGAATCCCCTGCTCCTGAAACCGCTGCTCCATCTGCTTGATCACGGTCTTGATCAGCCGGTCGCTGGTCGCTTTCTTCTCCTCAACCTGTGAAAGGATACTCTGGTAAGTGACCGGATCCAGGTAGCTGAACGCAATGTCCTCCAGCTCGCCGCGGATCTTTGACATGCCCAGGCGGTGCGCAATTGGAGCGTAGATATCCAGAGTCTCCTGGGCAATCGATTTTCGCTTCTCGGGATTCAGATACTGCAGCGTCCTCATGTTGTGGAGACGATCGGCAAGTTTCACCAGGATGACCCGGATATCATCGACCATAGCCAGGAGCAGTTTCCGGAAATTCTCCGCCTGTTGTTCGCGCTGCGAGGAAAAGTGGATCTTGCTGATCTTGGTGACGCCGTCAACGATATGAGCGATATCGTCCCCGAATACTTCCCGGATCTTCTCGAGTGGAGTAAGGGTATCTTCAACGACGTCGTGGAGGAGCCCGACGCACACACACGCCACGTCGAGCTTCATGTCACATAAGATGTTCGAAACTTCGAGGGGATGAGAAAGGTAGGGTTCGCCTGACAGCCTTACCTGTCCGCGGTGTTCCCGCGCCGAGAAAATGTAGGCCTTGCGCAAAAGGTCAAGATCCGCATTGGGGTAATTGGCCTGGACCTTTTCTTCCAAATCCTCAAAACGAATCATCAGAGCCGTGAAAAGTTATTCTACACCAAACGGAGATGCCGATTCCGGAGAGTTGGGGCGGTGGATAGTTCCTTCCGGTCTTTCAGGTCCTTCAAATCCCTTTGCCGTCAAAACAAAAAAGGAGGCGCACACGCCTCCTTTTCGTAATGACAGGAATAGATTCCGTTATTAGAACTGAGTATTACTTGGCGCCGCTGGTCTTCAGCATCTTGCGTGTCTTCTCGGCCTCTTCCTCAAGCTTTCTCTGAACAGCAAGGGCTTTAAGAGCCAACCCGTCCGCCTCCCGCAGCCACTTCTTCTTCTCGTCCGGATTTGCGGTCAGCTTGGCCTTTTCCCGGTAGAGAAGATTCAGATACTGCATCGCGTCGCTGTAGTCCGCTTTCATCTCGAGAGCTCGATTAAGCGCGCTGATGCCCTCGTCGACTTTCGCGTTCAGCTGGGTCTTTTCTTCATCGCTGAGACTCTCTACGTTTTCCCCCGTCTGGCCGGTTTTGTCATAGACTTCCTGCCAGTCGAGAGTCGCGTTGTAGTAAAGGGGCTCGGGATTCTTCGGATCGAGTTCCATCCGTTTCCGTTGCCATTCCCTTGCTTTATCGCGGTCCTCTAAGGGCGAAACGTAAAGGCCGGCGATGCTGGCCATTGCGTTCTCGTTCTTGGGATCCACCTTCAGAACGTCCTCGAAGGCCTTAATGGCTTTGTCGGCCATCTCCTTGCCCTCGGGCGTTACGATAGGCGGCACCTGAACCCGGTATGTCGTAGCAAGGTACAACCAGGCATGAAGCAGTTGAGGATCGTAGTCAATAGCTTCCTTGAAGAACGCTTCTGCCTTGATGTAGTCCTTGTTCGTGTACGCGGTAACACCCTTGTTCAGGCGATCCCGAGCTTTAAGTTTGCCGTAAAAAGTACAACCCGATGCCATGGTGGCTATCAGAACCAGCGCCACTAAGACAACGAGATTTCGTCTCTGGCTCATTTAAGACTTCGCCTCCTTAACCGCCGCCTGCCGTCATTAGTCCGATATCCCCAACACCCGCACCCTTGGCGACGTCGATAATCCTAACAATATCACCAAAAGGCAAGTCCGGGTCGCCCTGGATAAACATGTTCTTGTTCGCCCGGGCGCTGTAAACATCGAAAAGCCGGGCCCCGAGTTGATCGAGCGTAACGGCGTCCTGGTTAATGCGCAGCATGCCAGTGGAGTCGAGCGAGACAACAATCGCGTCAGACTTAATGATCACGTTTTGCTCGACTTCTTCGGGTGGCTTCTGCGGCACCCGCGCCTCAAGATCGTACTGCGTCTTCGGCTGGATGACCATGAAGATGATCAGCAGCACCAGCAGAATATCGATATAGGGAGTGATGTTAATGTCAGACTTTTGTCCCTTGCCGGATTTTGTCGACATTGCCATTACTGCACCCTCCCTTCTCGTTCCCGATCGACCATCAGTCCGATCTTCTCCACTCCCGCGTCCCGCGCCCGGTTGATCACATCAACGACTGTCCCGTAGGGAGTCGCGACGTCACTCTTAACGAAAAGCGGAAGATCAGGAGCCACGGCAACGCGCTCCTGAACCTTCTCGGTCACGTTTTCGAGTGCAACCATATCGGCGTTCACGTAGATGGATCGGTCACGGGTGACAGTAATCGTGGTCGCGTCCTCTGATTCTACATCAGGGGCTTCCGCGGCGTTGCGGGCTTTGGCCTTTTGCACCGCGATTCCTTCTTGGAGCAGTGGAGTGGTGATCATGAAGATGATCAGCAACACCAACATAATGTCAGCCATCGGCGTGACATTAATGTCCGCGCTGATGCCTCCAGGGCCCCCACCAGTACTCATTGACATGGTTACACCTCTCTCCTGTTCGTGGTCTACTTGCCCTCGCTTCTCCGCTTCAAGAAGTAGTCGATAAGCTCAGAAGAAGAGTTGTCCATCTCGACGATGAACGATTCGATCTTGCCGGTGAAGTAGTTGTACATCCACACGGCGGGAACGGCCACGAAAAGACCGAAAGCGGTGGTGACCAGAGCTTCGGAAATTCCGCCGGCTACGGCGGCGATACCTGTGTCTTCACCGGAGCTCATGCCGGCGAAAGCATTGATGATACCGACCGTGGTTCCGAACAGACCCACGAAGGGGGCCGTACTTCCAATGGTGGCCAATCCTCCGAGACCCCGCTTGAACTCCTCGATACCGATCGCGGTAGCGCGCTGCAGGGCCCTGCGTGACGCTTCGATTGTCTCGCCGGGTATTTCCTTTGAGCCCTGATGGGCCTGGAACTCCTGCAAACCAGCAGCAACAACTTTCGCCAGGTGGCTCTTTTTGTTCTGCTCGGCCAGCTCGATCGCATCCCGAATGTTACCGGTCCGCAGCGCTTCAGCAACGGCTGGAGCAAAATCCCGAGACTGCTTGCGGGCAGCCCGGTAGGTCATGTAGCGCTCGAACATGACACCGATGGACCAGACTGACATGATGGCGAGAATGACGACTACGCCCTTTGCCAGGTACCCCATGTTATCCCACAACTCCATAAAACCTACGCCCATAGCTTTGTTACCTCCCCATTAAAGGAAAAGATAGCTTTTTGGGCAGGCGCCCGTCTCGGTAAGCGGCCAACAAACTGCCCGCTCCTCGACAACCGCGCCATGCCCGCCTGTTGGTTTCCAAGACCATTACCGAAGCACAAAGTTAACGGTCACTGTCGCGATGACGGGAACCGGTTCGTTGTTAAGAATCGTCGGCGAATACTTCCACTGCTTGACCGCGTCGATAGCGGACTGCGTCAACAGAGGATGACCGCGGACCAACTCAATCTCCGCCACATTTCCTTGCTCGTCCACGGTGACCTTGAGAAGAACCATGCCCTGGACGCGCGCTCGCTTGGCCAACTCGGGATAGTCCGGCTCGACCCGATGGATCAGCTTGGAAGCCTGGACATTACCACCCACCTTCACGGGCTCTTTACGCCGTGACGGCGGAGGCGGAGGCGGTGCTGCCGATTTCGGCACACCACCAAGAACACCACCGACCACGCCACCCGGGACACCGCCAACGACACCGCCGGGGACCCCCCCGGGCACTCCGCCGGTCACCCCACCAGCCACGCTGGAGTATTCAGGAATGTCGTCCATGGGCGGCGGGATCTCCTTGGGGATCTCCGTCGGCATCTGGAATTTGGACGCGTCCAGCTTCACCACCCGCACCTCGGCCGGTTTCATCTGCGCCGGGGACGGCGGAGGAGGAGGCGGCGGTGGAGGAGGCGGCGGCGGTGGAGGCGCCAAGAACGTTAATAGCTCCTGTTCGGGTAGCCCTTGGTAGTAGACGAGCGGAATCAGGATCAGAATGGAGATGGCTACCGCGTGAATCATGAGGGAGACTAGAAACGTGCTCTTCCCCCGCCTTTGCTTGTTCGAGGCGGATTCGATCAAATGGTCAAACATCTGTTTCCCTCTTCCTTTCTATCTGGCTCAAGCCGTCGCGGTCTTCGCGGCTTTGTTGTTCTTGCGGTCAGAATACATCTGCCACCACAAGACCACCGGACTGGCTATTGCCAGCGTCGAATAACAACCGATTATTATGCCGACGACCAGAGCGAACGAGAATCCGTTAAGAACCTCGCCCCCGAACAGGTAAAGCGCCATGACGGCCAGGAAGGTCATCCCCGATGTCAGGATCGTCCGGTTGAGCGTTTGGTTAACACTCAGGTTGATTATCGTCGCAAGATCAGCGCGCCGCACCAACCTCAGATTTTCCCTCACCCGATCAAATATCACAATAGTGTCATTTATGGAATAGCCAACGAGGGTCAACAAGGCGGCGACCACGTTGAGGCTTATTTCTTTGCCTGTGATGGAGAAAAGACCGACCGTGATAAAAACGTCGTGAAAAAGCGCGATAACGCCGGCGATGCCATAGATGGGCCGGAACCGGAAGGCGATGTAGACAAGCATTCCGAGCAGGGAAAAGAGAATGGCGTTACGGGCACGGGTCTGAAGCTCTTGTCCGACCTTCGGTCCGACGCTTTCCACGCTGACGAGGGTGAAACTGCCCAGATAAAACTTCTGTTCCAGCGCTTTGACGACAGAGGCGGGGACGCCGGCTGCGCTCAGATCGGACATGTTTCGAATAACGCCGCCCTGCTCGGTCCGATAATCGATAATGCGATCGGCGACTTCCGTATAGTGTTTCGCAAAATCCGAAATGGAGGATTTCTGGCGCAACTGCTCCGGATCCATTTCCTGTAACTGAGTAGATAGCGTCGACCGCGCGATGTTATTCAAATCCTGCTGGCCGCCTGCGCGTTGCGGGTCGAACTGCGTCTTCAAAGCCTGGAACACCCTGTTGCTTTCCAGACTCAGATCCTCGGATGCTTCCGTCGCGATCCGGGCCATTCGGATCTGTACCTGGTTCTCGCTGAGGTCATCAAAACGTGTCACTTCCTCGGCCTTGATACCAGCATCACTCAACGCCTTTCGCACCTGGTCAAGCGGTGGCTCCTGGCGGAACTTGACGTAGACCAGGGTGCCTCCGGTGAAATCAACCCCGAGGTTCAACCCCCTGGTCATGATCGAGATCAACCCGGCCAGGGCCAGAAATCCTGATATCGCCAGGAAAATCCACTTCTTAGCCAGCCAGTCAACCTTTGGATTCGTAAATATTTCCATAGTAAATCCCTGACGGTTCCGCCGAATCCAGTTGTTTAGTCACCGGCGGCGGAGATTTGTTCCCTGTTAAATTGAAAGTTTTGCCACTTCCCTGCTCTGCAGAAACCAATCGAACACGGCTCGCGAGACAAAGGTTGCGGCGAATATGTTAGCGATCAGACCTACCGCCAGAGTGACAGCAAATCCTCGAATCGGACCGGTGCCGAACTGGAACAGGAAGACGGCGGCTATGAGGGTCGTGATGTTCGTGTCCATGATAGTCCAAAAAACCCGTGAGAAGCCGGATTCCACGGCGCTCCGAACCGTCTTTCCTAACCGCAGCTCCTCCTTGATCCTCTCGAATATCAGGATGTTCGCATCGACCGCCATACCGATCGTCAAAATGATGCCGGCGATGCCGGGCAGTGTCAGCGTCGCTCGGAAGTATCCAAGCACTCCGAGCAGAATCAAGAGGTTGACCACCAGGCAGAGGATCGCATTGAGCCCCGAAAGCCGGTAAATAACGACCATCCCGATGACCACGAGCAGCATCCCGGCCAACGAGGCGAAAACACCGCTCTTGATCGAATCCATACCGAGCGACGGGCCGATGATCCGGTTTTCAAGGATCGAGATCCGGGCAGGCAGGGCACCGGATCGAAGGACAAGAGCCAAATCCTCCGCCTGTTCCTGCGAAAAACGGCCCGTGATTCGAGCAGAATCGGACGCAATACGCGACTCGATAACCGGCGCGGATCGGATCTCATCGTCAAGCACGATAGCCAGACGGTTTCCGACGTTCTGTTCGGTTGTCCGGGTAAACAGCTCGACACCCTCCGTATTAAGGAAAAACGACACCTCGGAGCGGCCCGTGAAATTATCCTGGCTCCGGCGGGCATTCTTTAAGTGTCGCCCCGTCACTGACGGAGCCTTGCGGACGACCATGTACATGGTCTGACCACCGGTTTCATTGACGTCGCGATAGGGTAAGACGTCATAGTCGACAGGAAGCGCGCCGCCAAAAGCCTGAACCGCGGATTCACGGCTCGAGAACTCAGAGCTCTTCTCCGGGTGGACCAGCTTCAATTCCAATCGGGCCGTACTCTTGATCAGGTTTATCACCCGGTTCGGGTCGTCGACGCCGGGAAGCTCGACGATGATCTGGTCCTGGACATCGCCGCTCCCATAAACGGTGATCGTCGGTTCCGTCACGCCAAACTGGTCGATACGGTTTCTGATGGTTTCCCGCGCCTGGTTCACCGTCTGCTGCGACAGGTACTTCTTCACGGCGGGGACCATCTGCAGGACGTAGTCGACCTGGCCCTCCCCATAGCGGGTCTGGAAAGTCCAGCTGGACGAGTGTTCCCGCAGCTGATTCTCAACGGCCGCCTGGGCGTCTGGAGGTACGCCCAGAATTTCGATTTCCGGACCTTGGGGCTTGTCGGCTGTCCGGCTCTCGTTGAAAGCGACGTCTTTGTTTCTCAAATCGGCGTCGATTCGGTCCCGCACCTGCTCGGCTTCCGCCAGCAGCGCGTCGTGAATCACGACCTGCAGAACCAGATGGATTCCACCCCGTAAATCAAGACCCAGGTTGATCTTCTGGGAAGGGGGAACAAAGAGGTATATGCAGATCGCAACAACTGCAAAAACTACGAGTAACCGATACTTCAGATTCTTCTTCATTACCTAATCGCTCTTTATGTGGGCGTTACTACTCTACTTGACAGCGGGCTCCTTCGGCGTGGACTGGAGGGAGGCAATGGCATTCTTGGCGACCTCGATCTTCACGGTGTCGGAAACCTTCAAAAGCAGGGTGTGGTCTTTAAGTCCGGCCACCGTGCCGTAAATTCCGCCGTTGGTTATCACCTTGTCTCCGTTTTTCAGGCTCGTTATCATCTCCTCCTGCATCCGTTGGCGTTTCCGCATCGGCCGGTAAATGAGCAGGTAGAAAATCACGAAAATCAGGAGGATCGGCATCAGGCTGAGGATTCCAGCCGAAGGGCTTTGCTGCGCCAGAAGAGGTTGAATCATAAGGTCACTATTCCAGATTCCCGCTCGAAAAACAAAGAGCGAAGTATATCAAATTTCATTCGGTTGCGACATAGCGCTCCCGGAATAATCGCTCCCAGTTGGAGAAGGAATTGAGGCGCATACTCTCTCGAACTTTCGCCATCAGGTCAAGGTAAAAGTGCAGGTTATGGTAGGTGTTGAAAACGCTCGAGACCATCTCATTCGATATGTACAGGTGCCTCAGATACGCCCGCGAGTAGCGACGGCATACCAGGCAAGGGCAGTCTTCATCAATCGGGCCTTCGTCCGTCCGGTAACGCGTATTCTTAATACTGATTTTTCCCCTCGACGTGTAGAGCGTCCCGTTGCGGGCGTTGCGCGTGGGCAGGACGCAATCAAACATGTCGATCCCGTATTTGACGCACTCGACGAGGTCCAGCGGCGTGCCGACTCCCATCACGTATCGCGGCCCCGACGGCATCCTCTCGCTGACGCGCTCAATCGTCTCGTACATGAGCAGTTTCGGTTCGCCCACACTCAACCCGCCTAGCGCGAGTCCGAAAAAGCCGATTTCAAACAAACGCTCCAGACTCTCCTGCCGCAACTCCGGGAAGACGCTGCCTTGCACGATTCCGAAGAGAACCTGCCGGTCATCCGTGTGTACTCTTCTACATCTCTCGGCCCACCGCATGGACCGCCGCATCGAGTCCGCCGCCTCGGCTAACGTGACCGGGTAGGCCGTGCAGTCGTCAAAAGCCATGAGAACATCGGAACCGAGGAGCTGCTGAATTTCGACGGCTCGCTCCGGGGAAAAGAAATGAAGGCTCCCGTCAAGGTGGGAGCGGAAATGCACCCCCTCTTCGGAAATTTTCCTGAGCGCCTGGTGGCTGAGCACCTGGTAGCCGCCGCTGTCTGTCAGTATTGGCCGTTCCCAGGACATGAACCGGTGAAGACCGCCGAACTGCCTGATCACATCCTCCCCGGGCCTCAGGTAAAGGTGATAAGTGTTGCTGAGTATGATCTGGGCGTTCAGCTGCTCCAGCCACTCCTGGGGCATCGCCTTGACAGTGGCCGCCGTTCCCACAGGCATGAAAACGGGGGTCTCGACCGATCCGTGCGGAGTCGTGAGGAGGCCACACCTTGCGCGGGTTGACGTGTCGGTCTTCGTGACTGTGAAGGTGAATTGCATTGCGGAACAGATACTTACCGGAGGCGGTATAATAGCACATGCGCGTAGCCGTGGTCGGCGCAGGGGTCGCGGGCAGCTTCCTGGCTTACCTTCTCTCCGCCCGCAAAATCGACTGCCTGATTTATGAGGGCCGGCCTCCCAGGGAGAAACCGTGCGGCGGGGGTTGCACCGCCAAGATCACCCAAAGGTACCCGCTTTTCCCGTCCGCCTCCGTCCCAAGGAATCAGATCTACGACCTCTATTATGAATCGAGCCGGCACAATTCGGTCCACCTCCACCTCCGGGACCCAATCTGGATCTATTCGCGCTTCGAACTGGACGGGCATCTCAGAGATCTGGCGACCAGGCAGGGCGCGCGGGTCCTGCCGGGCCGGGTGACCAGGTTTGAGCGGCAGTCGGGCAGCTGGCTTGTCCATGATTCAAACGGGGGGACCGAAAAGTACGACTTTCTGGTCGGCGCCGACGGGGCAACCAGCATCGTCAGAAAGCGGCTGGCCAAGCCGTTTGACCCGGCCGATCTGTCGGCCACCCTTGGCTACTACGTGCCCCTTCCCTCTCGCTCGGACGCCATCCATGTCAGGTTCCTGGATCCTGACCTGGACGGGTACCTCTGGTCTTTTCCGCGAGTCGACCACGCCTCAGTCGGAATCATCAACAGCTATCGGGCACTGTCCGCGTCGGAGCTGATGGCCAGGCTGCACCAGTACCTGAAGGATCTGTACGGGATTGAAGACACGTCGAACCTGAGAGGTTATTCGGCGCCCGTCCCCACTCCCCGGCGGGATACTCTCGAGCGTCAGAAGGTCGGGGAGTCGAACTGGGCGCTGGTGGGCGATGCGGCCGGGTTTGCGGACCCTATAACGGCCGAGGGGATAGCCTATGCCATGCGATCGGCCGAACTCCTGGCCGCGGCGCTGGCCGACGGCCGGCCCGAGAATTACGCTGCCGGCTGGCGAGATGATTTCGGTGCCGAGCTCCTGCAGGCCGCGAAACTGAAGCAACGCTTCTACCGAGGGAATTTCGCGGCCGACACGTTCATTAATCGGATGCTCCAGCTGACTCGCGACAGCGCCGCTGTTCAGGAAGCGCAAAACGACCTGATTGCGGGGCGGTTCACGTACAAGCAGATGGCAAAGAGGCTGGTGATTCGGTCGCCGAGAATTTTGTACCAGGTGTGCGCCAGCTGGTGTCGCCGAAAACCAGGGGCACAAGGGACTTAAGACAGGGAATTGTCCCTTCTGTCCCTTGTGTCGCTTGTGTCGCTTGTGTCCCTGGTTTTTCGCCTAGGCAAGATCGAGCACAAACAAGTTGGACGAATCCACGAGGTACAGCCGGTCTCGGGCCGGGCTGTAGGCCAGGCCGGTCAGCATGGGGCCGGCGACGGTCCACTCCGGGGACCCTCCCCGGAATGTATAGATCCCCTTCCTGCCCTGGTAAGACGCCGCCACCTGCAGGTTTCCTTCGGGGTCGAAGGCCATGCCCTGAGGTCTGCCGAGGCCTTTGAAAAAGACCTCCACCTGGCCGCTCGCTGAAACCCGGTATATCGAATCCTGCGTCGAGAGAGTTGGCCCGGTTACAAAGACGCCGCCGTCGGGAGCGGCGACCAGATGGTAGGCCGAAACACTCGGCTCCAATTCGCAGAGCACCGAGGTTTGACGACTTGCAGAGATCCGGTAAAGAGTACCGCCCCGATCACCGACTATCATGTTTCCGACGCCATCAAACGCCAGTCCGGTCGCCAGACCAAGCCCCTCGGCGTACTTCTCCAGTCTCTTGTCGAAACTGGATCGGTATATTGTCCCGGTGTGACGGCTGCTGATGTAGAGCAGTCCATCGGGACCTATCGCCAAAGCGGTCGCGTTGACAATATCAGCGAGAAAAGGCTGTTTGTCGCCGTGCGAGTCGATCGCATACACCGAAAACGGGACCTTCTCTCCCCTGGCTCCGCTGAATGTGCAGTAGATCAGGCCTTGATCATCGACCACCGGATTAGCGACCGAGTGCAGCTCCTGGGCAAGCAGCCTCCCGAGTCTCAAAGGCCGGCGAGCTTTCTTCTGTCCCTGATAGACGACCACCCCGCTTTCGGAGACTCCTTCGGGGACCTTCAAGGTGAGAACATTTTGAGAGGCACCGAGGAAGGCGGCCTCCACTTCACCGATTTCCACCCTCACGTCGGTCACGCCGTTCAGCCCTTCAACTTCCACGCGAATAATTCCGCCGGGAACAGCCGCGCCGGGCCTGATCTCTTTGACCTTCATTGAGATCCAATATAACACGATGCCTTTTGTGGTAGACTCGCTATTTTCGCCATGCCCGACGATGATGTACCTAGCAACTGCATCCAGGTAAAGGGTGCACGCCAGAACAATTTGAGGAACGTTGACGTCGACATTCCCCTGAATAGTCTGACGGTCGTGACCGGGGTGAGCGGCTCCGGGAAGTCCAGTCTGGCTTTCGACACTCTATACGCCGAGGGCCAACGCCGGTACGTCGAATCACTGTCGGCCTATGCCCGGCAATTCCTGGAGCGGATCAACCGGCCCCAGGTGGACGATATCTCCGGCCTAAGCCCGGCGATCGCGATCAGGCAGAAGAACAGCTCCCGTAACCCGCGTTCCACCTGTGGCACGGCCACGGAGATCTACGATTACCTTCGTCTCCTCTATGGCCGAGTGGGGAAGATCATCTGCCGAGGCTGCGGTCGTCCCGTTCAACGAGACACCGTTGATGAGATCGTGGATCAGCTGGAGGCGCTTCCACAGGGGACACGACTTTACATCTGCTTCCCCTTTGCAAACAGTCTGCTGGACCTTCATTCCGAAGCAGACGGGAGAAGAATGCCTCTCGAGCAGATTCGGGAGAACCTGTTGAAGCAGGGCTTCCACCGGCTGATCTTGATCGGTGCGGAAGGCGCCGAGGTCAGACAACTCGCCGATTGGACGCCATCGGCCGCTGATCTGGACCGGCTGTCTATACTGGTTGACCGTCTCGTCGTTGACGAGGGGATTGCGGAAAGGCTCGCCGATTCGGTAGACACCTGTTACCGCGAGGGAAGCGGGGTGACTGAGGCGGTGGTCCTCGCCGACCCGGACAAGGGGGAACCCGAGCGAAAACTCCGTTTTACTGACCGTTTCGAATGCCAGTACTGCCAAATAACTTATCGGAGGCCGGAACCCCGCCTGTTCTCGTTCAACAATCCTTTTGGGGCGTGCCCGACGTGCCAGGGCTTTGGAAACACTATCACCATCGACCCGGACCTGGTTATTCCGGATCCCCGCGTGACCCTCGAGGCCGGGCCGGTCGACCCTTTCATGAAGCCGCGCTACCGGAAGTTCCAGAAAAGGCTTCTCGCTTATGCGGAGGCCAAAGGAGTTCCGACCGACCTGCCTTACCAACAGCTTCCCGAGGAGTTTCGACGGAAGGTCTGGGAAGGCGATCGCGGGTTTCCCGGAGTGCGCGGGTTTTTCCGTTACCTGGAACGGAAGAAGTACAAGATGCACGTTCGCATCTTCATCAGCCGGTATCGCGGATACGCTCGATGCCCGGACTGCGGAGGGGAACGCCTCTGCCAGGAGGCGCGTGACGTCTATCTTGGAGGAAAACGGATAACCGAGTTGACGAACCGTCCGATCTCGGACGTTCGCCAGTTCTTTGACAGCCTGACCCTCTCGGCAACCGATGAGGCGATTGCCGAGAAACTGCTCAAGGAGGTCCGGCAACGCCTCGAGTTTCTGGTTAAGGTCGGGCTCGACTATCTTTCACTGGATCGTGTCACTTCTACCTTGAGCGGCGGCGAGATGCAAAGGATCCAACTTGCCGCGTCTCTGGCTTCGTCGCTCGTGGGTACGCTCTACGTCCTGGACGAGCCCTCGATTGGGCTTCATCCGCGTGACGAATCACGGCTGATCGAGATCCTTAAGCAGCTTCGTGACCACGGGAACACCGTGCTGGTCGTCGAACACGAGAAACAGATGATCGAGGCGGCTGATCACATTGTTGACCTGGGTCCCGGCGCGGGGGAACTGGGAGGCAAAGTCATGCATAGCGGGACACTCGGGTCCCTGGTCGGCAACCCGGAATCTCTGACAGGCCGATACCTGGCCGGACAGCTCAAGATACCCATTCCGGTCTTCCGCCGCCCCGCGAATGGCCGCGGACTGGTCATCCGCGGGGCCAGGCAGCACAATCTCAAGAACATTCAGGTGCGGATCCCGGCTGGAGTCCTAACCTGCATAACAGGGGTGTCCGGTTCTGGAAAATCGACTCTGGTTCAAGAAATTCTCTATCCCGCGGTGCAGAGGCTCAAAGGCTTTTCCACCCACGTGGTCGGCGAACACGACAGCATAGAAGGATGGCAGGATTTTACGGAAATAGTGCTGGTTGACCAAGCCCCTATCGGAAAGACCCCGAGATCGAACCCGATCACGTACATAAAAGCCTTTGATGACATCCGTCATATTTTCGCCGCGACCCGCGAGGCGAAGGCCCACAACTTTGGCCCCGGCCATTTTTCTTTTAACGTGACGGGCGGGCGATGCGAGAACTGCCAGGGATCAGGGGTCGTCACGGTCGAGATGCAGTTTCTGGCGGACGTCGAGCTGTTGTGCGAAGAGTGTAAGGGGACGCGCTTCAAGAGCAAGATCCTGGAAATCACATACAAAGGCAAGAATATTGCCCAGGTCCTGGATCTGACGGTCCATGAAGCGCTCGAGTTCTTCAAGGCACACGCGACCCTCACCCGAAAACTAAAGGTGCTCCAGGAGATCGGTCTGGGGTATCTGCGGCTGGGCCAGCCGGCTAGTACGTTGTCAGGAGGAGAAGCGCAACGGATCAAGCTTAGCTCTTATCTTTCGAAGCCTACCTCCCCCCGGGCAATCTTCGTTTTTGACGAGCCGACGACCGGTCTGCACTTCGATGACATCCACAAGTTGATGCGGGCTTTCGACAAGCTCCTCGGTCACGGGGCAACGATCGTGGTGATTGAGCATAACCTGGATGTGATCAAGTCGGCCGACTGGATCATCGATCTCGGCCCTGAAGGCGGCGTCGAAGGCGGCTATTTGGTCGCGCAGGGCACACCTGAGGAAGTGGCTCGGGTGGAAGCCTCGTACACCGGGCGGTTCCTCAGGCAGGTGCTCGGCATGGGATAACGGGGAAAAGACCTCAAGGGCCCCCAAGACCCTCAAGGGACTAGACCGACCGTCTTGGTCCTTGAGGTCCTTTAGGCCTGCTCACCTCTCGATCCTCCTGATCGATTTTGCCATTCCAGTGCTCTCGTCCACATCCAGTAGAATCGCCGAAAAGCGGGGGTTTTCGGAGGCGACTTCCATCCGCGCTGTAAGGCCTGTCAGGAACCGCGAAAGGGAAGTGTTAACTTCCATGCCGATGACCGAGTCGTAGGGTCCCGTCATACCGACGTCTGTCACATATGCGGTGCCCTTGGGCAAGATCCGGCAATCGGCCGTAGGAATGTGCGTGTGAGTGCCGATAACCGCAGACACCTGACCATCGAGGAACCAGCCAAGCGCCAGCTTCTCGGAGGTCGCTTCCGCATGAAAGTCAATCACTATGACCCGTGTTTCCCGCGAGATCCGCGGAATCTCTTTCTCAGCGAGACGGAATGGGCAGTCGGTCAAGGGCATGAAGACTCTCCCCTGGAGATTCATGACGGCCACCCGGGCGCCAGTGCGGCTTTCACCGATATGGACGAAACTCCCCGGTACTCCCTTCGGGTAGTTACCGGGCCGCAAGAGACGTGGTTCACGATTCAGGTAGTCGAAGATTTCGCGTTTGTCCCAGACGTGATTTCCCGTAGTCATCACATCGACGCCGCCAGAGAGGATCTCCTGCGCCAGGGCGGGTGTGACTCCGAACCCACCCGCAGCGTTCTCCACGTTGACGATGGTAAAGTCGATCTCCAGCTCCCGTTGCACGGCGGGAAGATGATCCGTAAGCAGTTTCCTGCCCGGGCGTCCCACGACATCCCCAACGAACAGAATTTTCATGAATCTCCTGGTAGCGGAAGGAAAGGGGCAAAGGGGCAAACGGACAAAGGGGCAAAGGGAAAATGCAAGAAGAACCGTTGTTTCCCTGTGCCCCTTTACCCCTCTGCCCCTTTGCCCCTTGCTTTACTTGGCGTAGTCCACGACGCGCATTTCCCGAATGACCGTCACTCGGATTTGTCCGGGGTATTGCAGCTCGCCCTCTATCTTTTTGGCGATGTCTTTGGCCAGCCAGTAGGCCTGTTCGTCCGACACCTTGCCACTTTCCACAATGATGCGGATTTCCCTTCCGGCTTGAAGAGCGAAAGCCTTCGCCACGCCATTGAAGGACCCGGCAATGGCCTCGAGTTTCTCCAGGCGCTTGACGTAATTCTCCAGCACTTCTCGGCGAGCCCCCGGGCGGGCGGCCGAAATCGCGTCGGCGGCCTGCACGAGCACGGCTTCAAGGGTGCGAAAGTCGACATCAAAGTGGTGCGCTTCCATGGCATGGATGACTTCGTCGTTCTCTCCGTGCTTGCGGGCCAGATCAACGCCGAGTTGCAGGTGAGTGCCTTCCAAATCGCGGTCGACCGCCTTGCCGATGTCATGTATCAGCCCGGCTCGCTTGCAGACCGTCACGTCGGCTCCCACTTCCCGGGCCATAATGCCTCCCAGATAGGCGACTTCCCTGCAGTGGTAAAGGACATTCTGCCCGTAACTCGTCCGATACTTCAGGCGACCAAGATGGCGCAGCAGATCCTTGTGCATGTCATGGATGCCAAGCTCGAAGGCGATCTGCTCGCCATCCTCGAGCAGCTTGGATTCCATTTCCTCCTGCACCTTGACCACGACTTCCTCGATACGAGCGGGATGGATCCGGCCATCCTTGATAAGCCGTTCGATTGATAGCTTCGCGATCTCCCGCCGCAGCGGATCAAAACCGGAGAGGATAACGGCTTCCGGCGTGTCGTCCACGATCAGGTCGACACCGGTTGCTTGCTCGAGCGCCCGGATGTTGCGGCCTTCCCGCCCGATGATCCGTCCTTTCATGTCCTCGGAGGGCAGGTCCACTACCGACACGGTCGACTCCACGACATGCTCGGCCGCACAGCGTTGAATAGCCTGGGTAATGATCTTTCGCGCCTCGCGCTCGGCCTTCTCGTGCGCTTCTTCCTCGATCCGCTTTCCCAGAATGGCCGCTTCCCGGAGCGCTTCGTTCTCAACCGTCTTGATAAGGTGCCTTTTCGCCTCCTCGGCCGTCATGCCGGCCAGGGCTTCAAGGCGGCGCGTATTCTCTAAGATCAACTGGTCCAACCGGGTCTCGTTCTCGGAGGTTTTCTGTTCCCGCTTTCTGACCGCTTCAAACCGCCCCTCGCAGTCTCGCTCCTTGCGAGCGACGGCTTGTTCGGCTCTCTGAAGATTGTCTTCCTTCTGGGTGAGTCGTCGCTCAAGGACTCCGAAATCCCTTCGTCGCTCCTGGATCTGTTGCTCGGCCTCTGACCGCCACGAAAAGATCTGGTCTTTGGCCTCGACGAGTTTCTCCTTCCTTATCTTCTCGGCCTCCTCACCGGCCTTTCGCTGCATCTCCGCTGCCGCTTCCTGCGCTTGTCTGAGCCGCCGGTCAACCACACGAATCTTGAGCGTGTACCAGACGGCGATGGCGGCGGCGGCGATGACCCCGACGGCGATCACCGCACCACCAGTCATATACTCCATAACAATCTCCTGCCTGTAGGTCTCAAGAGGGCCGGGTGGAGTGCTGAGGGCTCAAGACTGACGGCGACAGTCGACCGGAGAAGGAGGGGAATTCCCCGCTCTGCCGTGTGGCTCGTGTGATTGAACCCCGCTCATAGCAGTGTGGGAACCCTGCCTCCAGCTTCAGGCGTTTCCGACGAGGGAACCGCACACCACTGGCGGACTCAGGTCCCCGATTCAATCAACGTTAGCTCAATTTCCACTCACCATCACGGGCATCGCAGGGATGATTTCATCTTATAACAAGTTCGCAGCGGGTGCGACACGAGCCGCTGCCTGAAAAGAAGGTCAAGGAGATTCGTGACGCAGAGCCGAATCGAGCGAGGCACGCATCTTTTCGGTCCTGTCCGTCACGAGTTGCTCAAAAGTCTGAAGCTTTTTCCTGGCCGTAACATACTTGTCCGCTATATTCAGGGCCGCCAGGATAGCAACTTTCAGAGTATCCACAGTCGGGGTCAATTCGGAGACCTCCCTCATTCTCTCGTCGACAAAAGCCGCCAGCTGGGCGATGTACTCGGGAGAGCTTATGCCTCGGACGTGGTAACTCTGTCCGTATATTTCTACTGTGGTAATCCGCTCTGAACCCTCGGCCATTCTTCACTCCACCCTATTCCTTACTCCATCCTGTAGCTTGCTTCCCCCACTGGTTTCTCCAGAGTGCCGATCTTGGTTATGATCTTTTCCACTCGGGACCGGATCTCAAGACGGTCATTCTCCAACTTCTCGATGAGCTCGCCTTTAGAGCAGTTCTCTCTTTTGAGTTCCTCCACATCGTCTTTAAGTTGTTGGATCACAGCTCTGAGTTCGGAATTTTCGGCTTGGACCTTTGTCAGGAGCGCAACGACCCGGGCCACGGTTTCCTCTAAACGGGCTAGAGCTCCTTCTGTCACGAGCCGGCCTCCCACTACGCGAGTATGGGTTTTCAAACCAGGACTACAGAGCCCTCGATGCAACCCTTCTGCCCACGTTTCGAACTGGTCTGGTCACGCGCGCTGCTCAGCCTGGAATTCCCGCTTCAACAGGTCGGAAATCACATCAACCGACTTGTTGACTTCTTCCTGAGTCAACGTACGTGTGAGATCAGCGAAGGTCAGACGCACAGCAAGACTGACCTTGCCAAAGGGAAGTTTTTGGCCTTGGTAGAGATCAATCAGTTGAACATCACGTAAGTTAGCGACATTCAACGATTTAATAGCGGCTGTTATTCTATCGTATTCGAGACTTTTGTCAACTACAAAAGAAAGATCCCGCTCGGTGCCAGGGAATCGCGGCAAGGGGGAGTACTGGGGCTCCGGGAGGGGACGAGAGAACAGGTTATCGACCGCGACCTCAGCCACAAAAACGCGCTGCAGGAACTTAAACGTTTCGTTCAGCTCGGGGCTCAACTGGCCGATCACACCAATCGGCCGGCGGTCGACCAGGACCCGGGACGCGACGCCATGGTGCAGGAAGCGATAATCTTCCGTCCGCTCGAAAACGGCTCGGTACCCAAGTCCCGCTAACAGTTCCTCAACAATGCCTTTCAGGTGGAAAAACCTGAACTCGTCCTGCGCCTGTCCCCAGTAGGGCCGATAGAAAGTGCCGGTGGCGATGATGCCTAACCTGGACTCCTCCTGCAGACGGTCCGAGCCGGCCCCGTCCACCGGCAGGAAGACGTGCCCGAACTCGAAAAGCCGGATTTCGTCAGTCCCGTGATTCAAGTTGCGGCGCACACTGGCGACAAGACCCGGAACCAGGCTGGTGCGGAGATGAGTATCTTCCTCAGTAAGAGGATTCGCAATCGCCACCATTGACACGGGTTCGGGAAAGAAAAGCTTCTCCCGAGCCGGCGTACTGAACACGTAATTGACGGCTTCGTAGAAACCAAAGCCGAGAAGTCGTTGCAGCAGCAGCTGTTCGTGCGGCTGGGCCGGCAAGAACCGTCCGGCGGAAGTTGGCGCTGGATAAGTACTCGGGATCTTGTCGTAGCCGAAATGGCGTGCGACTTCTTCCACCAAATCGTCCTCATGGCCGATGTCTACCCGAAACCCGGGGACTCTAACCTTCCAGGCCCGATCGGGCTGATTCAGGATTTCGAATTGCAGCCTCGTCAGGATGTCCGTCACAAAACCCGGCTCTACGTCCACTCCCACAACCTGCCGGATTCTCTTCTCCCTTAAATCGAGGACCAGCCGGGAGGCCGGGACGGGGTTTTCGTTAATCACCGGACCGACCGTCTGACCGCCCGCGATTTGGTTGATTAGCCGGCACGCCAGGTTAAGCGCTTTGACCGGCATCTCCGGATCTGCCCCCCGTTCGAACCTGTAGGAAGCCTCTGTCCGCAGGGCGAGGGACTTGGATGTGGCTCGAATAGACTTCGGATTGAAGTAGGCACTTTCAAGCAGGATCGTGTTCGTCCTCAGCGAGATCTCGCTGTCCTGCCCGCCCATGACTCCGGCGAGCGCGACGGGTATGGCTGCATCGCAGATGGCCAGCATCCCGGCCTCGAGAGTCCTTTCGACCCCGTCCAAGGTAACAATCTTCTCACCCGCCGCGACTCGCCTTACCACGATCCGGTTCTCTCCCAATTTCTCGTAATCGAACGCATGGAGCGGATGTCCGAGCAGGAGCAGAACGTAATTGGTGATATCGACGATGTTGTTGATCGGTCGCTGTCCGACGGCCAGCAGCTTCTCTTTCAGCCAAGCGGGAGATTCATCGACCGCGACTCCGGTCATGATCCGAGCCGCATATTGAGGACACAGGTCCGGGTCTTGGATGATCACGGAACTGGGGAACTCCGTGCCGGGACGGTGCGCAGGCAGGTCCGAGACATCGGGGGTGCGAAGGTTCAGGCAGAAGTGGGCCGAGATCTCCCGTGCGATGCCCAGGTGGTTCAGGCAGTCGGGACGATTACTGGTCACGTCAATGTTAAAAACGTAATCGTTCGACTGCGTTTCGATCCCTTCGACCGCCAGACCGATCGAAGTCAGCGCCTGTGCTACGAGCGCGGGATCCAGGCCGAGCTCTTTCAGATCAACGAAATCCTGCAGCCAGTTGTAGCTGATGTTCATGCGGGTTCAAAGGTTAAAGGGTTCAGGGTTCAGGGTTCAGCGTTCAGCGTTCAGCGTTCAGCGTTCAGCGTTCAGCGTTCAGCGTAAACGCAGAGCTTCAAGGTTCGCCGTTCGTCTGAAACCCGGAACGGTGAACGCTGAACGCTGAACGGTGAACCCTAGAACTGACTCAAGAACCGGATGTCGTTGTCAAAAAGCAGGCGCAGATCTTCGACCTGGTACTTGAGCATCACGATCCGGTCGACTCCCATGCCCCAGGCAAAACCGGTGTATTTCTCGTAGTCATAGCCGAGGATCTGGAAGACCCGCGGGTTGACCATGCCTGCTCCCATGATCTCGATCCAACCGCTCTGTTTGCATATACTGCAGCCCGTTCCGCGGCAGAAGATGCAGCTGACGTCGACTTCCGCGCCGGGCTCGACGAAGGGGAAGTAGCTGGGCCTGAGCCGGATCCGCGTGTCTTCCGAGAAGAAGGCCTTCAGGAACATCTCGATCGTTCCCTTCAAATCGGCCAGCGTGATTCCTTCGTCAACCACCAGGCCTTCAATCTGGTGGAACATCGGGCTGTGGGTGGCGTCGACCGAGTCGCGGCGAAAGACTCGCCCGGGAGCGATGATGCGGACCGGAGGTTTCTGCTTCTCCATTGTCCGAATCTGGACCGGAGAGGTATGAGTGCGCAACACAAGATTGTCGGTGACGTACAGCGTATCCTGGGCATCGCGAGCCGGGTGCCCTTTAGGCATGTTCAGGGCCTCAAAGTTGTAATAGTCGACCTCAACCTCGGGACCCGACATGATGGAAAAGCCCATGCTGACGAAAATTCGCTCCATCTCCTCGAGCGCGCGGCGGATGGGATGGCGGCCAGCCGTGTGGTAGGCATACCCAGGCAGGGTGACGTCCACCCTCTCGGCCTGGTAGCGGGCGGACTTCTGCTTCTCGCGGATCTCGCCGGCCTTCTCGGCCAGTGCCTGCTCGACCAGCAGTTTGAGCTCGTTCAGCAGTTTGCCGGCCTGGGGCCTTTCCTCGGCCGACAGCTGGCCAAGCTTCTTCAGCTCGACCGTCACAGCTCCCCGGCTCCGGCTCAGATACTTGTCACGGAGATCGGTGAGGGCCTCGTCGGTCGACACTTCGGCCAGCTCTTTCCGAAAAGCGTCCCACAGGGGAGAAAGATGCTCGACCGTCGCCATAGGCTCTAACCGATCGCCTGACGGGCCTTTTCGGCGAGCTGGCCGAAACCCTGAGGATCCCGAGCCGCAATGTCCGCCAGGACCTTCCGGTCCAGATCAACGCCGGCGACCTTAAGCCCATGCATAAGTTGGCTGTAGGAGATTTGATTCAGTTTGGCTGCGGCCGAGATACGAATGATCCAAAGGCTGCGCCGGACACGCTTCTTCTGACGTCGATCCCGATACGCGTAAGCGAGAGACTTGATGACCTGCTCTTTCGCCTGGCGGTGGAGCTTGCCTTTGGTACCCCGGTATCCTTTCGCCAGCCCAAGAATCTTCTTGCGCCGCTGAACTCTTTTGTTACCTCGTTTTACTCGTGACATATCTATTCCTTAGCGTTCGCCGTTCACCGTTCAGCGTTCATCGTTCAATGTTCGGTGTTCGCAGGTCTGAAACCCCGAACGGTGAACGGCGAACGGTGAACGGCGAACGCTGAACGGTTACCTTACGATAGGATCAGCATCCTCTTCACGCGCTTCATGTCAGCGGGCGAGAGAGTCGCCATCTTGGTCAGCCGACGTTTTCTTTTCGAGCTCTTTTTGGTCAGGATGTGGCTGTGAAAGGCGTGCCCCATCCGTATTTTTCCGGTGCCGGTCAGCTTAAATCGTTTAGCCGCCGATTTTTTCGTCTTCAGCTTCATAATTCCTTTTTCTCCCTACGAAGAGACAGAAACGAACCCATGCCGCTCGTACCACCCGCAGCGCTCCACGTATTCTCCCTGTCGGATGTCAGGTGGTCAGGTGCCGAGGCCGGTTACTTGTTCCTCGGGGTCAGAATCATCGTCATCGAGTAGCCTTCCAGCTTGGGGTGCTTCTCGATGCTGGCCAGATCGCCGAGTTCCTGCTGCAACCGGTTCAGAATCTGCGCTCCGATTTCCGAATGAGTGACTTCACGCCCACGGAACATGACCGTGGCTTTGACCTTGTTCTCCTCTTTCAGAAAACGGATGATGTGGTTCTTCTTGAACTCGTAATCGTGCTCGTCGATCTTGGGTCGGAATTTGACTTCCTTGATCTGTATGACCTTCTGGTTCTTCTTGGCTTCCTGCGCCTTCTTGTTCTGCTGGTACAGGTACTTGCCGTAGTCCATGATCCGGCAAACCGGAGGCTGCGCGTTGGGCGCGACCTCGACCAGATCAAGTCCCCTCTCCTCTGCTACTGACAGCGCTTGGCGGGGCTCCATGACTCCGAGCTGGGCCCCCAGCTCGTCGATCACTCGAATCTCGCGAGCCCTGATTTGGTTGTTTACACGAGTTCTGTTGATGCCTTCCCTCCTCCTGAGTGCGGCAGTTTTCTGCCGTCCTACGGCCTGACCGCCCGGCTGGTTATCAGGTCTTTCACAATCTGAATAAAGGCGTCGAGGGTCATGCTTCCCTTATCGCCTTCCAACCGGTTACGAACGGCGACCGTCCGATTCGCCACTTCCTGGTCCCCCACTACCAACATGAAAGGGACCTTTTGAAGCTGGTGTTCTCGAATTTTATATCCAACCTTCTCGCTTCTCAAATCAGATTCGACCCGCAGGCCGGCATCTTTAAGAGACTTCTCGACTTCCATTGCATAAGGGTGGTGCCTGTCGCTGATTGGCACCAGCACCGCCTGCCGAGGCGCCAGCCAGACCGGGAAGGCGCCGCCATACTGCTCAATCAGGACTCCCATGAACCGCTCCATTGATCCCAGGAGAGCCCGGTGGATCATCATTACGTAATGTTCCTTGGAGTCCGGGGCCGTGTACGTGACGTTAAAACGAACCGGCAAATTAAAGTCGAACTGAAATGTGCTCAGCTGCCAGGGACGACCCAACGCATCAATCAGTTTAATGTCGATTTTCGGCCCGTAAAAGCTCGCTTCGCCTTCGTGACGGGTAAAGGGCCAGCCCTTCTCGTTCAGAGCCTTCTCCAGGACACCTTGGGCCATCTCCCAGTCTTCCGGCTTGCCGGCGTAAGCCTCCGGGTGGGCAGCATCACGCACGGACAACTCCACCAGGAAACGCTCGAAACCGAAGGTTTTCAGAATAAACTCTCCGACCTCCAGAGTCTGCATGACCTCTGACAAAACCTGGGCCGGCTCACAGAAGATGTGCGCATCATCCTGAGTAAAACCGCGTACCCGCAGCAGCCCGTGGAGTGTACCCGACTTCTCGTACCGGTAAACGGTGCCGAACTCCGCCAGCCGCATCGGCAGCTCACGGTAACTTCGGCGCGTCGACTGGTAGATCATGATATGTCCGGGGCAATTCATCGGCTTCAGCACGTACTCCTCTTCGTCAACCGGAAGCGTGTACATGTTCGGCCGGTACCATTCGTAATGCCCGGAGATCTTCCACAAATCGCTCTTCGCGATGTGAGGCGTATAGACAAACTGATAGCCCCGCCGGGTCAACTCCGTACGGAGGAAATCTTCGATAATGGACCGGACAATGGCCCCTTTCGGGTGCCAGAAAATCAAGCCGGGAGCGACTTCGTCACGGACCGTGAACAGGTCGAGCTCGCGTCCCAATCGCCGGTGATCCCGCTTGCGCGCCTCCTCCATCCGGTGGAGATAGTCCTGAAGCTCGGCCGCGCTGAAGAAAGCGGTTCCGTATATTCTCTGGAGCTGCTCGCGCTTCTCGTCGCCTCGCCAATAGGAACCGGCAACAGACAACAACTTGAACGCGCCGATCTGACCGGTAGACAGCACGTGAGGGCCAGTGCAGAAGTCGACCAGCTTGCCGAGACGATAGCAGGAAAGAACCTGCCCATCCCGCTCGGTGATCAGCTCCGTTTTCAAATGCTCGCCCAGGCTGGAAAAAAGCTTCAGGGCCTCGTCCTTCGAAACGACGGAAGGCTCGAAATGGAGATTCTGCTGCCGCAGTTCTTCCATCCGGGCCTCAATTCGGGCCAGGTCTTCCTCGGTAAAGCGATGAGGCGTCTGGAAGTCGTAGTAAAAACCTTCGCTGGTCGCCGGTCCGATGCCAAGGTGCACGTCCGGATAGAGCTCTGTTACGGCCAGAGCCATGAGGTGCGAGGTCGAGTGACGCAGCACCTCCAGGGCGGAATCCGGGCCGCTCACTTCACTGATCGACCCATCTCGTTGAATAACCTTCAGATTGACCTGCTCCGACACTTTACCTTCATCCAAAAACAAAAATGGTAGGTGCGAGCGGAATTGAACCGCTGACCCCTTCCGCGTCAAGGAAGTGCTCTTCCCCTGAGCTACGCACCTACGTCAAAAACGTTCCAATAATACCACAAGACCAACGGAACCGATAAGCAGCAAGTTTGCGCCTAAGACAGCTAACGGCCGACAGCTGCCCGCTGACCCAAAGCTGACGGCTGACAGCTGACAGCTGACAAAAAGTTCCGACCAAGCGGGGTCTCTTTTGTCAGCCGTCAGCCCGTCGGCCGTCAGCTCTGGTCAGCGGGCAGCAGTCAGCCGTCAGCCGCAAAACCTTGGGAACAGCCAGCTTTACTGGATCGACTCTTTCAGAGTCTTGCCAGGGACAAACCGGGCCACTTTCTTGGCCGGAATCTTGATCGGCTTGCCGGTCTGCGGATTGCGCCCGGTTCTGGCAGCCCGTTTGGAAGCCCCGAAAGTGCCGAATCCTACCAAGGTCACCTTCTGACCTTTCTTCAGCGCCTTCTGCACATTCTTCACGAACGAGTCGACAGCCTCTTGCGCCTGACCTTTGCTGATCTTCGCGTCCTTGGCGATTGCATCTACCAACTCCCCTTTGTTCATCTCTCCTCCTTTTGCCTGATAGATGACGTGTTGTTAAGCAGCCTTCTTGAGTACCTTCTCCCGAACATACTTGAGGCCACTTCTAAACTGCTCAGCATCGACTGCGCTGTTCAGTTTTCGGTAAAACTCCTCGTCGAAACCCTTGTCTGTCGCGTCGTCAGACATGTTGTCGAAGTAAAAATTTGTAACGAAATCCTCGTCGGGGGACCGCAGGTCCGGGGTTATGCCCGAGTTCCTGAGATTCTGGTCCTGAATCGGCTTTCCAGCTGAGCGGTAATACAACCGTGTGGAGATGAGTAGTACGGATCCATCGGCCAAGGTGAAAGGCTCCTGTACTGAACCTCGTCCGTTGGTTCTTTCGCCGATCACATTCGCCACTTGGTAGTCCTGAAGCGCTGCGGCGAGAACCTCCGCTGCTCCGCTCGTTCCTCCGGTAACCAGAATCGCGATGGGAATATTAGCAACTAACGGGTCGTTAAGTGAAACAAATTCTGTCGCTTTGCCCTCACGATCCTTCACGGTGGCAATTTTTTTGCCCTTCTCGAGGAATAAATCGGCCACTTTGACCGCCTCTTCGAGAGAACCGGTGGCCGTGCCCCGAAGATCGATGAGAAGTCCTTGAATCCCGGAAGATTGCAGGGTCTTGATCTTTGATTTGATCCCCTCAAACGAGCCCTCATCCAGGGTAGCGATGCGCAGCAGACCGATCCCATCTTCCACGATGCGAGCGGTTGCCGGTGGGACCGACAGTTCCTCCCGGGCCAACTTCATCTCTGAGGGCTCGGTTCGACGCAATCTTATCGCGCGCACCGTGACGCTGGTCCCTGGTGCGCCGGCAAGCAGGTGCTCTGCTTCCCACAGACTCATGCCTGTCGTCGCGGCGCCCTCGATTGATTCAAGCAGATCGCCCGTGCGAAGCCCCTGCTTTTCGGCGGAGCTCCCCGGGGCGACCGAGACAATGTACGAATATCCGTAGCGCTTCGAGAGAACGATGCCCGGAGACGCTTTAGCACTCATCTCGGAAAGCTTGTCGTAAGTGGCCCGGTCCACGAAGCTCGAATAGGGGTCGAGGGCTTCGAGCATTCCGTGCACGGCACCCAGCATGCCCTTCTGCAAATCCGGCTTTTCAACGTAGTCCTCGGAAACTCGCCGAACGACATCCGTAAACACCGCGAGGTCTCCGTAAACCCCACCCTCGCGCGCAGAAACTTTCTTCATCGTCCCGCCCACCAGGCCATAAAGGACAACGGCAGCCGACAACAGGACGACGACTAATTTCACCTTAGCAAACATTCACAACCTCTTTTTTTTGCTCAGTCTAGGCTAGAATTATAGCGTACGGCGGGATTTGGCAACAAGAAGGAAAAAGCGATCAGTGTTGGATCTGAGCCCTTCCGAGACCCGATGGATGGCGCTGGACGTGGGTTCCAAGACAATAGGCTTGGCGCTCACCGATCCCCTGAAAATAACCGTGCGCCCTCTGTTAACACTCCAGCGCCGGAGCCTCGCCGATGATTGCCAGAAACTGCTGGAAACGGCCAGGCTCCACGGCGTGAACAAGCTAATTGTCGGCCGCCCGCTTCACCTGGACGGCACCCCCAGTGATATTCTGGAATTAGTCGAAGAGTTTGTCAGCGAAATCGCCCGCCGGTCGGACGTTCCTGTCGAATGGGTCGATGAGCGGTTATCCAGCAAAGAAGCCGAGATTCTGATGGCGGAGGCGGGAGTTGCGGTCTCCGAGCGCCGAAAGCGACGCAATGAGTTCGCCGCTGCAATCATCTTGAGGCGCTATCTCGAGGAAGTATCATGAGGTTGCCGGGGAAAGGGGTTCGTATCCTGGCGATTCTGGCGCTCGCTTGCGTCTGCGCGGTGCTGGCGCTGGTCATCACGTGGCACCTGGTATCTTCCCCCTACAAAGGGTTTTCGAGCGCGGAGGTTTTTGTATACATTCCCAAAGGCACCTCGGTCCCTCAGATTGGCCGTTTGCTGGGAGAAGCCGGGGTCATTGCTCACCCTCGCCTGTTCGGTTGGTATGTTCGGCTGCTGTACCCGACTTCATCACTAAAGGCTGGTGAATACCGCTTTGACCGAGCCTCTTCGATCCAAGCCGTGGCGGACAAGCTGCTTAAGGGTCAAGTGTATGTGGTCAAGGTGACCGTGCCGGAAGGGTTCAGCCGAACGGAGGTTGTGGACCTGCTCGTCCGGAGCGGAATCGGCAACACGGATGCCCTCCTGAAGGCTACGCAAGATACCGCGGCGATTGCACAACTCGACCGCCAGGCCCCGGACTTGGAAGGTTACCTTTTCCCCGAGACCTACTTTTTCTCTCGCCGAGTGCCTGAAAAAGAAGTTGTCCGTACCATGGTGTCGGGCTTCCTTCGGATTTGGACTCCCGAGCGCCAGCAAAAGGCCAGAGAACTGAACATGACCGTCCGCGAGGTGTTGACACTCGCTTCCCTGGTTGAAAAGGAAACCGCCCTCCCGACGGAGCGACAACTGGTTTCTGCCGTCTTTCACAACCGGCTTCTGAAGAACATTCCGTTGGCTAGCGATCCCACCATCATTTACGGGGTCAAACAGATCAAGGATTACGACGGCGTAATCAACAAAAGCGACCTGAGGCTCGACTCCCCTTACAACACCTATCTGTACTCGGGCCTGCCTCCCGGCCCCATCGCCAGCCCGGGCCTGGCCGCGATCGATGCCGCTCTCGACCCGGCCAAGGTGGATTTCCTGTTCTTTGTGTCGCGAAACGACGGCAGCCATCTGTTCACGGTGGACTATCGAGATCATATGCGAGGCGTACAACAATATCAGCGTTAAAGCTGGAGTGGGCAGGCCCGCGGATCACGCGGACTTACGCGGATAACGCGGATAGAAGTACGCAGCATGCATGCTGCGTACTTCTATCCG
>Ga0105092_10000181_pt1 | contig 30867 bp, 24 predicted proteins | sample PPLLak2March2015_FD_87021 | JGI IMG/M metagenome (GOLD analysis project Ga0105092, IMG submission 87021) | Freshwater sediment microbial communities from Prairie Pothole Lake near Jamestown, North Dakota, USA - PPLs Lake P7 Core (1) Depth... | ecosystem: Environmental > Aquatic > Freshwater >... | reverse complement strand
TCCGAAGAATTGGATAAACACTGAAAGACTTTAATATTGGATTATCACCCCTTGCTTTACAATTTCTGCAGATGTTGAAATCAAGGGGTGAAATTGATAGAGGACAAGGGGTAACATTATTAATATTTATAAATTTAAATTCAGGAATAATCTTGATAAGCAACCCGGATTTAAACTACTTCATTACCCCTTGCATACTCCAATTAACCGTCAATCTCTACCATAGCAACTGAAATTTGATGAATTATAAAAATATCCGGATATGTAAAATGCATAATATTTAACCTCAAGATTCTGCGATAACTCTGTTTACTCTCAAAGGCGTAAAGTTAAGATGAGGAGATTCCATCTTTGTTTCTTGAATGATTAACGCTCAATTAACTATCATTCTATAAAAGGACAATTTTGATTAACCTGTGATTTAAAAGATGGAATCTCTATTTATCCGGAAAGATTATCCGGTAAGAAGAGGTAAAAAAAACTACCCCATAATTTCAAATTAACAAGGAGTAAGAAACATCCAACACTGAGAGATTCCATCTTCAGATTCTCCGTGTAAGTGTAAGTATTCTTTCATAGAATAATAATTAAGTAAAAATTCAATACTTGAAGGAACAAAGATGGAATCTCTTTATCCTTAACTTGAAGCTTATGTGCTTACTCTGTGTTAAATTGTGATTGGCAAGGGGTAATAAGAATATTAATGATTAGAGTTATTTATATGATATATACATAAATCGGGAAATAAGCATATCAATAATATTACCCCTTGTCTTTTATCAATTTCAAATCTCCTTACTGTTAACTTGACGCCTATGCCAGGAGAGGGGGTTCTCGTCGATTATAAATATTTTTTTATTATTTAAAGATTATTTTTCGGAATTTAATCGAGTTCCATTTTTATTTTGGACAGCAGTGATGTGTAGAGTGAATAGAGTGTGTGGAGGACATGGGGTGATGACTGCATGCTCATTGCATTACGCAAGCAGGCGTGGTAGATAGTTATGATTTTTCTTATCCGAAGAATTGGATAAACACTGAAAGACTTTAATATTGGATTATCACCCCTTGCTTTACAATTTCTGCAGGGGTTGAAATCAAGAGGTGATTATCCAGGTTTTAAAATCTTTCGAAGTATTACAACTATTCTATAATTCACATTATCCTATCACTTGACGCCTGCTTGCGTAATGCAATGAGCATGCAGTCATCACCCCTTGTCCTCCAACTATTTTCACCCCTTGTCCTCAGTCATTCTCACCCTTTATTTATTTTTGGGGCAGTTTCAGGTCTGTTAACCAATTCCGTCAGCGTCTCAATATTACCGCATGTGGATTTTCTCCACAAAATGACATGAGTTGGTCAGTTTTCAGGGTGGATAAGGGTTGTTTATTTGCAGACTTTGGGTTGTTTTCTGTACAAAGCCGGCTAAAAACTCATCGAAATCCTTTTAACTCATTGCAATATAAGGAGATATCTCCGTCAAACGTGAGACGTGAAACGTGAAAAGTTGGCGATTACGAGCCGGAATAGCCATATTTTCTTCAAAATAAATCTTCACTATTCCGTTAACCGGTATAGCTATATGAAATTATAATAATGAAGATTTTGTCGCTGGTATGAGAGAGATAAAGTAAATCTGTAAGTAATTCCGTATCAATTTTCATATCATCCCCCCAGCCCCCTTCGAAAGGGGGAGCCTGATTCTGCTAATCTTGTTAATCTATCTAATCCCTGAAATCTTGGTTCAAAACGTGATTTTGATTAAACTCTTAAACAAATTTGAGTAAAAACTTGCTAATATGCTTTGACTATATTATATTATAGTAGTGTTGTGTAATATCACGCATAACCGTTCTTTGGAAATATCGAAATAATATAACGTATGTCGTAATATTGGAGCGAAAATGTTCTCACTGATTTGGTTAGATTTGGGATGGTTCGAAAAAATATGCACTGAAAAATGCACTATTGAAAAATGATTATATAATGAAAAAAGTGAACATAGTGTATTCATTTCTTTTATCTAACTTCTAACTTCTAACTTCCAGCTTCTAACATCTGAATTTGATAAATCTGACTAATCTGATGAATCTCGAAGCGGAGCGTAGATCCCGCAGGAATGTATATGAATGCGGGATGATGAATCCTTTTATTAAATTGAATTAGCTATCATTTTTAGCTAATTTTTCATAATGAACTACTTAGTTTTCCTATTATTCATAATTCTTGAGAAGGTTATACCGCTTTTCCCGTTATCTTTTGTGCAATTTATGGCAAAGCTGAAAGGAAAACTGTTCTATTATGTTCTGCCAATCCGCAAGAAAACCGCATATCAAAATCTAAAGCTTGCTTTCCCGGAGAAATCTGATAAAGAAATAAAGCAGATAATTAAAGGATGTTACGTAAATGTTATTACTGTAATTGCGGAATATTTTTACTTCTCAAAGCTAAATAAAGAAAAGCTAAATAAATTAATCAAGCTTGAGAAACCGGGTATTTTTGAACAAAAATTAAAGCAGGGAAAAGGGCTTATTATAATCAGTGCTCATTTTGGCAACTGGGAATTAATGGCTTATGGTGTGAGCCAATTAATTGGATATCCATATAACGTAATAGTGAAAGAGCAGTCAAATTTAAAGCTTGATAAGGAAATAAACAGGATAAGAGAAATGCGTGGAAATAAAATGATAGAGATGTCACGCTCTATGCGTGAAGTGCTTTCATTGCTAAGACATAATAAAATTATCGCAATGCTCAGTGACCAATCAGCCCCGAAGGAAAATGTTAAAGTTAATTTTTTTATTCCCGGTGTACCTGTTTATGAAGGAGCCGCACGTTTTGCAATTAAAACAGGAGCTCCTGTTATTTTTGGAATTCCGTTTCGTAATAACGATAACAGCTACTTTGTTAAGCTGATTGAGATTGATATGAACAAATATAAAGAGTATAATGATGAGAATGTTAAGCTTCTTACACAGGAACATACAAAAATTCTTGAAGATTGCATTCGCCGGCAGCCTGACCACTGGCTGTGGTTTCACAGAAGATTTAAAAATGTAGAAGGATTGAAGATTGACTAGCTCACCGAAAGTACTCATTATACAAACTGCATTTCTGGGTGATGTGATACTTGCATTGCCGGTGGTTCAGACTTTGAAGAATGTTTATCCGGAATCTGAAATGGATTTTCTTTGCATTCCTTCCACACAAAATGTTTTGCAGAATAATCCTGCGATGAGAAACATTATTGTTTATGATAAACATCATTCAGGTATAAAAGGGCTGCATGATATAATTCACACCATAAGAAATAATAAGTATGATATTGTCTTGTGTCCACACCGTTCATTCCGCAGTGCAATGATTACTTTTTTTTCCGGTGCAAAAGTAAAAATCGGATTTGACAGGAATTCATTTTCTTTTTTACTCACACATAAAGTTCATTATGAAAGCAATGCGCATGAAGTTGAAAGAGACCTGTCTCTTGTTAAAGCTGTTCCTGATATTTCTCTGAACAAAGAGCAAATTGAATTAAGACCAAAACTCTTCCCATCAAAGGGTGATGATAAAATAGTAAGCGACCTTATAAACCTTACAAACTTTATAAACCTTATAAACCTTGTAACTCTTTCTCCCTGTTCAAAATGGTTTACCAAGCAGCTTACAAAACAAAAGACTATTGGTATTATTAACGAGCTAATTGCTTCGGGATACACTGCTGCTTTAATTGGAGGAAGCGAAGATGTTAACTATTGCCGGGAAGTAGAAAAAGAAGTAAATAATGAAAAATTGCTCAATTTTTGCGGGAAATTGACCCCTTTGCAGTCATATTTATTAATATCTAAAGCGAGTGTTCACATATCAGTTGATTCAGCGGCGGCACATTTAGCATCGGCAGCAGGTACTCCAATTGTGCAAATTTACGGCTCTACTGTTCCGGCATTCGGATTTTACCCGCTTACATCAAAACATATAGTAATTGAAAATCTAAATCTCGATTGCCGCCCTTGTACCGACCATGGCAGAACAGAATGCCCCTTAAAGCATTTCAGGTGTATTGAAGATTTAAATGCGAAAGATATTGTGAGAAGTGCAATGGATTTGTAAATTAATATTTATATTTGTGCCTTTGTGTTCTTTGTGCTGAAATCTATTTTAATCTTATGAATCTGATAAATCTGAAAATAAAAAAGGGAGCAGTGTTATTGCTCCCAATAAATATTAATACGTAGTGAATTTTATTTTACTAATACCATCTTCTTTGTTAGCTGTGTATTCTTCGTAGTGAGTTTGTAAAAATAAACTCCGGATGATAACTGCGAAGCATTGAAGGTTATATCATGGTAACCTGCTTCCATTTCATTATTTATCAATACAGCTGCTTCCCTGCCGGTCATATCATACACTGCAAGTGTAACATATTCTTTGACCGGGATTGCAAATGTAATTTTTGTTGATGGATTGAACGGATTCGGATAGTTCTGCGAAAGCATATAATCTTCAGGTACAATCTTGCTTATTGACTTAACTGCAATTGGATTTGAGAAGTTAATGGTTACTCCTGTCAGATTGCTGTTGGTTATTGATACATTCTGTGTAACTGAATTATATCCCATCCTGTAAGTAGTTAAGGTATAATTACCCGACGGAAGTGTTGTTACCGAATATGAACCGTCAGCATTTGATATTGCAAAATTTTTGTAATCATTTCCAATTTTTGCGTATACAATTGCATCCTGAATATAATTTGGTACCTGGAAGTTGTTAACTGCTGTACCCGAAATAGAATATGAAGCTGTTGTATTGTTAATCCTGTAAACCTGTACGTTAATATTTGAAAGATTATGGTCAACAAAAACCCGTGATGCCTGCTGCCAATCAATAGTTGACGGATAATATGTAGGTACAAAGCTCATTTCTTCATCATCCTGGTAAACCATAAAATATGCACTGTCCTGATGATTACAGTTTAGCGTATAAGCACCATTAGACTGAATACCTGTTGAATCTAATACAATTATGGATGCACTGCTTCTGTCATAATAAAGGGCTTTGATACTCCCGCCGTTGACAGGCTGATTGTTATCCTGATATGTTATCAAGCCGCTTACTGTATAGCATGACTGGGTGTATTTCAATGTAATATAATTTTCTGATTGTGAATTGCCAAGGTTACCTCCGGTAGAGTATACATTAAAATTATTATCTACAACCAGAGATGAGTTGTTAGCTGATTCCGTACCCTGGATGTTTCCCTGATAAGCATTAGTCCAAATCTGGTTACCGTTTGAATTGTATTTGAGAATTACACGGTAATTATTGCTGCCTCCCGTTTTACTGTGATTTTGAATGTAGATATAATTATGCCTGTCGATTGAAATTCGGTATCCGCAATCATCACTGGATGAAGTCCTGCTGTAATAATTTACCCATTGCTGAATACCGTTGGTATTATATTTTGCTATGAGCATAGTTTCTTTATTTGCAGTATTTACTATTGAGCCGGTTATATACACACTGTTGAAATCATCTATGGCCATATCATTTCCCATTGCAAAGGAAATTTGACTGCTTATAGTCTGAGACCACTGCAGCACGCCGCTGCTGTTGAATTTACATACCAGTAATACAGGCTGTGAGTTTGTGTTATTATTGTAGCTGTAGCCTGAAATATACAGGTTGCCTTGTTCATCCATTTTTAATGCAGTTGGAGAATCATCTTTATTAAATGCAGAAATATTGAACCTTGTTGCCCATTGCTGAACTCCGCTGCTGTTATATTTAATAAGTACAATATCGTCCTGCGTTGAACCTCCGTCGCTGATACCGGCAGCATAAACATTTCCCGCTGCATCAACTAATATTTGTCTGCCTTCATCATAGCCATTCGCAGGTCCGTTATAGGTAGCAACCCATTGCTGTGCCCCGCTTGTGTTGTATTTTATAACTATAAGATTTGAATTTTGCACACCGGCTATATAACAATTTCCGTTATTATCTGCTGTCAATGAATAATAACCGGTCACTGATGCAGCAGGATACCTTGAGTTCCACATCCCGGTGCCATTGCTGTTGTTATATTTTATTAAACATATATCCATAACATTATTTGTAAAACTGTTCCCGCAAACATATATGTTACCGCTCCCGTCAATTGCTCCCGATATTCCATAATCTTTGCCGTTTGCCGGACCGTTATACCTTGCTGCCCACTGTTGTACACCTGCCTGGTTGTACTTAATAGTTGCAAAGTCATATGTTGTCCCTGTTCCCACACTGGATCCTGTAACAATTACATTACCGGTTGGGTCTAAAAGTATTTTTTGGGCAAGATCAGTACTGTCTGCCGGACCGTTATAAACTGCCTGCCACTGTAGATTCTGAGAGTAGAGTAGAGATGTGAGTAAACTGAGATTTAGTATTATTTGTGCTATCAGTTTCATTTTGTTTTGCTCCTGTATGTTTGAAAGGAATTTTGATGTAAAAATTATTGATTAATTTCTTTTTTATATTGTTCTATTGTTATAGAGTCATTCCAATAGTATTCAAACAAATCCTGCATATACTGGGAAAATTTTGACTGCCTGAAAATTACATCTGCCTGGCTTTGTTTTGGGATGTGCTTATCATCAATATTAATAAAAACATTTTCCCTGTCTATTATTGTCATGTTCGGTATTTCCAGCCGCGATAGCCTTATCTGCTCTCCGTTTTTCTGAAAAGCTTCACAAACTCTTATCAGGTCATTTGGCTGTGCATCAGCTTTCCTGCTGCCTTCACTAATTTTGAAATCTAAGCTGATGTGATAAATGGACCTGAGTGTTCCGCCGGTCTTCATAAAGTTTAATGTAGTCTCATTGCATTCTTCAGTAACCATTCCTTTGAATCTGAACATACCGCAGATTTCCTTCTTCGCGCTTTTCAGAAGGTCCATATATTTAGATATCCTGTGCTTGTTGTATCCCCGCATAAGCTCAACATTGATCTGGTTACTTGAAACTCCAGAACCAATTTTATAGATTTCTTTTAATGTGCCAAATGTTTCTCTAAGCTGTATTAATATTTTATTATGACTTTGAATTTGTTCTCTTTCAATTTTATCGAGGATGATTTCAGGGTCTATGATTTGGTACAACAGTACCCGGTTGGTTTCAATCTCATTGCAGTAACCTTTTTCTACAAACAATTTTAACACATCATATATTGAACTGCGAATTATTTTTGCTTTATCTGCAATCTCTGAAGCGCTCAGTGTTGCGCCTTCAAGCAGAACCAACATGACCTTGGCTTTGTATTCGTTAAATCCAAGTTCTTTTAATTGATTGATTATTTCGTTTTTATTGTTCATATATTGCTGTAGTATTAATCTACAGCAATATATAACATTGTTTTTCATTTGTCAATACCCTATATAATCATAAGTTTAGGAAGGCAACCCAAAAATCGACTAAAAATGCAAAAAGACAGCTAAAAATGCTGTCTTTTGCTATAAAAATTTTTTTAAAAATTATTTTTTGTTTGTTACATAGCTGAACAATGGGGTAGTGGGATGTCAATCTTACAATTTTTACATATCTTACAAACTTCATTGACTCTCCGAACTCTCCGAACTCTAAGCGCTCTATCCTATTTATGATTCAGTTCAGCTTTCAAAAACTCTGCAGTATATGAGGTCTTCAGGCATTTCTTCACAATCTCTTCCGGTGTTCCCTGCGCAATAATTTTTCCGCCTGCTTCTCCGCCCTCGGGTCCTAAGTCAATTATCCAATCCGCAGTCTTTATTACATCGAGATTATGCTCAATTACAATGACGGTATTTCCTTTATCCACTAATTGATTCAGCACTTTCAAAAGCATGCTTATATCTTCGAAGTGAAGTCCTGTAGTCGGCTCATCAAGTATATAAACGGTTTTTCCTGTTTGTACTTTCGATAGCTCTGTTGACAGCTTCACTCTTTGTGCTTCACCGCCCGATAGTGTTACTGCCGATTGTCCCAATCTTATATATCCAAGCCCTACATTGTTCAGTGTTTCAAGTTTTCTTTTCAGCTTTGGAATTGCTACAAAGAAATTCAATGCTTCTTCAACTGTCATCTCAAGCACATCGGAAATATTTTTTCCTTTATATCTTACTTCAAGAGTTTCCCGGTTATATCTTTTTCCCCTGCAAACATCACAGGTCACATACACATCGGGTAGAAAATTCATCTCAATCTTTTTTAATCCTGCACCTTCACATGCTTCACACCGTCCCCCTTTAACATTAAAGCTGAACCGTCCTATCTTATATCCTCTTATCTTTGCTTCCGGAAGTGTTGCAAATAAATCCCTGATGAATGTAAACAATCCGGTGTAAGTAGCCGGATTGCTCCTTGGCGTTCTGCCTATAGGCGATTGGTCAACTTCAATTACTTTGTTAACATTTTTTAATCCTTCTATCGATTCATATGGCAGTGATGGTTCCGGTGTTTTGAAAAATTTTCTTGATAAAACCCTGTATAATGTTTCATTTATAAGACTTGATTTTCCTGAGCCGCTTACTCCTGTTATACAAATAAATTTTCCCAGGGGTATTTCAAGATTAACCTTCTTAAGATTGTTTCCTGCTGCACCGCTCAATAATAAACTTTTACCGTTTCCCGTTCTTCTTTTTTCCGGTACTTCAATTTTCTTTTTGCCTGAAAGGTATAATGATGTTACTGAATTTCCGTTTAAGCTGTGTGGTTTGCCGTACGCTACTATATACCCGCCATGTTCTCCTGCTCCGGGACCTAAATCAACAATGTAATCTGCTTCTTCCATCATTTGCTTATCGTGCTCAACAACAATAACAGAATTGCCGATATCACGGAGTTTCTTCAGTGAACTGATAAGTAACTTATTATCCCGCTGATGCAATCCAATACTTGGCTCATCAAGTATATACAACACTCCCTGTAACTGTGAGCCAATTTGCGTAGCAAGTTTAATTCTCTGTGCTTCACCGCCTGAAAGTGTTCTGGCATTTCTATCCAGTGAAAGATAATCAAGACCGACATTAAGCATAAAATCCAATCTCATTTTTATCTCTTTTAATACCTGCTTTGCAATTATCTGCTGCCGTTCGGTAAGTTTCAATGTATCAAAATATTTTCTTGCTTTAACAATAGAATACAAAGAAACCTGGTGAATATTCTTTTCACCATCATCTGCATTTATTGTTACAGCCAGGCTTGTTTGTTTCAGCTTGCCGCCGCCGCATGTCTCACATGTGTTTGAGGTCATAAATCCTTCAGCCCAGTTTGCAATATATTCCGATGTCTGGTTGCGGTAATAATCAAGTATTATACGTTTAACACCGGCAAAACGGTGCATGTATGTTCTTCTTCTGCCTTTTGAATCTATGTAATCATACTCCCGTTTTTCCCTTGAGCCGTTCATTATTATTTCAATATGTTCCTTCGAGAACTTCTTCAGCGGTGTATCAAAATCATAACCCCACCATTCTATCAATTGCCGCAGAACATTAAATGTCCAGTTTGTTCTGGGTTTACCGAGCGGTGCAATTGCTCCCTGGTTTATGGTCATGTCAGGTTCAGGTATAATAAGTGATTCATCAAGCTCACGCCTTGCTCCAAGTCCCATACAGTCAGGACACCAGCCGTAAGGTGAGTTAAATGAAAACGAATTGGGTGCCGGTTCATCGAAGCTGATTCCGCAATCAGGACATGCAAGCTTTTCACTGAACAAAACATCTTTATCAGATTCATCCGCATCACTTATAATAACAATTCCATTGCCGAAACGCAGTGCGGTTTCAATTGATTCCGAGAGACGGATTGATGTAGCTTTAGAAACCATGAGCCGGTCAATTACAATCTCGATATCGTGAATTTTATACCTGTCAACCTTCATTTTAGGTACAATTTCGCGGATTTCTTTATCTACTCTTGCCTTAGTGAATCCATCTTTCTCAATTTGTTCGAAGAGTTCACGGTAATGTCCTTTTCGTCCGCGAACGACAGGTGCAAGTATATTGATACGCTTGCCGTCAAGCTTTTCACGGATATGGTTCAGCATCTGCTCAATGCTTTGACGTGAAACGGGTCTGCCGCAATTTGTGCAGTGCTGTGTGCCGCATTTTGCGTAAAGCAAACGGAGGTAATCGTATATCTCGGTTACAGTTCCAACAGTAGAACGCGGGTTGTGCGATATCGTTTTTTGCTCAATAGAAATTGAAGGCGAAAGCCCTTCTATCTTATCAACATCAGGGCGTTCGATGCCGCCGATAAACTGCCGTGCATATGCCGAAAGCGTTTCAACGAAACGCCGCTGACCTTCTGCATAGATAGTATCAAATGCAAGTGATGATTTACCCGAACCTGATATGCCTGTTATTACTACGAATTTATCACGGGGGATTTCAAGGTCAACATTTCTGAGATTATGTACCCTTGCACCCTGTATGACTATTTTATCTAAAAAACTCAATTATTGTTTATAAATCAATTCTAAGCCAATTATAGGCAATGTAAAGCATGGATTTTTTCGAACTCTTAAGATAACAAGAATGAATTAAATATTATATGGAAAAATATGGTGAGTGGGGCGGGGCAGTAAAGTCAATATAATCAGGAATTGATTTGAACCAAATTTAATTTTTTAAACTATATAATAAAATATAAAAACCGGAAATCGATTAACCGTTTAATTGATTTCCGGTCTTCTGAAAAAACACGCATTAGTCAAATACTGACATGCGACCTGCTTCTTTTGACTATTGTTTTTTAGCATAGTTTTCCACAACACCAAAATCAATAGAAACACATGGTTCATTGCCAACAACCCAGGCATGATGTCCGGGAGGAATATCAACAACATCACCGGCTGTAAACACATCCTCTTTACCGTCTTCCATTTTTATTTTCATTTTTCCGGAAATAACATAGGTAAGATGATGTACCTGGCAGCTATCGGTGCCTGCCACAGGTTTAATGCATTCATCCCAGCTCCAGCCGGGCTCAAATGTGGCTTTCATAGCAGATCTATCTCCCATGTTTATAATCTCTACCCTGGTTTTTGATGGAGTACGTACCTCGTCTGCTTCTTCAAATCTTTTTTTTATCATAATGTTTCTTCCTTCCTGTTTAATTTATTAAAATAGGACGTAATATAACTTATTTTGTTTTAAAAAGGAAATAGGGAAGGACCATTTGAATTGAGTAATCAAAATAAAGTATGAACTCTTTTTATCAGTAAATTATTATAATTGGGTAATACATTATTTCATTGAGTTATAAATAACAAAAAGTTATAATTATTTAATTATTAAATCATGGAAGCATCAGTAATGGAAAAGGGACAAGTCATAATACCTGAGAACTTACGTAAGAAATTTGGCATTAAGATAGGCACTAAAATTATTTTTGAAGATACCGGGGATGGAATAAAGATGATACCTATCACTAAGTCATACATTAGAAATAAAGCAGGATTTCTTGGAACAGGAGGAAAATTGAAAAAGATTTTGATGATTGGAATAAAGATAGAGAACAAGCAGTAAAAATTTCATTGTTGTGTTTTATCTTAAAATTCATTTTATTTTATTATACTTCTTAAGCAATTGCATCATAAGTCTTTTTCATTTAATTTTATATATTATATTTGCTGTTCATTAAAACACATATTTTTTAAGACAAAAATGATTTCCAGAAGAAATCTAAAAATCATTTCAAAAAACAGACTTAAAGATGCAGAAGTTTTACTATAGAATAGACGATACCTATGTGCTGTATACATTTGCGGATATGCAGTAGAGACTGCATTAAAATTTAAAATTTGTAAGACGTTTAATTTTAAATCCGGATTTCCTGAAAATCATATCGAATTTTATTCTTACAATAAGCATCTAAATCAAGTTGCTTTTATAACTATATCTAAAATTAAAGATATTAAACATCATGATTTTTCAAAGTTAATATTTTACAGTGGAGAAGAATTAAATATAAAGGAAAGATATTTAAATGAATGGACAAATTTATTAAATTGGAACCCCTCATATAGATACAAAGTTACAATAATTAGGAAATTGGATGCTAGAAATTACATTGAATCAGCCAGAAAAATTATAAACGAATTATTTAAGTAAATATTTTTAATATAAAAATGGCAAAAAGAAAAAATCAACATATAGTACCTTTAGGTAATGGGTGGGGAGTTAAATCTGAAGGAAGTAGTAAATTTACAATTATTACCTCAACAAAAAATCAAGCTATATCGGCCGGCAAATTATTAGCTAAATCACAAAAATCGGAATTAGTAATTCATGGAAAAGATGGTAAAATAATGGATAAGGATAGCTATAGTAAAGATAAATGCCCACCAAAAGATAAAAAGCATTAAACTGGTAATTTTCTTTCAAATTTAAATGGAAGTAAAAACAATGCTTCATTATAATTATACCCTTCATTTTCTTTTTCCTCACAAATCTCATCTCTGTTAATTATTTTCACACATACACAAGTTTATTGTCTAAATAATAATTCATATGATTTTAGAAACTCAAAGATTATTTCTAAGGAAATTTGAAACAACAGATATTACCGGGCTTTCACGTATATACACAGACGAAGATGTGATGCGTTATATTGGCAGAGGCGGAGTGTTAAATGCCGTTCAGGCACTTAAAATGATTGAATACTGGAAAAAATGCTATGAAGACCCCGGGTATGGTGAATGGGCGGTAATAAATAAAGAAGACGGTAAGCTCATCGGGCATTGTGGTTTCCAATACCTTAAATCTATTAATGAAACCGAAATTGCATACCTTCTGGATAAACCGTACTGGGGTAAAGGACTCGCATCGGAAATTTCACAGGCTGCTTTGAGCTACGGTTTTAAACAATTTAACTTTAAGAAATTGGTTGCCATTGTATACCCTGATAATAAGCCATCAATCCGTGTGATTGAAAAAATGGGAATGAAATTTATCGGTAACGAAACTTTCTTTGAGAAGTCACTTTTCTTGTATTCATTAACCAGGAAACAATGGGAGAAGAAGAGTCAATTAAGAATGAAGAATGAAGAATGAAAAGCTGCTGGTTTCAGGTTACAGGTTTCAGGTTGCAGGTTACAGGTTGCAGGTTACAGGTTGCAGGTTACAGGTTGGGAAATTGGAAGATTTGCAAAATATGACAGGCAAGTGATCTTCGACATGTCTGTCATCTAATATCATTCTTCACTTTGCGTCTTTGCGACTTTGCGTGATTGATGCAGGCAGGCTGAAACACTGAGACTGAGACTGTAAAATCAGAGTTGGTGTCAAAACAGGGCTGAGTTGGTATCAAGTTGTGTCGGAGTTGGGGTCAAGTTGGTATCAAGTTGGGTTACCGTTTTTGGAAAACAGGGGTTAAGTCATTGCAGTATAAGCAATTAGCTCTGTCAAATTCATCGGGATGCTACGAATAAAATGGCGATTTTGAGCCGGAAACGCAACTTTTTCAACAAAATAAAACTTCACTATATCATTAACCATTATCGCTATGGGAAAAATTTTGTAGTAAATTATTGTCGCTGATGTTGGAGAGTTAAAGTGATACTTGAAGTTCATCCGTGTCAATTTTAGAATCATCCCCCTGGCCCTCCGGTAAACCGGATCTTCGACCTTCGAAAGGGGAAATCTAATCCCATTAAATCTTGAAATCCCTGCCTGCGCCAAGGCTTTGGCAGGCAGGCGAAAATCCCGGTTCTGACATGTTTTTGAGGCGTGATTAAACTATTTTATTCAAAAACTTGACAATGAATAATCACTATATTAAATTATATTGATGATGCTTATACAGCAATATAAGCATAAATAAGCGTTCTTTGATAATATAGAGATGAATTTACATATGTCGTAATATTGATGTAAAATGCTGCTCACGAATTCAGCTAGATTTTTAATGGGTGAAAAAATATGTACTGCAAAATACCCTAAACTCAATGAGCAATGAGCAATGAACAATGAGCAATTGCTGCCCTTTTTCCTTTTACTTTTTCCGGAATTTGTTTATAGTTAAGTTAATAAACTAAATTAACTCAACAAACTTAATAAACATATAACATGCTGCACAAAACAAAGTATTCCAGCGGGGCAAAGTGGGAAGATATCGTAGGTTACTCGCGTGCTGTGAAGGTTGGCAATACGGTATTGATAACCGGAACAACAGCAGTTGATGAAAACGGAGTCATAGTTGCAGTGAATGATGCTTATAACCAGGCACGTTACATCTTCATGAAGATACAAAAATATCTTGAGCAGGCAGGAGCACGGCTTGAAGATGTTGTCAGGAACAGGATATATGTAAAGGATATTTCTAAATGGGAAATTATCGGAAAAGCACATGCTGAGTTCTTCGGGGAGATTAAACCTTGCTGCACTATGGTTGAAGTGAAGAAATTTGTTGATAAAGATATGCTTGTTGAAGTTGAGACCGAAGCGATAATCATTAATCCTCCGGTGGAACAGGAACAGGAGACATTCTTTATAAATGAAGAATCTAACCAATGACGAATGTAGAATTGTGAGTTCAAGAGTTTGGGAGTTTGAAAGTTAACAGTTCACTGAAGACTCCCAAATCCATAAATTCTGCATATTTCAAACACTCATTGCACTTAATACACTCCAAATAATTAATTATATTTGTATAAAAATATCACGTTTTGTACAACTGTTTCTTCGTATCGGATTTGCATGGTCATACGGAAAGGTATGAAAAGCTGTTTAATAAAATTACCGCAGAAACACCGGATATAGTTTTAATCGGCGGTGATATTTTTCCTTCTGCACTTGCTTCAATCAAAACTGCTGAAAAAGTATATAAAAGCTTTACATATGATTTTCTTTTTCCAAAACTTGATGAATTGAAATCTGCTTTAAATGATAAATATCCTCATTTTCTTTTAATTTTAGGTAATGATGACGGAAAATTTGAAGAGCCTGAAATTATCAAAGCCGGGGAAAAAGGATTGTATGAATATATCCATAATAAAAAAACAGAAATCGGGAAATTTAGTTTTTATGGTTATTCATATGTTCCGCCTACTCCGTTTCATTTAAAAGATTGGGAAAGATATGATGTATCAAGATATATTGACCCGGGATGTGTGCCTCTTGAGGAAGGATTTTATTCTGTTCCAACAGAGGAAAATGTTAAATTATACAAAACTATAAAGGATGATTTGAACGAATTAACAGGAGATAAGGAACTGTCACAATCTATATTCCTTTTCCACTCCCCGCCTTATAATACAAATCTTGATTTTGCTAACCTGTATGGAAAATTTGTTGAGGGAGTTCAGCCTGATTGCCATGTTGGAAGTATTGCAATTCGTAAATTTATTGAGGAAAGACAACCGCTTCTTACTCTTCACGGGCATATTCATGAGTCACCAAGATTAACCGGTTCATGGAGAGATAAAATAGGCAATACAAATTGTTACTCGGCAGCACACGATGGAAACGAGCTGGCAATTGTAAAGTTTAATTTGAATGAACCCGGAAAAGTGTTAAGAGAACTGATATAATAAATGAAGAACTTAAAGAACTTAAAGAACTTAAAGAACTTATTCGTACTCGTCCATGCTCTTAATCTCAAGCTCATCTATTTTATAGTTATATAATGAGCGGACAAAGAGAACTGCAATTTTAATATTATTAATCAGCGGTATGTTGTAGTCAATTGCTTTACGGCGGATAACAAATCCGTCTTTTTCACTGATGAGGTCTTTTGTTGATTGTGAATTTATCACAAGGTCAAACTTCCTGTTTTCAAGATAATTTAATATGTTGGGACTCTTTTTTTCACTAATCTTATAAATTAAGTGTCCGTTGATATTGTTATTGCAAAGCAGTTTATGAGTATTTGTTGTGGCATAAATGTTAAATCCCATTTCATCGAGCATTCTTGCACTTTCAAGAAATTCTATCTTGTCTTCCAGGTCACCCAGAGTCAGCAGAATATTTTTCTGCGGCAATCTGAATCCCGTTGAAAGCAATGATTTCAGAAATGCTTCTTCCATCGATTCACCGAAGCAGGCTACTTCACCGGTTGATGACATTTCCACTCCAAGTATCGGGTCAGCGCCGCTTAAGCGTGAGAACGAGAACTGGGGTGCTTTAACACAGATGTGGTCCAGGTCCAGGGTTTTATAATCTCCTTCGATGTTAAAACCAAGCATTGATTTTACTGCATACTCAATGAAATTATAACCCGTTGCCTTTGATACAAACGGGAATGAGCGGCTTGCACGAAGATTAAACTCGATAACCTTTACTTCATTGTTCTTTGCCAGGAATTGAATATTGAAAGGTCCGGTAATATTCAGCTCTCTTAATATTGCTTTGGTTATCTTCTTTATCTGGTGAACAGTTTCGAAATACAGCTTTTGAGGTGGGATAACCAGTGTTGCATCTCCCGAATGCACCCCGGCATTTTCGATATGCTCGGTAATTGCATATATCCTTAAATTACCGTCCTGTGCGACACCATCGAGTTCTATTTCTTTTGCACCTTCTTCGAACTTTGATATTACTACTTTATGCTCTTTGGATATCTGAACATTTTCTTTCAAATAGTTTTCAAGTGATTGGTCATCATAACAAACCTTCATCGCAGTTCCTGAAAGAACATATGAAGGTCTTAGCAATACAGGGAATTTAATCTTCTTTGCAAATGCTTTTGCCTTCTCAATTGATGACAGCTCTTCCCACTCAGGTTGTATAATATTTAATTTGTCCAGGATAGAAGAGAACTTATTCCTGTCCTCGCATTTATCTATTGATAGCGGTGATGAGCCAAGAATCCTGACACCTGCTTTATGCAGCTTCATTGCAAGGTTGTTCGGTATCTGTCCGCCCATTGAAAGGATTATTCCAAGCGGTTGTTCATATTCATAGATATCAAGTACACGCTCAAGGCTTAATTCTTCGAAGTAAAGCTTATCGCAGATATCATAATCAGTACTCACAGTTTCAGGATTGTAATTTACCATAATGACTTTATATCCCAGTTCACGCAATTTCTTTGCAGTGGTTACACAGCACCAGTCAAATTCAACTGATGAACCGATCTTGTATGCACCTGAACCAAGTATCATTACTTTTTTCTTATCAATCTTTTCAGTCCGTTTTACATCGGAAGCTGAGCCGTGGTAAGTGGAGTATAGATAATTAGTTTCAGCGGGATACTCGGCAGCAAGTGTATCAATCTGCTTGAAGCATGGATTAATTTTATATCTCTTCCTGATTTTCCTGATGTAATCTTCGGAAGTATTGGCAAGTAATGAAATTTGTTTATCGGAGTAACCAAGCTGTTTAGCTTCCCTGAGAAACTCAGAGTTAATGTTATTCCTGTTCACCCTTGCTTTTCTGAATCCGTCTATCATTTGTATCTGGTACAGGAACCATTTATCTATCTTAGACATCTCATGGACTTCTTCAACGGAATACCCTTCACGGAAAGCGCGTGAGATTGCAAATAACCTTCTCGGCGTTGGAGTAACAATATCTTCTTTGATTGTTTCTGTTTTGGATTTATTAAGCACTAATCCGTACTTACCAACCTGGAGCATCCTTATAGCCTTCTGCAGAACTTCGGGGAAGCTTCTGCCGATTGCCATTACTTCACCGACACTTTTCATCCTGCTGCCAATCTCTTCATCAACCCCGGGGAATTTGGCTAAGTCCCAGCGCGGTATTTTTAAAGCAACGTAATCAAGTGCCGGTTCAAAGCATGAATAGGTTTTTTTTGTTATGGAGTTTTTTAGTTCGGTTAGCTTATAGCCAAGTGCAAGCTTTGCCGCAATATATGCTAACGGGTAACCTGTTACTTTTGATGCAAGAGCTGATGAACGCGATAACCTTGCATTCACTTCGATTACACGGTAATCCAAACTTGCAGGGTTAAGTGCAAATTGTATGTTACATTCTCCGACTATTTTGAAATGGCGAATAGCTTTAATTGAAATATCCCGCAGCATATGGTATTCGGTATTGGAAAGAGTTTGCGAAGGAGCAATAACAATGCTTTCACCTGTATGTACGCCAAGCGGGTCAAAGTTCTCCATATTGCAGACTGTAATGCAGTTATCAATACAATCCCTTACAACTTCATATTCAATTTCCTTCCAGCCGCGTAAATCTTCTTCAACTAAAACCTGCGGCGAGTAAGAGAAAGCTTCCTTCAAAGCATTGAGCAGTTCTTTTTCATTAGTGCTGAAGCCGGAGCCAAGTCCGCCAAGTGAAAATCCCGCTCTTATTATTACCGGGAATCCGATTTCCTTTGCAGCTTTTATACCGTCACTGATTGATGTTACGGCTTTGCTTTTTGGTGTTTTAATATCAATCTTATCAAGCTCATTAACAAAAAGCTCCCTGTCTTCGGTTTTATTAATTGAGTCAACCTGAGTTCCAAGAACCTTCACATTATACTTTTTGAGGATACCGCGTTTGTGCAGTTCAAGTCCGCAGTTTAGTGCCGTTTGTCCGCCAAAGCCCAGAAGAATTGAATCAGGTCTTTCCTTCTTGATAACTCTTTCAACAAAGTAAGGATTAACGGGAAGCAAATAAACTTTATCGGCAAGGTTTTTATCAGTCTGTACTGTTGCAATATTAGGATTAATAAGTACGACATATTTGCCCTCTTCCTTGAGTGCCTTAATTGCCTGAGAACCGGAGTAATCAAATTCTCCCGCCTCACCAATCTTTAAAGCACCGGAACCTAATAATAATATTTTGTTTGTCAGATTCATCAGATTTATCAGATTAGTCAGATAATGTATTTCCCAAATTTTCTCATAACACCTCTTTCCCAAATTTCTATTTGGGAAAACCTATATCTTGAATTACAAATCAACCATTCATTGCAGTCAAAAACTTTCCCAAATAGAAATTTGGGAAAGAAATGTGCAACCATGTTACCGCTTGCATTAACACGGTTAATGCACTCCAAAGTATTTAATTGTTACATCTCATCCATAAACTTATCAAACAGCCAGCCCGTATCATTTGGACCGGGAGATGATTCGGGATGGAACTGCACTGCAAAGAACGGTTTTGTTTTATGCTTTATGCCTTCGTTCGTCCCATCATTGTTATTAATGAACCATTCTTCCCAATCTTTTGGAAGGGTTTTAGTATTTACTGCATACCCATGATTTTGTGATGTAATATAACATCTTCCTTTATCTTCGATGCAAGGCTGATTTTGCGAGCGGTGTCCGAATTTTAATTTATATGTATCGGCACCCGCAGAGAGACCCATTATCTGGCTGCCAAGGCAAATTCCGAAAATTGGAATATTTAAATCAAATGATTTTTTTAAATTCATGATAGTTGATTTGCACATCTTCGGGTCACCCGGTCCATTGGATACAAATATACCGTCAAAATCGTATTCAGAGTTTAAAGGGTCAAATATTGAAGGAACACGTATTACCTCGGCACCTCTCTCAACAAAATTTCGTATAATGTTATTTTTAACTCCGCAATCTATAAGCAGTATTTTCTTTCTTGGTTTTTTATTCTTTGGTTTATATATCACAGGTGACTGAACGCAAACTTCATCAGCTAAATTAAATTTATTCGGGTCTTCAATTATCAGCTTTCCTTTTTTCAATTGGGTAGTAATTTCACCCGGCATTACGCCTTTTGTTCTTAAAACCTTTGTCAGTTCGCGGGTATCAATACCGTATATTCCGGGAATCCTGCTTTCCTTCAGCCATACGTCGAGCGAGGAAGCTGCATCAAAGTGGCTGTATTTGAAGCTGTAATTTGAAACAACAGCTCCCCGGACCTGTATCTTATTCGATTCAAACCCGTTTTGTAATTCACCTGCTTCTGATTTATTTCTAAAATCGGGCACACCGTAATTTCCAATTAAAGGATATGTAAAAACAAGTATTTGTCCTGAATAAGAAGGGTCGGTAAGTGATTCGGGGTAGCCGGTCATACCTGTATTAAAAACAACTTCACCCTGTGTATTGCCATATAATCCAAAAGAATAACCCGTGAAGATTAAGCCGTTTTCTAACCGTAGATATACTTTTTTCCTTATATTTTGCAAATAATTGAATTTAGAATGACTTAGAAGAAAAAGAGACTAGATACAAATATAGTAAAAATATCTTACGTATCAAATTGCAAGATATTATGATATGATGATAAAATTTTTTTTGCTATTTTTGGTAACATGTGGCTGGTAAAAAACTTACTTTTTGCGATCATTTCAATTGTTATAGCCATTCTCACCTTAATTTTTAAGCCGGTAAACATAAAAGGAAAACCCATCAACCTGTTAATGAAGCTTTGGTGCAATATTACATTACTTATTTATGGAGTTAAGGTGAATGTTTATGGGAGGGAAAATATAAAGGACGGCTCGGGAAAAGTTTATATATCCAACCATTCAAGTTATCTTGATATATTTGTACTGCTAGCAAAGGTCCCTGACAATGTAAGAATAATTTATAAGAAAGAACTTAATAAAATTCCTCTTTTTGGCTGTGCAATGCTTGCCGCGGAGTTTGTACCGATTAACAGGGAAAACATCCGTGAAGCAATGCAAGCACTCGATAAAGCAGCACAGAAAATCAGGAAGGGAATTTCATTTGTCATTTTTCCCGAAGGCACAAGAAGCCCTGATGGAACAGTACAGGATTTTAAACGCGGGATGTTTGTATTGACTGAAAAAGCACAGGTGCAAATAATTCCCATATCGTTAAGCAATACTTTTAATCTGATGGGACATGATTCGTTAAGGATAATATCAGGCACAGTGAATTTAGTTATCGGCGAGCCGCTGCAGCCGAAAAAAGATAAAGCTTTTTTAAATGAAGTAAGAGAATTAGTAATTAAAAATATAAAACCGGTATAAATTAAATATGACAATTTTATTAAAAGAAGTAGAAGAAATAGCTAAGTTAGCAAAGCTAAAATTCAATGATGAAGAAAGACAGAAACTGCAAAAGGAACTGGACACAATTATTATATATATGGATAGGATAAATGAGCTTAACCTTGAAGGTGTAAAGCCCCTTGAGGATGTAAATGAAACTCTTGAGAATGTTTCTAGAGTTGATATTAACGCTTTAAGCTTATCAAAAGAAGATGCTTTGAAGAATGCACCTGCAAAGACGGAAGATTATTTCAAGGTACCGAAAGTGATTTGACAAATCTGATGAACTAAGAACTATGAAGATTATTGGAATCATACCTGCGCGATATGAATCAACCCGGCTGCCGGGCAAACCGCTTATAAAAATTTGCGGTAAACCGATGATACAGCATGTATGGGAGAATGCCGGTAAATCAAAATTAATTGATAAACTTGTTGTTGCTACTGATAATAAGCTGATATATGAAACTGTTGAATCATTTGGAGGAGAAGCTGTATTAACTTCAAAAAAGCATAAAAGCGGAACCGATAGAATTGGTGAAGCTGCAAAGAAGTATAAAAGTGATATTGTTGTAAATATACAGGGAGATGAACCGTTTATCTCATATAAAAATATTGATGCGGCAATTAAACAACTGCTCGAAGATAAGAAATTGAATGTATCGACACTTGGATATCAAATTAAAGATAAAGAAGAAATAAATAATCCAAATGTTGTTAAGATAGTTGTTGATAGAAATAATAACGCTTTATATTTCTCAAGAAGTGCTGTTCCATATGACAGAGACAGAGCAGGTAAAATAAAATATATTAAGCATATCGGTCTTTATGTTTACAGAACAAAGTTTCTTTATGAATTCATAAAGCTTAAACAAACAGAACACGAAATAGCTGAGAAGCTTGAACAACTAAGAGTTTTAGATAATGGTGTAAAAGTAAAAGTAGTAATTACAAAAATTGATTCGAAATCCATAGATACATTAGATGATTTAATTAGTTTAAATAGCACACTTAGGATTTAATGATTTTCCATTCCATTTATGGTATTGCTTCGCTTTTATTATTTAGAAAAATATGAATGATTACACGGATTTATTGATTTTGTTCTATTTTCCTTTAATGTTTGAGCTCGCAATTGATTTAAAAAATTTTAAAAAATTTATAAATTGAAAAAAGTAAAATACATCTTTCTAACAGGCGGTGTTGTTTCATCACTTGGCAAAGGCATTTCCGCAGCATCACTCGGATTGCTGCTTAAATCAAGAGGATTAAACGTTGCAATCCAGAAGTTTGACCCGTATATAAATGTTGACCCGGGTACAATGAATCCTTTCCAGCACGGTGAAGTTTTTGTAACTGATGACGGTGCTGAAACCGATTTAGACCTTGGGCATTATGAGCGTTTTCTTGATATTAATACAGGAAAGCTCAATAATACCACAACAGGCCAGGTTTATTTTGAAGTAATAAGCAGGGAAAGAAGAGGCGATTATCTTGGTGCAACAGTTCAGGTAGTACCGCATATTACTGATGAAATTAAACGCCGGATGATGGCACTTGCCGCAACAAACGGATATGATGTGATTATAACTGAGATTGGCGGAACAGTCGGTGATATCGAATCTCTGCCATTCCTTGAAGCAATGAGGCAGTTGATGATGAAGGTTGGAAGAGATAATTTCTTATCTATCCATCTTACACTTGTTCCTTATATTGCATCTGCAGGTGAAATAAAAACCAAGCCGACTCAGCACAGCGTTAAAACATTATTGGAAATCGGAATTCAGCCGGATATATTAATTTGCAGAAGCAGGGAAGAATTAAGCGTTCCGATAAAAGAAAAGATTGCTTTGTTCACAAACGTGCAAACAGACTGTGTTATTTCCGGCAGAGATGTTGATTCGATTTATGAAGTACCGCTGGAATATTTAAAAGAGAATCTCGATGAAATCGTATTATCAAAGCTGAAGCTTAAAGCAGGAAAGCCGAATTTAATAAAATGGAAATCAATTGTAAGGAAGATAACAAAGCCAAAACATGAAGTGTCTATTGGTATGTGCGGCAAGTATAACTCAGTTCCTGATGCATACAAAAGCATAACCGAAGCATTCATTCATGCAGGTGCTGAAAATGATGCAAGAGTAAATATAAAATGGATATCAGCGGAAGAGCTTGAAACAAAAGATAATATAGATAAATATTTCGAAGGAATTGATGGACTATTGATACCTTACGGATTTGGCAGCAGGGGAATTGAAGGAAAAATTAAAGCTATCAGATATGCACGTGAAAATAAGCTTCCGTTCTTCGGGATTTGCCTTGGGCTGCAGTGTGCAGTTGTTGAGTTTGCAAGGCATGTGTGCAAGTTAAAGGATGCAAACAGTACAGAGATAAAAGTAACTCAGCATAATGTAATAGATATTATGGCAGAACAAAAGGAGATTACCGATAAAGGCGGTACTATGCGTCTTGGGTCTTATCCGTGTACAATAACAAAAGATACAAAAGCATATTGTGCATACAGGAAAAATCATGTTGATGAACGTCACAGGCACAGGTATGAAGTGAATAATAAATACAGGGAATTGCTTGCTGAGCATGGAATGATATTTTCAGGGATATATATGAATAAAGACCTTGTGGAAATAATTGAGCTTAACGACCATCCGTGGTTTGTTGCATGCCAGTTCCACCCGGAATTGAAATCAAGAGCAACGAAAGCTCACCCATTATTCAGAGAGTTTATTAGAGCAAGCCTGGAGAATAAGAAGTAATATTGAAACAAAGAGCAGAAGTATTAATTACACTTCATGCTCTTTTTCAATTTTCTTAAGCTTTTTATCGACTGACAACATATACAGGAATAAACCCAGCCATATTATCAGGGTAATTATTAACACTACATAATATGAGTTTCTTTCGAGGAAGCTGTATAATGCATCCATTGTGTTTTCTCTCCTTAATCTAATTCTGAAAGTTCAATTTTTGCCAGCCTTATTTTAATTCTCAGCATCCAGATAAACAACCATGTAAATCCCGCAAGTGATGCTATAAATATCATGAGCATGCTTCTGTCCATATTAATTTTGCCGCTTTCATTGATTATCGGGTCAGGATGAAGTGATTCAACAATACGTGGTAATATAAACATAAAGAACGGTACTGTAATAAATGCGAGTACAGCATATACAGATGACAATTTGGCTCTTGTCTCTTCCGATTCAGTGGCGCTTCTAAGAGCGAAATACGCTCCGTAAATTAATAATAGAAGAAATATAGATGTCTGCCTCGGGTCCCAGTTCCAGAATGCACCCCAGTTAAATTTAGCCCATACAGCCCCGGTCACTGTAGCCAGTATGCAGAATAATAAACCCAATCCTGCTGCAGATGCGGCTTTATAATCATATAGTATATCCTTTTTTCGCAGGTATTGTACACTGTAAACCATTGACAACAGAAAAGCCAGCACTGTAACCCATGCTGTAGGTACATGAAAATACAACACTCTTGCCTTATCACCCAGTGCAGGAATGAACGGAATCGGATACAGCAGAGCAAAGCAGAAAACCCCTAACATCCATACAAACAAAAAATATTTTGATTTCATCGATTATCTTTAAATTTTAAAGTTAACAAACATAGTAAAAATAACCAAAATTAAAAAGTTCATTAGGTTCTTTAAGTTTGTTAAGTTCTTTAAGTTTGTTTAAGTTTTTTTTACTCTCAACTCTCTTACTCCCAACACTTGTACTCCCAACACTTGAACTCTCAACACTTGAACTCCCGGCACTTGAACTCCCAACTCTTAGAACTCTTTGTTATATTTGTATTATGAATAATATATTAATAGAAAACGCAAAACAAATATTAACCTGCAGTCCTGAAGGAACAAGGTTTAAATCAGGCAAAGCTCAATCTGAGATAGGCTTGCTCGAAAACTCAAGCATATATATTGAAAACGGAAAGATAAAATGGGTTGGGAAAAAGTTACCGGCTGACCTGCTGAAAAAGAATGTGAAGAAAATTAATGCAAAAAATAAAGTAGTAATGCCGGGATTTATTGATTCTCACACTCACCTTGTATTTGCAGGTGACAGGGCAAATGAATATGCAATGCGTTTGGCGGGTAAAACATATGAGGAGATTGCAAATGCCGGAGGAGGTATTGTTAACACTGTTGATGCCGTTAGAAAATGCTCTAAAGAAAAATTAAAAGAGCTTGCAAAAAAAAGAATTGACAATTTTATAAGCTTCGGTGTAACTACAATGGAAGCTAAATCGGGTTATGGACTTGATGTGAAGAATGAGATAAAAATGCTTGAAGTGATAAATGAATTAAATGATGAATTGCCCGTTGATATCATTCCTGCTTTTCTTGGTGCACATGCAATTCCAAAAGATAAAACCAAGGAAGAATATTTAGATATAATTCTATATGAAATGATTCCGCAGATTGCCAAAAGAAAGCTTGCATTCTTCATCGATGTATTCTGTGAGATGTATTACTTCAGTGCTGAAGAAACAGATAAGATATTTAAGCAGGCAATAAGCTTCGGACTTGTGCCAAAGCTTCATACAAATCAGTTCTATTCAATTGGAGGAATAGAAACTGCAATTGCTAACAAGGCATCGTCGGTTGATCACCTTGAAGTGATGAAGGAAAGTGAAGTACAGCAATTGAAGGATACGGGCATTGTTGCATGTGTACTGCCGGGTGTTTCTTATTTTCTAAACATACAATATGCACCGGCGAGAAGATTTATTGAGAATGATGTACCTGTTGCAATTGCAACTGATTTCAATCCCGGAAGCTGTATGACAGAGAATATACAGCTCTTAATGAGCCTTGCCGCTCATAAGATGGAAATGAAGCCGGAAGAGATAATTAATGCTGTAACAATTAATGCAGCAGCGGCATTATGTATTTCAGACAGGGCAGGAAGCATTGAAGTTGGCAAACAGGGAGATGTGGTAATATTTGATATGCCGGATTATAACAACTTACTTTATCATTTTGGTGTAAATTGTGTGGAAAGTGTTATCAAAAATGGAAAAGTGATTAACTGATTACAGATTACAAATTGCAGATTACAGATTACAAATTGCAGATTAGGGACAGTGTCAGGTCTTAGTTTAACGATATGGATTAACTTAGATTAACCTACAAATATTACAGAGAAAGAAAGAACTTAAATTTCCTAAGATTGACCTGACACAAGCATCAGCTTAAGATGATCGGAAAATTTACAATCCTTGCGGGACTAAGGTCACTAATATAAGTACGAATGGTTTTCGATAATAAAACATATTGGTAACCTACTCCAGATTAACAATAACTGCATAACCCTTTATTATTGTGGTAAAAAATTTAATTGATTATGGATAAAAAAATAATTCTTTACATCGCATCAAGCTTAGATGGATTTATTGCTAAAAAGGATGGTGATATTTCCTGGCTTTTTACAGACCAGGACTATGGCTATACTGAATTTATGAATAACATCGATTCAGCGGTTATGGGAAGAAAAACTTATGATTTTGCCATGAAGTATTCCAATCCTCCTTTTCCGGGTATTAAAAATTTTGTTGTAACTTCACAAAGAAATCTTTACCCCTCTTCAACACAGGAATTGATTTTCTGTTCACTTGATGATGTATTAAACTTTATTAAATCGGATGATTCATTCCAAAATATGTTTCTTGTAGGCGGTACAGGGCTTATAGCAAATTTCATAAATAATAATTTACTCACAGATATTGTTGTATCTATTCATCCCATCATACTCGGTGACGGCATTCCGTTATTTCATGGAATCAAAAGCGAAGTAAATTTAATTCTAAAAGAAAGCAAAAATTTTAACTCAGGACTTGTACAGATAACGTACGAAGTAAGCTCTTAGAGTTTATTAAGTTCTTTAAGTTTGTTAAGTTCTATAAGTTTATTAAGTTTGTTAAGTTTGTAATTTAGAGGCAGTGTCAGGTCTTAGTTTGATGATATAGATTAACTTAGATTAACGATTGTGTATCATAAGCAGAGAAAGATTTTAAATTTTCCAAAATTGACCTGACACAATCATTCTGATAAAAGGATTTTTAATTGGGATCTACGACTTGTCTATGTACAATTGAAGATCTTCCGGTCATCTTAAGCTAACGCTTGCGTCAGGTCAATATCAGTTAATCTAAGTTCTTTCTTTCTCTGTAATATTTGCAGGTTAATCTAAGTTAATCTATATCATCAAACTAAGACCTGACACTGCCTCTAAATTACAAACTTAACAAACTTAATAAACTTATAGAACTTAACAAACTCTATGAACTCCCTCACTTGTCATTCACATTAATTTGCTTCCAGCAGTTATCCGGTGACGTACAGAATTTTAGTTTTGTATATGTCACACTGGGTATTACCCCTTCTCTTTTAATTATCTCCAGAATAGGACCAAGCCCTGCCGTAATGGCGGCAATTGCCGAAGTATTCCTGTATTTAGTTGGGCAGTTTATATCTCCGGAGAAAATTTTACTTTCATCTCCACCGCCGTGATGCCTGACACCGCATGCATGACCTACTTCATGTATAACTGCATAGTACATTACAAAATCATAAATTACCTGGAATTTCTGGGCATCTCCTAAAGCATCAATTAATTTTTGTATAACCGGTGCCCTGTATATAACACCATCAATTTTATATCCCTGGGGGCGCTGCTTCAGGTAATGAATTAGTGTATCCCTCTGTTCTTTTAGCCAGTTTTTAATCCTTTCAGGAAATATCATTACATAACCTGACCTAACAGGCGGACCATAAACCGGGCAATAGCCGAGTTCATATTTATCATTACTTACTCCTTTAGGGTCATTCATATCGAATGACTTTAATATATTTACTGCATATTTATTACCTTGTGCATAACCATTACAAAAATCAACCCAGCGGTACAGGTCGTTATCCATACTTCCTGCTTTTGTGCCGTATACAAGATCACCGGTAAGCCAATAAGCTGTTATATCGCTTGCCGCTTTCCATGATACAATGCTGAAGAGTTGGTATTCATCTAAAACAAAAATTTCTTTTTGCTTAGGGTTCATCCTTTTATATTCAGAGCCCGTGCTGCCGTCGGATACAAAAAATCCTCTGTACTCTTCATAGTTTGTCATACCGTCGCCGTTTCTTGCCTGTCCGGAAGGTGCGGCATCTTCATCACTTAAGGCAGACATGCCAGGCACACCCATTTGTTTTTCCCAACCGTCTGCAATTTTATTATCATCACGGTCTAATGGGATTGAGACAAACTGTGAACCCTCAGCAATACCTTCATACTGCTTACCGCCAACTGTTACAGTAACTTTTATCTTTCCGTAAGCACCGTAATCCTTGCACACTATATGAATTGCCTGTGTCTGGCTCTTTCCGCCGATTTGTTTTTTTGCAGTAGTCTTTGTCAATGTATAACCTTCATTCGCATCAGACATCTGCAAATCTTCCTCAACATCTTCCATCTTTTCCTTATCATTCATATATCTTCCTTTTTCTTTGCTTACGTCAAACAGCTCCCACGAAATTTCTTCTGCATTGCAGTTATCAGCATTACCCTCTATTTGTATGTTTGCTATGACAGAAAACACCCAATCAGGTTTCGGTAATTCATTTTCTTCAACCGGCTGTAAAGTAACTTTCACTTCACACTTCTTTTCTTTTTCCTCCTCAGGTCCCGGGTCACCTTCATTTCCAGATGTAGGGTCGCCTTCATTTCCAGATGTCGGGTCACCGGTAGGATCTCCTTCACCGGATGTTCCCAATCTCTGCCGGGATGTATTGGCAGGTGCAAATACAAAATTGGTTATACCGCCGGGAGGACTGTTATAACTTCCTCCTTTTTTATCCGTTGTTATAAAGCTGCTTAGATATGAATTGGAGGCATCTATGGCAAGCTTGTAAATTTTTCCGTTCAAATTTTTGACGGGCTCATTAATTGTAAACAGAGATTTTAAACTTAGTTCAAGCTGTTTTAATTCTTCTATTGCAGATAAATCTGTTTTGCTGAGCTTTTTTGTTTTCTTTCCTTTTATTGACCTCTTAACCTCTTTTATGAATTTTGCCGTCATATCTTTCCTGCTATTATATTCATCTAATGAAGGGTCATTACTTCTGGTATATTCACCGCTTTGCTTTTTTAATGATGGTATATACCATCCTTCGTTTTCAATTGTTTGCGATTGGCCGGTATTCAGGTCTGAAAGGATAATAGTTTTAAACCTGTGTATTGGATTTTGATTGTTCAGTGAGTTGCTTCCGGGTGCATCATCATAAGTAATTTCTATCTTTGAGTTTCCGTCATCAAGCGAAACAATCCTGTTTTGTGCATCACGCTTTATTTCCGGCTCTGACGGAATATAAACTTCAACCTCGGTTTTATTAAAACCAAACGGGAATGCTCTGATATATGTATTGTTTCCTAACGCAGTCCAAACACCTGCATCAATTGACCTGCTTCCTTTTCCCAGCGGCGGGATTCCGGTTCTTACGGCAATCTGCTCTATTTGCTCATATGTTGCAAGAGGGTCAGCAATTTTTTGCCTTATACCATTGTACACATTTAAAATATCTTTCACATCCTGTGGAAGCAGGTCCATAGCAATTTCTTTTACATCAACTTCCATCTGGGCAATATCTTCAGGGTCTAAAAGGGGAGCAATCCTGAACTGGAAATCGGGCTGGTAAGTGCTGTATTTTGCTCCCGCCTCAACACCCCATATAAGTATCTGAACATCTGTTTGCACAATTTCCGGATGTTCCGAATATTTATTTAATATTTTGTTTATAAGCTTGGCTTTTGAGCCCTTTAATGGTGCGACAAGATAACCGTTTCCTTCACCCGGTGTATATGCACCTGCGTGCAAACAGAATGTCTTAAAGTTATACTTGTAATAACCGGCCGGGAGATTATCATTATATTTTGTATAAGGTGAAAAACCGATTTGTTTATCAAGTTCCGTAAGCCACCATGCTGCCGGGTAAGAATCTTTAATGCTGGTGGATACCGCTTCTTCAAAAAATATATCCTCTACTCCGGGGATATTTTTTATAATATCTTCGAACTGGGAATAAGTGCTTCCCGGGAAAAGCAGAATAAACAAAATGAAAGTGAAAATTATTTTTCTCATAACTGTAATATTAATTGGATTTTCAAATTTTCTTATTAAGAAAACGACATATTCTGTTTAACTTTGAAGGGTTATGGCAAGTTGTTTATCTGAGTATTGCACAAATTAACATATGTTTAATACAAAAGCATTGCGTACCGAAAAGTTAGTCTAAGTGATAACAAAGCGGATTTTTAAATGGTTTTCTGAAAGTTCTTTAAGTTTGTTAAGTTTGTTAAGTTTGTTAAGAGGTATCTATAATTATTTACTCATCCGATGACTATACCGTATAAGTACATCAGGATTATAAAGATTGTAAAATTTAATTTAACAAAGTCATCGGATGAGTAAAAAGAAAGATGAGTAAAAATAGAATTTTCTCCTCATCCGATGACTATACTTGATAAGTATGTTAAGTTGGCAAAGATTAGATAATTTAAATTAACATAGTCATCGGATGAGTAAAAAGAAAGATGAGTAAAAGAACGGACAAGTTCCCGGTTAAGGTTTTGACAATTTGTCAAAACTTATAGTAAGATTGAAAAATACGCTAATATTGACCGTTACTGCGTCAATTTTGATTAAAATATGTTTATTTGACTCAAAAACATACTAATTTTTTATATTTTTTTATTGAAAACTGCTTAAGTGATTGATATATAAGGGGATATTCGAAATTTATGGTTCATCATAATAATTCGTACTTTATTATTATTTTTGTAATAAAAAAAGGAGTAGAGATGGATAGTAATTTACTCAGTCATGGATTTGGAATAAAAGGACAAGAGATTATTAAGACAGAATA
>Ga0105092_10000180_pt1 | contig 31046 bp, 29 predicted proteins | sample PPLLak2March2015_FD_87021 | JGI IMG/M metagenome (GOLD analysis project Ga0105092, IMG submission 87021) | Freshwater sediment microbial communities from Prairie Pothole Lake near Jamestown, North Dakota, USA - PPLs Lake P7 Core (1) Depth... | ecosystem: Environmental > Aquatic > Freshwater >... | reverse complement strand
GTCTCCGCCTCTACCTTAGACCCAGGGCTGCGCACAAAGCGCTTCGCCCTGGGCTAATATGTGCCGGCCTTTCAGGCCTTAAGAACTTTCTCGACAGCCTCTTTCGTGCGCGGCTCCATTCGACCGCTGCCCTCGCTTGACCAAGCTTGAGGGCCAACTTGGAGCCAACCGCCTCGCGACTTTTACGGGTTCACCACGACCTGCACGGGTTCAGACTTCGGGCCCTCGTTGCCGGCCGCGTCCACCCCCGAAACGGTGTAATGGTAGGTTGAACCGACGGCGATGCTTTGGTCGGTAAAAGAATTGGTGGGCGCTTCTGCCAGCCGCTGGACATTTTCCGGGTCCGATCCCCGGTAGACAATGTAGCCCTTAACATCCGCATCCGGACTCGGTTCCCAGACGAGCTGGACCTTCCCGGCGGTCGACAGGGCGGCGAGGTTGGCCGGAGCCTCCGGTCCGAATTTGTCTTCCGGCAGCACTGCCAGCGCCTGACTGGGAACGCTGAGTGCCAGTGGAGTCTGCTCCTGCCCGATCGCCTGCACGGTGTAGCGTTTTTCCTGCCCGAATTTGAACTCCGGGTCCTCGAAACGCGGGGCGGTTGTCTTGTACTGTCCATTGACAAGGTAACCGGACACCTGCACCGGAGTCCCCCCAAACATATCCGTCGCCGGCGGATCCCAGGTGAGAATGATTCTTACCTTCTCAACTACAGCCTTCAGGTTTTGCGGAGGTGCCGGGACAGGCAGCGCGGCGGTGCTTACGGTGTTCGAAAAATCGGATGCGCGCTTGCTATCGTTGACGAGCCGGATGGCGTACCGGCAGCTCGTCCGCTCGACCGTATCCTGGAAGACGTACGTGCCCGGCTGCTGAGCTCCCTTGGTCAGGCTCGTCAGCTCCACCCGGCGGAACGCCTCGATGTCCTTCGGCCAATCGGTGCCAGGTGTGCATTGCTTGTAGATATCAACCGCGGTGACGTCTTCCTCGGTCACCTGGAAACTGAGCCTGACCGACTGACCCGTCTGAACCAGAGCCAGGGCCATCGTGGATTTGGGGACGCGATTGATGGGTGGAATTGGGTCGCCGACCTTCGCGCAGCCAGGGAGGAAGGCCAGAAGGACCAGAAGAGCTAAACAACAGGCCCCGGCTCCAGTTTGGAGTGCGGTGGCAGAAGGCTGCTCCTTACACGTATTTCGGCGACGGCCTTCGGGAGCGCGGACGTCCCGTCCGCACTGGGTTCGCGGGCATCCTGCCCGCCCGCCGGGCAGCTTGCCCGGCGTTTTCGGAGATTGCAGCAGATCGAACAACGTCAACGGCGGGCAAGATGCCCGCCGCGCGGACGGGACGTCCGCGATCCCAGTGCGGACAAGATGTCCGCGCTCCAGAAGGCCGGATGTCTGCCGCCGCACAAAAGCGAGCTCGCTGCCGTGCGCGGTTCCACTAGACCGTCTCTTCGGTTTTCTCCGGAGGCACATGGGGGCCGTTGCAGTCGCCTAGAGGATGTACCGCGAAAGATCCTGGTTCTTGATGATCTCCCCGAGCTGGTTTCGCACGTACCCGGCATCGATGATCACGTGTTTGCTCGGCAGACTGGACCCTTCGAATGACACTTCTTCGAGAAGGGCTTCCATGATCGTGTGCAGCCGCCGCGCCCCGATATTCTCGGTCGTCTCGTTCACGATCGCCGCGAAATGGGCCACCTCTCGCACGGCGTCCTCGGTGAATTCCAGGTTGATGTCCTCGGTCCCGAGCAGCGCGGTGTACTGTTTGAGCAGCGCGTTTTTGGGTTCGGTGAGGATCCGGACGAAATCATCTTCGGTCAGCCCGTCCATCTCTACGCGGATGGGGAACCGGCCCTGCAGCTCCGGGATCAGATCGGCGGGTTTCGACACGTGGAAAGCGCCCGCGGCGATGAACAGGATGTGATCCGTCCGGATCATTCCGTAGCGGGTGCTGACGGTTGTGCCTTCCACAATCGGCAGAATGTCCCTCTGGACTCCCTCCCGGCTTACCTCCGGTCCATGCCCTGATTCCCTTCCGGCGATCTTGTCAATTTCGTCCAGGAACACGATTCCGGACTCCTCGGCCCGTTCGACTGCCTCACGCGCCACCTGCTCCATGTCGATGAGTTTTGATTCCTCTTCCATGATCAGGTGATCGATGGCCTCGTCCACCCGCATCTTGCGTTTGCGGGTTCGGGAACCGAACATGTTCGGGAAGAAGTCCTTGAAGGTGACGTCCATTTCCTCGAAACCCTGGGCACTGATTACTTCCAGGGACGGGAATCCTCGTTCCGGAAGCTCGAGCTCGACCATCCGATCGTCCAGCTTTCCCTGGCGAAGCTGCTGGCGTAACTTCTCCCGGCTTTTCTTCCACTCGTCGATCTTCTCGGACGACTGCACCGGTTTATCTCCGCGACGCCGGCTCTTCCTGGCTGCCGGAAGCAGCAGGTCGAGGAGTCGTTCTTCGGCATGGCGTTCTGCCTTTTCCTCCACCTGCGCGGCCTTCTCCTGCCGCACCATGTCGATGGAGATTTCCACGAGGTCTCTGACGATTGCCTCCACGTCGCGGCCGACGTAGCCTACTTCGGTGAATTTACTCGCCTCGATCTTGATGAAGGGGGAATTGGCCAGCCGGGCCAATCGCCGGGCAATTTCGGTTTTGCCGACACCCGTCGACCCGATCATGATTATGTTCTTCGGCTGAATGTCCTCAGCCATCTCGGCACTCAGCTTCTGCCGACGGACCCGATTGCGCAGGGCCACCGCGACCGCACGTTTGGCACGTCGCTGGCCGACCACGTACTTGTCCAGCTCTTCGACGATCTGCTTCGGAGTCATCTCGTCGAGAAAAGGAACTACTTCCTCGGGTTCTCGGTTCGGTTCGTTGGTTGCCATGAAATTAGAGAGTAGGTCCTTAAAGTACTTCGCTTGTGATGCTCGAGTTGGTGAAGACGCAGATTTCGGAGGCGATCTTCAGCGCCTCTTCGGCCACTTCGGAAGCGGGCTTTGATGTGAACCTCATTAAAGCCCGAGCTGCGGCCAGGGCATAGGCACCGCCCGATCCGATTGCGATCAGCCCGTCATCCGGCTCGATCAGATCCCCGGTGCCCGAGATCAAGAAGGAGCTCTTCTTATCGGTGACGATCAGAAGCGCCTCCAGATGTCGGAGCGTCTTGTCGGTCCGCCAATCCTTGGCCAATTCCACCGCCGCCCGCGGGAGATTTCCGTGCGCCTGATCCAGTTTACTTTCGAATCGTGCGAAAAGCGAAAAGGCGTCGGCCGTGGACCCGGCAAAGCCCGCAATGACCGAACCGTCGTGCAGCCGTCTGATCTTCTTCGCCTTGGCTTTGATGATAGTATCGCCCAGACTGACCTGGCCGTCACCGGCCACAGCCACCTGGTCGTCTCGTCGCACTAGGAGAATAGTGGTTCCGTGGGGAGCGTTCATCGACGGTAAAGTATAATATAAGCTTCGAGCTGCAAGCAAAAGAGGAGCAGCAAGGCAAGCTGGGTCCCCGCGGATCGGCCTCCGCCCGGCAAAACACGGCAAACGGCAACTCATGATCCAATCAGTCGATTTCGTGATTATCGGCAGCGGGGTCGCAGGGCTGAGGGCATCGATCGAGCTGGCCCCCGAAGGCAACGTCCTCATCCTCACCAAATCCCGCGCCGACGAATCGAACACCGAGTATGCCCAGGGCGGCATAGCGGTCGCGATGAGCGACGAGGACCGTATCGGGCTCCACTATCAGGATACCCTGCGGGCGGGTGATGGACTGTGCAATGAGCAGGCAGTCGGCATCCTCGTTGAAGAAGGCCCGGCAAGGATCCGTGAGCTCATCGGCTGGGGAACTCAGTTCGATCGCGAGGGAAGCAAGTTGGCCTTCACCCGGGAGGCCGCCCACAGCCGGCGACGGGTCTTGCACGCACATGGGGATGCGACCGGCCGTGAAATAAATCGCACTCTCCTGCGTAAGGTACGCAGCCTGCTTAACGTATCGATTCTCCCCTACACCTACGGGCTGCGACTGCTGGTTGGCCCGAACGGGTGCGAAGGCGTCTCTTACCTCGACAAGAACACCGGCGCGATAACGGAAGTCCGGGCGCGTGCCGTTTTGCTGGCCAGTGGCGGTCTCGGTGCTGTGTTCAGGGAGACGACCAACCCGGATATAGCGACGGGTGACGGCTGCAGTCTCGCCTTCCACGCCGGGGCGGTCCTGGCCGACATGGAGTTCGTGCAGTTTCATCCGACAGCGCTGAAACTCGAAAACACCCCCCGATTCCTGTTGTCCGAGGCGATGCGCGGCGAAGGCGGCCGCCTCCGCAACGCCGCGGGTGAAGCCTTCATGGAAAATTACGATCCCATGGCAGAGCTGGCTCCAAGAGACGTTGTCGCCCGCGCGATTTTCTGCGAAGCCAAGCGTACCGGCCAGGATGTCTGCTATCTCGACATGACGCATCTGAGTCGGGATTTTCTGGAAACCAGGTTTCCCAAGATCTTCTCGACCTGCCTGGCTTTTGGCCTTGATTTAAGCGCCCGGCCGGCGCCCGTGTTTCCCGCGGCTCATTACACCATGGGAGGCGTGTCGACAGACGTACATTGCCATACCACCTTGCCGGGACTATTTGCAGCGGGCGAGGTGGCCTGCACCGGAGTCCATGGTGCGAACCGCCTTGCGAGCAATTCTCTGCTGGAGGGGTTGGTGTACGGGGCACGCGCCGGGCGCGGAATGGCCCACGACTGGGCAGGCTCCTGCAAGATGGCTTCTTTTGCGGTGAGCAATGAACCGTGGCCGGTTCTCGAGGCGACAACCGCCCCTCCAGAAGATCGGATTCGCCAGTTGATGACCGAGCAAGTGGGCATCCTCCGGAATGCCAGGGGGTTGACCCAGGCCCGGGAAGAGCTGAGCGCGCTCCCCTTCGGCACGGCCGCCGAAATCCGAGTCGGGGAGATCAACAGCAAGCTCACTAACGCCCGGCTGATCAGCGGGTCGGCGCTTCTTCGCACAGAGAGCCGCGGCGCGCATTTTCGAGAGGACTACCCGGCCAGGGATGATGCCGACTGGAAAAAGCGGGTCACCGCATGTTACGATCTCGCCAACAAGCGAGTAGTTTTCGGAACGATCGACGTCGCCGGGACGAAAGACAACGCGCGGTAGGGCATCCGGCCGCCCTCGTTCATACTTCACCTGAGGAGGTGCCGTGTCGTTCGTAAAACACCTCGAATGTTCTCGTTGCGGCAACACGTCTGACCATGTAGGCCAGTCGGCCGTGTGCGGGGTTTGCGGCTCCCCCCTTCTGGTTCGCTACCACCTTCACATGGTCAAGCGAAACATCAAGAAGAGCACGCTGGTCGACCGCCCCGCCGACATGTGGCGTTACCTCGAAGTCCTGCCGGTCGACGGCGACGAGGATATCGTCTCGCTCGGTGAAGGCTACACTCCACTCATCCGATTCGAGGCCCTCGGCAGGATGTCCGGCCTTTCCGGTCTTTACGCCAAGGACGAATCGCTTAATCCGACCGGAACCTTCAAAGCCCGAGGATTATCGGCGGCAGTGTCCATGGCGAGGAAGCTGAACTTCAAAAAGCTCGCAATTCCTTCGGCAGGAAACGCTGGAGGCGCACTGGCCGCATACGGCGCCCGTGCCGGCCTCGAAGTTTTCATCGCCATGCCGCTCGATACCCCTGATGCCAACGTCGTCGAATGTCGCATGAGTGGCGCCCGGGTCGAGCTCGTTCCCGGACTGATCGGCGACGCAGCCAAAATCGTCGATCGACTGCAGAAACAAGAAGGCTGGTTCGACCTCTCGACGCTCAAAGAACCGTACCGCCTGGAAGGAAAGAAAACCATCGGTTACGAGATCGTCGAGCAGTTCCGCTGGAAGGTTCCTGACGTGATCGTCTGCCCCGTCGGCGGCGGGATGAGCGTCATCGGGATCTGGAAGGCGTTCAACGAGATGGAAGAACTGGGGTGGATCACCTCCAAACGCCCCCGCATCGTAGCCGTGCAGTCAGAAGGCTGCGCACCGATAGTGAAGGCCTTTCTGGACGCACGCGAGACAGCCGAACAATGGAAGGATCCGAACACGTTCGCGAGCGGGATCCGCATCCCGAAGCCACTCGGCGACTTCCTGATCCTGAAAGCGCTCAGGGAGAGCCGCGGTCATGCAATCGCGGTCTCCGACATGCAGATCTACGAGGCCATCCAGGAAATCGGCCGCGAGGAAGGGCTGTTCGCGTGCCCGGAGGGAGCCGCCTGCTGGGCAGCCACTAAGCTACTGCGCGAGCGCGGATGGATCTCGGACGGCGAATCGGTCGTGCTGCTCAATACGGGTGCCGGGGTGAAGTATATCGATCGCATCCGGAAGTTCGAACAGGAGCACCAACCGTTGCCCGCCACAGCCGGTTCCTAGTCATCAACTTTTTTACAACTTTTGTATTTCGACTGCATCGTAACTAGTGTCGGGCAACAAAGAGGTTGAGACCGGCACTTCTCTCCTCCTTAGAGGTCCTGACAGGACACCCCAAAGGCCGGTCTCGGCCTCGTCCGGCGTTTGAACAAGCACGCAGAACGGCAGGCAGGGAGCCTCTGGTTTCATGCCTGCTTTTTTTTAGCTGAAACACGGACGAACACGGACCGAGAAGGACGAACACGGACGGGGATGACTAGCTCGCTCCCGTCCGTGTTCGTCCTTCTCAGTCCGTGTTCGTCCGTGTTTCAGCTACTTCCCTACCACCTCGTAAACCACGCCTTTCCAGACCACCCGCCCCCTTTCGCCGAGCGCGACGAATCGGGCCAAGGGCGGATGCTGCATCACCACTTGAATATACTCGTCGCTGCCCACCCGGATCGTCTTGACCGATAGTTTCTTCGTATTCTTGATTCCGGTATCCACCCACTCGCCGTTCTCGAGCACGAAGTCCTTACCGTCGACCCGTCGGAAAGTCTCCTGATCAGTGAGCTGCGAGCTGTCTTTCATGTTCTGAATCGTGACCGCCGACTCGACCGCCATCCTGCCACTCTGGACTTCCTGAACGGAGTTGAAACCTCCGGCGACGCCGGCCGGTGCATACCCCGTCTGACGACGGTCCCGCCCGGGTTCGAGTGCCGAATCATCCACGGCAAGGTACGAGGTGTATGGGGTGACGAATCCGTAGCGGCGAGCGAGGCGGATTACTTCATCCTTAAGTTCTGATTTTTCACCGTTCAGGCGGATTTCATCCAGCAGAAACGCGACCTTCCGCTGGGCCCACAGCCGGTCCAGAACCGCCAACGGCTTGGACGCCCCGAATTCCTGGGCCGGCAGCTGGATCGTCTTCGCCTTGCCGTGCACCTTTCCGCTCAGAGTGACGCTTGCCTTTCCCGCACCTCGAAAGCGCCCGAGAATCATGATCTCGCTTCCATGGAAAAGGTCTGAAAGCTGTGGAGGATAAAGCTCGTACGGCTCTATGCCGCTTACATCGAGTTTGAGGTCCGTCAGGACCGGTTCAGAGATCTTCTTGAAGAAACCGCTCATCGCCAGCTCCAGGTCCTCCTGAGGTCTGACATACGCGGGAACGCCTTTGCTCGAGCCCGCCAAGCGGTCGAGAAGAAAGGTGTTCACGTCGTAACCGACGCCAAAGGTGAACAGCCTCAGACGTTCAACCGATTGGTTCTGAAAGAGTTTTATGATTTTGGCTGGGTCGGTCTCCCCGATTGTAGGCAGACCGTCGGTCATGACGACGAGGTATCGAGGCCGCGAGCCGTCGCCTCCAAAACTGACCAACGCCTCGTGTAAAGCGTCGTGGAAGTTGGTTCCTCCGCTGGCTTCAAGCTGCTCGACGAAAGTCAGGGCCGACTGGAGGTTTGCGTCGCCGAATGGAACCGACCGCTCTCGAAAGGTGCGCGTCGAGGTCGCGAAAGAGATGATGTTGAACAGGTCTCCCTGTTTCAGTGTGCGGACTCCGAACCGCAACGCCGCGCGAGCCTTCTCGATTTTCCCCTCATCGCGCATCGATCCCGAGGTGTCGAGAACAAAGACCACTTCCTTGGGAATCGCCGGAGTATCCAGCTGAAAACTGGGTGCAACAGAAAGCAGAAAATAACCGGCTTCGCCGTCCGCTTTTTCCGTGAGCACGGAAATCGCAATCGGTTCGTCCGAGGTGGAATAGACCAAGGTCAAGTCGGCAAGCTCCTTGGGCCGCTTCAACTCGAACCCCGCAACCGCATGTCGTTCCCCTTTGCGATTAACATCCATGTTGCCGGAAGGGGCGAAAATCGTCTTCAGATCGCGGGATGATCGAACGTCGAACGAGCCGGAAACCAGCTCCGGCGGGTCCGTGCACAAGGCCGAGCCGTGTCGCAGCGGGTACAAGTAACGGACAAATTCGTTTTCCCGCGCAAGCGTTTGACTGTAGCTCAGCTCCACCTTCTTCTCGGAATGCGGTGGAATCGGAAAAACGCGCGCCTGCAGAGTCCCCTCCCCCATGTATTCGAGCAATCCGGGGTCTCGCCACTTTCTCAGGATGTCGAAATAGATCTTCCGCGCTTCTTCCTTGGCCAGCACCTCGCCCTTCAGTTTCTTGCCGTTCTCCCAGATGGCGAATTCCTTCAGTGCCGCCCCCGTGGGGATGGGAAAGATGTAAGTGCCTTCGAGGGCGAATCCGAAATCATTCACGAACACTTGAACGACGTGCGTTTCGGCGACCTGGTCGGTGATCTTAACGTCGAGTTGTGTGCTCTTGAGCCGTAGCGGTCGCTCCAGAGGGATCGGCTCAGGCAGCGGATGGGGCCAGGGGTGACGAGGGATCGGGTGTCGCGGCGAAGGGTGAGGAAGAATGACCCCCTGGGCAAAAGCATAGCCCGCGAGTTGAAAAACCAAGAGCAGAAGAAGCCATATTTGTTTAGCCATAACAGCCTCCTGCAGGCTTCGCAGGTCCGACTTCCAAGTCGGGGGGCAACAGCGCTTGCCGGTATACGTTGGTCCGACTTCCAAGTCGGACACTACACGCCGCCAGCAGCATCGAGCCAGCTGGCCGCACGCCGAATGTCCGACTTGGAAGTCGGACCAACGACGACTCGCAAAAGCTGCTACACCGAGTCAGCCGACGCTCGGATACCAGGGTCACCGCTTTTGCCCGATCCCACTCTCGCGCGCCTTTTCGACCAGCCGAACAAACTCCTCCCGCAACCCATTGCGATCCGGTCCCTTACTTCCACGGACGATTTCGAGGATGCCTTCGAGGCTGGTCGCTCCCATGTGTCGAGAATCCCGCAGCATCATGCCAAACGAGGCGACGGCGGCGGCGAACCGAAAATCGTCCGACGCCTGATCGAAGACCCGGCGGTCATCTGCGACCGGAACTTCCATCCGCTTGCTTGCCCCGCCGGCCGGGTCCTTGTACCGGATCTTTAGAGTGAGCATCTCGCGATTCGCGGCGCTTGCACTCTTCCTGCCCGGCGTCTGGTACTTGAGTGGTTCAACGTCCGGCAGGCTGACCGGGACGCCGACAGGAACCACTTCGTACAACGCGGTCACAGCGTGTCCGGCACCGATCTCGCCCGCATCTTTTGTATCGTCCGCGAAATCCTGGTGGGCCAGCACCCGGTTCTCGTAACCAAGCAGTCGGTAGGCGGCCACTTCCGCGGGATTGAACTCGACCTGCAACTTGACATCCTTGGCAACCGGCAGCAGGGTCCCACCCATCTGCTCGACCAGGACTCGCCGGGCTTCGTTCAGGTCATCGATGTACGCGTAATTGCCATCGCCTTTGTCAGCGAGCGTTTCGAGCATCGAGTCCTTGTAGTTCCCGATCCCGAAACCCAGAACGGTCAGGAAAACGCCTTTCTTTGCCTGCTCTTCGACATAACGGACCAGGTCTCCTTGATTGGTCATCCCGACGTTGAAATCTCCGTCGGTGGCCAGAACGACGCGGTTGATCCCCTTCTTGTCAAACGAATGAAGCGCCTGTTCGTACGCCATCTTGATGCCGCCGCCGCCGTTCGTGGACCCTCCGGAAATGAGGGAGTCGAGAGCCCGGAGGATCGTCGCTTTGTCAGCGCCGGACGTCGGCGGCAGCACCAGCTGCGAGTTCCCCGCATAGGTCACGAGGGCCACACTGTCCTTTTCTTCCAGTCGCTCGGCGAGCAACCTGAGCGCCTCCCGCAGCAGGGGGAGCTTCTGGGGCGGAGCCATCGACCCGGAGATATCGACCAGAAAGACAAGGTTGACAGCCGGGCGGCTGGCCGCCGGGATTTCGCGTGCTTTGAGACCGATCCGGACAAGCCGGTGCTCGGGTTTCCAGAATGCCTGGGCCACCTCCGCGTGCACCGCTATGGGGTCCCGGCCGGCAGGCGGCGCGTACTCGTATTGGAAGTAATTGAGCATTTCCTCGATGCGAACCGCGTCGGCGGGCGGCCGCAAGTTCGAGTTCAGGAATCGCCTTAAATTCGAGTAGGAAGCGGTATCGACATCGATCGAGAACGTCGAGAGGGGATCCTGCGAAACTGCAACAAAGGGGTTTTCGACGATCTGAGCGTAGCTTTCGGTGTTGAACTCGGCGTCCTTGGATAGCCGGGAACGGTCGAGCTTGTCCCTCTGATCCCTGCCGGCACCGTCGACGATGCCTCCACCCACAGGCCCGACGACGACGGGTCCTGCCGCCGCATTCTTTCTCGCGGTGTCCTGCTCGCGAGGCGCTGAAGCTGGCTCCCGCGCGATCTGCCGCCTTGCTTCGTTCCTCCCGCGTACACCCGTGCTCGCAACACTTGCGCTCGACGTCGTCATGGTCGGAGCGGCGGCAGTCACCGTGACCGTCTCCGCAACATCGCCAACGCTGAGGCTCATTTCTGCACGACGATTTTCGCCTCCTGCCAGTTGAATCGGGCCGAGAATGGCAGTCTTGAACCCCGGCATTTCGGCCTGGACGAAGTATTGTCCCGTGGGAACGCCGGACAGTGTAAATGCGCCGTTGTCATTCGTAGCCGTCTGCTGTCGTACGTCACCCGTCGGGGATTTCAGCTTGACGACCGCGCCCGGGATCACCCCGCCAGTCACATCCTTCACTTCGCCCGTCACTGATGCGGGCGGGAGGCTGGTGACTGCTCGATCCTGGAGAGACATGCTCAGGCGCTCGGTCGGAGCTGCCGCAGGCAATGGCACACCGGGTGGCACGGGTGCCACAGCAGACAGCTCATGGGCCTCAGCCGGCACCCGAGCCTCGAGCTCCTGCCGTGTCTTGTTCAAGGCCTGGCCCTTTGCCTCATCCATTCGCTGGGCCGGTCGGCTGGGCTGCTCTCGCAGCTTCGCATGTTCTTCTGCTGCCTTTTCCTTCTTGGGTGCAGCGACTTCCGCCAGCGCTCCAGAATCGCGTTTGACCCCTGTCTGCTTGGACGCGCCCGCTTTGTCGGAGTAGTCCAAGGCTTCCCTTGCGGGTGGAACTACATTCGGACGGTCCTGCTCGGATGCGGTCTGCTCTACTGTCTTGACAGCTTCCTTTTCGGTGCCAATTCCCTCGTTGATCACCCAGTAAGACAAGCTTGCGAGGACGACGAGCGAAGCCGCGGCGGCAAGCACCGGCCTCCAGCTGGTCAAAAGCAAAGACCAAGGCAGAGCGGCTCTTTTCGCAGCCGGTGAGGCGATTGCGCGGTCGATTCGCGCACGCCGTCCTTCGTCCAGGCGCTCTTCGGGCTCGCTCAATAGCTCGGCCTGCATGCCTTCTTGCAGGAGCCCGGCGGTTTCGCGGATCTCGTCGAGCTGGCGGCGGGCACTTGGAGATGTTGCGAGGATCTCCTCAACTTCCCGGCGTTCGTCTTCGTCCAGCTCCCCCAGGAGGTATGCCGTGAATTTGTATTCCTCGAATTCGTTGCTCATTTAATCCTCCTCAATGCCCGCTCTTTCGGAGGCGCTATGGATTCGATTTCACGTTTGACGGTTTTGATGCCGACGTGGATAAGGAACCCGACGTTCCCGATGGAAAGACCGGTGATCGCGCTTATTTCCTTGTAGCTGAAGCCATGCTGAAACTTGAGCCGGATAACTTCCTGCTGATGCGGTGGAAGATGGTCCACCAGCCTCATCACCTCGCGCAGTTGCTCTTTGTGTTCGAGCACCGCGGGAGGCGGATCCTCCTGGCTCGGCAGTCCCAACAGCCCGTCTTCGCCCTCATCCGGTCGTTTTGCCTTGACGAGGTCCAGCGCGCGGCTTCGGCAAACTCGAAAGAGCCAGGGGCCGACATAGTCGTCGACTTTGCCTCCCGGCTCGGCGCACAGGCGAAGGAAGGTGTCCTGAACAGCGTCTCTGGCCAGCTCAAGGTCCCCTGTAATGCGCCTCGCGTAACGGATTAGGCGGGACTCATACTGCTCCAGGACCGCCCTCAACCACTCGGAATCTGCTCCAGATGGTGTCCCCATGATCTGCCTCAGTTTAGAACCCGTGGTCTCTCTCGCTCACATAGATGTTAACGATCCGGGGAGAGTTTTATTAGGAGCACGGACAAACACGGACAAAAACCGGACAGGCACGGACTGGCTGGCGTTGTCCGTGTCATCCGTGTCCTTACGGCCTTTGTCCGTGTTTGTCCGTGCTTCAGTAGTCCACCCGGCCCAGGTCTTTGCGGATGCGGTAAATCTCCGAGTCGATCTCGCCGCCGAGGAGGAGGAATAGGCTGGAGAGGTAAAACCAGACCATCAGGACGATGAGGGCGCCCAGGCTCCCGTAGACCCGCTGGTAGTCCGCCATCGAATTCGCATACCAGGAGAATCCCTTCGAGGCGAGCACCCAACCGAGCGTGGCTATCAGACTGCCGGGAGAGAAAAACCTCCACGGCATTCTCTTAGCTGGGAGTGTGAAGTAGGTAATCTGTACGCCGATGTTCAGGAGCACAAAAATCATGCCCCAACGGCCCGCCCAGTAGACGCCTTTGATATACGACTGCCAGCGGGCCGAGGACTCCACAGCACCGGTCGACAACAGCAGGTTGGTGAAGACGTCACCGAAAAAGAGTAGAACCGCCGAGGCGATGACGAAGATGGAGAACAGTATCGTCACGCCAACGGCAAGTAGTTGCACCTTGACAAATGACCTCGTTTCCATCGCTTCATAGGCCCGGTTGAGCACACCGACCATTCCGGCGAACGCCCGCGAAGCAGACCAGAGGGTCAGGATGACGCCAAGCGACAGGACGCCGCTGTCATTGGAGTTGATCAGACCGAGCAAGATGCCGCGAACCAGCATGAAGGCGGTATCCGGTAGGACCCGGCTCAACGTTGTCATCAACTGCTGTTGCAGCCCAGGATCGACGGGGATCAAGCTGACTGCTGCAATGAGGAAAAGGATGAAAGGGACAAAGGCCAGCAGGAAATAGTAGCTGAGCTGGGCCGCCAATCCCCAGCAATCGTCCCGGTTGATCTCCCACCAGAGGTCAATCCAGAACCGGCCTTTTTTCAGGTACTTGAAGGCTGGCAGGTCGGCGATCATCTCGTGCGCGCTTACTCGCCGTCAGCGGCGCCACTAAGAAGCTGCAGCCAAGTGCGCAGTTCTAATGAAACGGTATATCTCGAAGCAGCGTTGACAGGCGAACAGGTGGTCGATGGTCTCAATGACATCCACGTCGGATAGCTGCTTTTTGGCCAGAGAACGCAGCTTGCCCATCGGGACGTGACTCCTGGTTCGCCCCGGAGGATAGGTGATCGTAAAAAAAATCTTACTGACTATCGGAACACTCATGATCAATGCCCATAATAGCAGATTCACCTGAGCCGGGAAAACCGCCCGGGGCTTGTGCTATAGTCGATTTCCGTGGACACGGATCTTGATCAAATAGCCGCGCGGATTGGCGACTTGAGACGCCAGGTGGAGTACCACAATTACCGTTACTACGTTCAGGACGATCCGAGCATCAGCGATGCCGAATACGACAAGCTGTTCCGTGAACTGTCCGAACTGGAGAGCGCCCATCCGGAGCTCGCCTCCCCTGATTCCCCTACCCGTCGGGTGGGCGGAGCAGTGCAGGAGAAGTTCGGGAAGGTCGCACACCATGCTCCAATGCTCAGCCTCGCCAACGCCTTCAATGAGGGCGAATTGCGTGCCTTCCACAAGAGAATCGCCAACCTTTTGGGCACCTCCGACATCGAGTTTGTCACGGAGCTCAAAATCGATGGCCTCGCCATTGCGCTGACTTACGAACGCGGCGCATTCGTCCGGGGCGCCACCCGGGGCAACGGCCTGGTCGGCGAAGACGTCACCGCAAACCTCAGGACGATTCGTTCACTGCCGTTGCGCTTGCGGGATCACCAGCCCTCGCCTGCCGTGATGGAGATTCGTGGCGAAGTATTCCTCCCCGTCTCGGCGTTCCAGAAGATCAACGAGGAAAGAATGAGCGCGCAGGAGAGCCCCTTCGCAAACCCTCGAAACGCGGCCGCCGGCACACTGCGCCAGCTCGATACCAGCATAACGGCGTCGCGCCCGCTGGCTTTCTTCGGGTATTCGATCGGCTATTCGGAGGGCGTCCGTTTACAGACGCAGCAGCAGGTGCTAGAGCAACTGAAACAATGGGGCTTCCCGATCAACACGAACTATCGGCATCATGCTTCACTCGAGAGCGTCATCGACTTTTGCAGGGAGTGGGAAGCCAAGCGCGAGTCGCTTGACTACGAAATCGACGGCGTGGTCGTGAAGGTGAATCGCCTGGACTACCAGGACCGGCTCGGCGTCGTCAGCCGGGATCCGCGTTGGGCGATTGCCTACAAATTCCCCAGCCGGGTCGCGATCACGCGGCTGGTCCAGATCGGCATCAACGTGGGGCGAACCGGGACACTGAATCCATTTGCGGTTCTTGAACCCGTGCAGGTCGGAGGGGTCACCATCAAGCTGGCCACGCTTCACAATGCCGACGATATCCGGCGCAAGGACATCCGCCAGGGCGACTACGTCCTGGTCAAGCGAGCGGGCGATGTGATCCCCCAGGTAGTCGGACCCGTCAGAGAAAGAAGGACCGGCGAGGAGGTCGAATTCGCCTGGCCTGATTCCTGCCCGGTCTGCCAGTCCCCGGTTCTCAAAGAAGCCGGGGTCGCAATGGCGTACTGTACCAACCGAGCGTGCCCGGCGCAACGCTTTGAGAGCCTGAACCACTTCGTCTCCGGCTGGGCCATGGACATCGTCGGGCTTGGCGCCCAGACCTTGCGCAAGATGCTCGATCTCGGGCTGATCAAAGACGCGGCGGACCTTTATGCGCTGGACGCAGACAAGCTCGCGCAATTGCCCGGCTTCAAGGAAAAGTCGATCGAGAACCTTCTGGACAGCATCGAACGGAGCAAGTCGCGCCCCTTTCCGCGGGTAATCTTCGCCCTGGGAATTCGCCACGTCGGCGAGCGGGTTGCCGGGCTGCTGGCCGATCACTTCAGCGATATGGATCAGCTGCTCGCTGCCTCCCAGGAAGAGATCTCTGGCGTCCCCGGAATCGGTCCGGAAATCGCAAGCAGCGTGCATGCCTTTCTAGCCGAACCGGTCAACCGGGACTTCATCGCGCGGTTGCGCGCCGCCGGGCTCCAATTCTCGGCTCCCAAGAAAACCGTGACCGAGGGGCCTCTGGTCGGCAAGACGTTCGTGATAACCGGAACGTTGCCGTCGCTCAGCCGGGAGAAGGCCACCGAGAAGGTCGCACTCGCGGGCGGGAAAGTCACCTCGTCGGTCTCTTCAAATACCGATTTCCTTCTGGTCGGCGAGAATCCGGGGTCGAAGCTGCAGAAAGCGGAAAAACTGGGCACCCGGGTCATCTCCGAGGAGGAACTGCTCCGGATGCTCGGAGAAGCCTGAAAAACATGGCATTCGACATCGATCGGGGGAAAATGGAGCCTGGCCCGGCCAAGTACTTCGTGGCTGTCATGCTGGGTCCCCGCAGTCCGGACCGATCGTTCGAAGCGGCGTTGGAAGCCGAGCTCGGGCCGATCGAGTGTCGCTCGCCTGAATACAATTTCAGCCTCTTCAGCACTTACTATGACGAGGAAATGGGAAGCCCCGTCCGCAAGCACTTCCTTGTTTTCAGCGAGCTCCGGCCGATGGAGCGGCTGGTTCAGACGAAACTCTTCACCGAAAGACTGCAGGAACGCCACGCTGTGATCGAGAAAGGCATCCGGGCTCGTCGGGTGAATCTCGATCCCGGGTACCTGACACCTTGGAGCCTTGTGCTGTCGACCGTCAAAAACCACGCCCACCGCGTCTACATGGGCCAGGGGGTCTTCGCCGAACTGACGCTCTTATTCAGGAATGGAGCCTATCAGCCGCTTCCGTGGACGTACGCGGACTACTCTGCTGTCCCGGCGCTCCCCTTCCTCTGCGACGTCAGGTCGGCTTACATGAGACAATTAAAGCAGCTACATGGCGGCCAAGCCATTGCGGTGAGGCCGGACCAGGCGGGTACGACTTGAAACTGGAGATTTGTCCGAACTGCAACTATGCGCTCCTGGAGCGGACGACTTACTGTCCCTTCTGTGGCGTCCAACTAACTCATCCCCTGTGGAAGAAGGTCGCCGCCTGGGTCCTTCTCATCCTGATCGGTTACGGCCTGGTGAGGTGTCACGCCTCCCTGATCGGGGGGTTCAACCCGCCATCGGCGCAACCGGCATCAGGGGAACCAGCCAGATAGGCGCGTCACGAAGCCGCCTTGACGCTCTGCGCATATATGCTTTTGAATAGTGTGAAGCTTTCTCGTGGAAAACATCGGTTGAGTGTAGTTCTCCGGCTGCGAAGGAAAGCGAACTAGAACGTCGTGGCCCACAAATTAAAGTCTTTCGAGAAGAACTCGGTCGTTTACAGTTACGCCGCCCAGAGCGACAGGGGTCTGGTGCGCGCCAACAACGAAGACTCGCTGATCCTGCTCCCGGATGAAGGACTGTTCGGCGTTTGCGACGGTCTGGGCGGCCACGCCGGGGGCGAAGTAGCCAGTTCTCTAGCTGCCGAAGTCTTTTCCCGGTGTATTCGTAAGGCTGGTGAGCTCGACCCGCTTAAGACACTTCGTTCCGCGCTGATCGAGGTCAATGGTCAGATCCTCGAACAACAGCAGTGCAACAACGACCTCCGAGGGATGGCCACCACACTCAGTGTGATCTGGATCAGCCCCGTTAATCCGGGAGAAGCCTGGATGGCTCACGTGGGTGATTCCCGGATTTACCGGTTGCGAAACACGGTTTTCGAACAGCTCACCGAGGATGATTCGCCTGTCTTCAAGCTCTTCAAACGTGGTCTGATCAGCAAAGATCAGATGCAACGTCACCCGCAGAAAAGCCTGATCGACCAATGCCTCGGGATCTTCCCGCAGGTCCAGGCTCAAATCCGTCCATTACCGATCGAGCGGGGGGACTTGTTCCTGATAGCCAGCGATGGGCTTACCGACAACCTCGCCGATGCCCAGATCGCCGAAATACTGACCGCCCATCCGGCCGAAACCGCGGCACAGGAGTTAGTGCGAGGCGCGTGCGCGGCAGGAGGGTCCGATAACATCACGCTGGTTCTTGTCCTTATAAGGGGAGTGGAATAGCGTCGCGCCTCCCCTCGCGACGCCTTACTGCGGGTTTAGTCGACCTTAATATTGCAGGCTTTAAGAAATTCCTTGTCTTCTTCTGTCAGTTCCCACTGGACTGGCGGTTCTTCCTTGGCTGGAACCCGCGTCCTCTGCCGCTTCTGCTTTTCCTTGTTATCCATGCACAACCTCTTCACTTCTGGGCCCGTCTCACCCTCTCAGGCGAAACCGGTTACACTTCTTTAAAACGCGGCAAGCTTATATCACACTTCCGCGTCGTCATGCGTACGAGTTTTTGGCGCTTTTTTTGAAGACTTCAGAAACCCAAAGCAAGACGGTGGGATATCGGAATAACGGGGATGGAATTCTGCTCGAGGAGCCCCTGAACATCGGAACGTAGATCGCCAATTTCCAGATACAGCTCTCTCTCGCCAAATGGAACTGCGTTGAGCTCCCTGCTTCGCAGCACGTGAGCGATCAGGATACAGCTGGCCCGTTCGCCGTAACTCGAAACCATCCGACGGGCGTGATCGTCAAACTGCCCGAGCAGGTAAAGCCCCTTCAGGAAATCCGAAAGCTCCTCGAACAGGCCCCACAGCAAACTGCGAGTTTCCCGGAAGACCGAAGGAGAAGTGATCTGCTGAGCCAGTTGGGCATGGTACGTCCTGAGTCCCTCAGCCAGCGCCGAAGCGAGTACCAGATCTTGATCAGCCGATTTTTCCCCCGCTTCTACCAGCGTCTCGACCGTCTTCCCCAAGGCCTCGACGAAGACCACGGGTCGGCCGGGGAGGGCAAGCATTATCCTTTCCGCTGCTGCAGCGATCGTCTTTTCATCCTGGATTTCGGAGCTCGCCAAGGCTATCTCGTTCATGCCATCCTCACCGTTGTTTTCTGGCTAAGGCAAACGAATGACTCGTCTGATGTTTGACGCATCATAATGCCATATTTTCTAAGGTCGCAAAACTTTCATTAGACTCTTTTCGTATAAGTAAGCATCTAAACGGAAGGGTAGTCAAAGTTGTAGGGAGTCAGACCATGGAGCCACAGACCCAAGACCGTAATGAGCTGTTCTCGGAGATCGTCGAAGAGTTGGACAACATGCCTTCCGCCCTGCGGGAGATCTTCATACTTCGCCACTACCATGGCCGATCACAGGACGAAATTGCCCGCTTAACGGGAATCAACGAAAGAACCGTCCACGCCATGCTCAGGCAGGCGGAACGCCTCGTCTACCATGCTCTTCACCTTTTCGCCTTGGACACCACGCCGGGCCAGTAGCGTAATGAGCCCCATCGAGAGGGGGAAATAGCACATAATTGGAAGCCGCGCGCCGCAGACATCCGGGGCTTAAATCCGCACCCGCAGCCGTCCTTCGCTGGACAATTCCTCTGGCACAGTTATAGCTTGTAGTAGCAGCGGAACTGGATAGTGAGGTACCGAATATGAGATGTCGTCGAAGAAACGGCTGCGGGTTTCATGCTCGCAGCACGGAGAGCTGGCGTAATCGTTACTGCAGCACGCCGAACCATCGAAACTGCGCCCGTTTTCAGCGGGCATCACGCGGCAAAGGAATTCCCCTTAATCTCCTGCCAACCGGCGAGTTTGCGACTACGTCCAAGTCGCTCGAACCGCAGGATTAGGATCGCAACACGGACAAACACGGACGGGCATGGACAGGTGTTAGAAAGCTCCTGTCCGTGCCCGTCCGTGTTTTCCGTGTCTTCCGTGTTTACCGTGTTTACTTCCTGATCATCAACTCCGAGCGGATGAAGTAGCTCAGGTTGTTGTTCCCCAAGTAGAAATCACCGGGTTTCAACAGCTCCGCAAGGAAGTGACCCGACAAGTATTTGTTGAACCGGAAGTTCACCTTGGTCAACCACATGTCACCGCGGCTGCGGCCCTTGGGATCGATCACCGGCCGCGTGGGACCTGGCTTGATTGACTTCATGTAACGGTAGATGAAATCCACATCGGTGGTCGGGTTCAGCTTCACGTTGAAGCCCGTACTCACCATGCTCAGGTTGGTCCAATAGGCCACCCGGCTCTCGGATGCCAGGGTGTAGATGTAGAGCTCGCTCCACTTCGGCCATCGGCTGAAGACCGGATTCCAGCCCTCGTTATCGATTGTGGACGGGTTATCCCCGGTCAGACGTGTGTAGTTCGCCATGACACTAGCGGCCTTGTAGAAAGGCAAGTCCTTTCTGGCCTCGATGTATCCCCCGACTCCGGAGCGGTCGTTAACACCGTAGGTTCCCGACTGCACGGCCAGCTCCCCCGAATACCGGAACAGCGTCCCGGCGGTTCCCGAGAAACGGCTACCGGTCGTATGAATGGTGCTGCCCGGAAAGGCGGCTCGCTGCTGCTCCCGTTTCGTGAAGTGGTAGAACTCGCCCTTTGCTGATTTGCTGATCTGTCGCGTCAGATACAACCCGACGGCGCGTTCCTGCTGCTCCACCAAGCCCTGGTGGACGATATCGTGATCGTGAATGACGGGGAAGAATCGATCCTTGCTCGGGTTGGCGATCACAAAGCCCTCGAGTGTGCCCTTGGGAATGTCCACGGTGGCCCGGATGGCGTTGAAATAGATCGTTCGAGAGCCGTCGAGCGGGTTACCGTCCAGCATGATAAACCCTTCTCCGAGCATGATGTCCTGACGACCGATTTTAAGGGTGAGCCGTGGTGTCAGGGTTCCCTTCAGCTCCACGTAGAAGTTGTCGACTACCAGCTCGTGAAGCGTGAAATCCCTTTCCGGCTTGGACCACCTTCGAAACTCGTTCGTGAATCTCCCATTGACCGACACGCCGTGGCCGAACTTATAGGCGCCCCAGGCACGCGATCTAAACCGCATGAAATTCATCTCGTCGTCTTTTGCCGATTCGGCATCCGTCATGTTGTCGGAAAAGACCAACCGGATGCGCTCATCAGCGCCCCAGGTGAATTTCGGCTCTTCTTTTTTGGCGTCGTTTTGACCAAACGACGGTCCAAAAGTGAGAATAAGCAGGAGTGCACAAAGCGAACGCTTCATGTCAGTAAATTCCTTTCGCCTCAGACCTTTATCCGCGGAATGAACAGGCAGTAAGGCGCGCTCATTATAAGGGAATCATGCCGTGAGTCACGTGTTTTTTTGTGCTAACACGCTGAATAACCGAACAACCGGAGCGCGCCGCCTGACGTGCCTCTGACCTCGTGGGCCAACGTGCTGTCCCGGACAGAGCATAAGCAGGGCACCTGTCGGATCGCCCGAAATCACTAAACCGCAAAGGGATAGGCGAATTTGAAATGCGCACCAAAACGGGTAGAATAGGTGGGATGTAGCATATTCGAAGAACGATTGTTGCCCAGATCCAGAGAAAGGAGTCATGAGCAGCCATGCTTACCGACCGAATGCGAGATGCGATAAACGATCAGATTAATGCCGAGTTCTATTCCGCTTACCTGTACCTGTCGATGGCAGCCCATTGCGAGGCGCTCAACCTTCCAGGTTTTTCTCACTGGATGAAGCTGCAAGCCAAGGAAGAAACCGAACACGCTCAGAAGTTCATGGAATCCCTGACTGACCGAAACGCCCGGGTGTCCTTGAAGGCGATCGGCCAGCCGCCCGGCGAGTTCGCGTCGCCGCTGGCGATGTTCGAACAAGCTCTCGAGCACGAGCGGCACATTTCAGCCCGGATCAACAACCTGTACAAGATGGCTCTCGAAGATAACGACTACGCGACTCAAAACGAACTGCAGTGGTTCATCAAAGAGCAGGTCGAAGAGGAAAAGAACGCAAGTCAGATCGTCGAGCAGTTGAAGCTCGTGGGAACTCAGGGTACCGCGCTGGTCCTGATAGATCGCTACCTGGCCTCACGGAGCGACTAGCTTGAAGCAAGGGGCAGAGGGGCAAAGGGGCAAAGGATAGGAGTCAGTTTCTGTTGCTTGAACCGGTGTCAAGCCCGCTGCCGGGGTCCGGGCAGCTCAGTCGCCTTTCCCTCTGCCCCTTTGCCCCTTCCCCTAGTCCCTCTCGAGCTCGAGCTGGAAGAGCGCAAGCGCTTCCTTACGCTTGAATAATCGAGTAGCACGCCCTTGAAATACCCTGCCGCTTCCGCCTCCCCGGCCGTGAAGCAGCATGGCCACCTGGCGACCCAGCGACTGGACATCGCAGTTTACCTGATCGCCCGCCACGACGACGAAAAAGCCGTCAGCGTCGGTTCCGCCGGTCAGCAGCGCGGCTTTGCCGGGCGCTCGATGGGTGAACTGCCGGGCCAACTGCTGCAGGAAGCCCGGATCGGCCGTCTTGAGATGGAGGTTGACCAGATCGCCGGGACGGTGGGACAGCGCCTCGGCACTCATTTCGATCAGCTCTTCGCGAAGGCTCTTCTCGCGGTGGATCAGCTCCTGGATCTGGTCGAACCGGGATCGGACGGCGGCTGATATTTCTGAATCGGGAACTCCGAGAAGCGAACGCAGCTCGCTGCTCCTCTGGAGCTCCTCGCCCAGGCGTCTTCTTACCCTAGTTCCGGCAATGAAATAGACTCGAGTTCCGCCTCGCATCGGCTCCGTGGAGGTAATCTTCAGTGATTCGAGCTCGGCGGTGGATTGAACATGGGTTCCACCGCAGGTGTTCAAGTCAATTTCTTCGATCTCAACCAGGCGAATCGTCCCTTTGTGTCCTGCGGGCAGGCCGCGGGTCCGGACGTTCAGTTTCTCGAACCCTTGCAGCGCGACCCGTTTGGATCCTACCGGCCGGGCAGCACGGATTTCCGCGGCAACGGCCTCTTCCAAATCCGCCAACTCCTGGGCCTCCAGACTTGGAACATCCAACTCGACGTCGGACCCGGACTCTCCGAGGTGAAAGGCCGTTGTCGGCCAACCGAACCGGTCTTCGGCAATCGCGGTCAGAAGATGTTGAGCGGTATGCTGTTGCATGTGGTCAAATCGTCGCTGCCAGTCCAGGACGACTTTGCAGACACCCGGCTCAACCGGCGCCTCCAGGTAGTGCCTCAGGGCCCCTTCACTCCGTCGCACGTCCACGACTGCGATTGAACCGATCCACCCTTTGTCACCCGGCTGGCCGCCTCCTTCGGGGTACAGGACCGAATCTTCGAGATCGGCGTAGGGCAAACCGTTATCTGTCCCGACCGAAATGATCTTCGTCTCCAACTCACGGAGATAGGGTTCTTTTTCGTAAGAGGGCGTCTTTTTCATAGTCACGTCCGCAGACCGGGCTTGATTCTAGTGATTCCGAAGGAAAAATGAAACCGAGTTCTGCTGACCGGCTGACCGGCTGACCAGCTAACCTCTGAGGCCTCAGCCAATCTGCTCAATCCGGTCCACCATGTCCATGTTGTCCGTTTTGTCCACTAGTCAGCCGGTCAGCTGGTCAGGGTTACCCGGTCAGCCGGTCGGGTGGTCCCCCGACTTTGTGGAAAACGCGGAACAGGTAGTAAAGCGAGGGGAGGAGGATCACCGAGCCGGCTGCGAGAACGGCGAGCATGAGCTGTAACGTCAAACGTGGGGCCGCCGCATCATAAAGGCTCAGGTCGGGTTTGATCAGGTGCGGATATTGCGAAAGCGCCCATCCCCACAGGATCAAGGTGACCTGGATCGCCGCCAGAGCCCGGCCCACGCGGTAACGGCGGCTCCACAACGCCCAGAGACAGGCGATAGCCACGACGGCAGTCACCGAGTGAAGTGCCCAGGACCAGCGGGTCCGCGTGAGATCCGTTACAACCTCCGAAGCTTCGAAAGAGGCAGCAATCAGGACTTCGGCTGCCACCGCCCCGAGCAAGAGTCCTGAAATCAAGGATCGCTTGCGGAAATCGTCTTCAAGGTCGGTTCCCTGTGCCTCCACGCAGAGGTACACGGCAGCTAGAAAGGCCACCATGACCAAGGCAAAAAGCCCCACTGACAGGGGGAACAATCCTAACCAGCTGTCGAAGAAGACAGCCAGGCTGTCGACACGCCCGGCCCTCAGCCTCCCCGAGGCGATTGCCCCGACAATGGTTCCGAGCAGGACAGGAGTGAGCAGGCTGGCGACCGCGAAAACGTTTCCCCACCAGCGCCTGAACGATGCTCTGGTCTCATGGGAACGAAATGCGAAAGCCGACCCGCGTGCCACAATGCCAAGCAGCATCAACAGCAGCGGAATGTGCAGGAAAGTCATGATGCGCGCGAAGGCAGCCGGAAACCCGGTAAACAGGACGACTATTACGACGATCAGCCAGACGTGGTTGGCCTCCCAGATCGGGCCGATTGAGTGGGCTATCAGATCCCGCTGCCGTCCCGCTCGATTCCCCGAGGCAAAAAGATCCCACACCCCTCCGCCATAATCCGCCCCGCCCAAGAGAAGGTAGACGTTCAGACCGATTGCTATGACTAGCGCGGCGCTGAGTTCGAGCACTCGTTCCTCCTCAGAAAGAAACCCGACCGCCAGTTCTTTCAGAGCCGCGCTCGCAGCGCCTTTCAGCGGAGTAAGCGGGTTCTCCACGGCAATGTCGAGAAGGTGCTCTGCCGAGAACCCGCTTACTCCGCTGAAAAGCGCTGCGTGCGCGGCTCTGAAAGAATACAACCGCCCATCCGGATGCCAATCCGCCGCTTTACGGCCCGGTTGGCTGCATTCTCCCACCTGCCACCATTGTCCAGTCAGCTGGTCAGTTGTCAGTTGCTTCTTGCTTCCCCCCCGGCATCGTCGAAATCACCTGCGTCTTCAACAGCAGCACAACCACCACCCCGAGCAGGAGGTAGACCAGCGTGATTGCCGTTAGCGGAATCACGAGACCGGGCATGGGCGTGACCGCGTCCTTTGTCCTCATGACTCCCTGGATGATCCAGGGCTGCCGCCCTACCTCTGTGACCAGCCAGCCGGCCTGAATGGCGAGAATTCCCAACGGAGACGCCAGCACAAGTGCCCAGAGGAGTCGCCGGTTATCGAGCGGCCGTTTCTTCAGCAACCACAGTACCCCCGTCAGGAGACCCAGTCCGGCCATGGCTGTTCCGCAAGCCACCATGGCTTGAAAAGCCACGTGAACGACGGCGACCGGTGGTCGGTCCTCACGCGGGAACGTCTTCAGTCCTCGCACGACGGCCTCCGGGTCGTGATAGGCAAGAAGACTCAGTCCTTTGGGGATTTCCAAAGCCCATCGCGTCTCTTCACGCTTCTCGTCGGGCCAGCCGCCTATCCGGAGCGGGGCGCCCGCCTCGGTGTCGAACTGCCCCTCCATTGCTGCCAGCTTCGCCGGCTGCGTTCGAGCAACCATGCGTGCGGAAATGTCCCCGCTGAGCGGTTGGAGGATCGCGGCCGGCATCCCGACGAGCAACGCCAGGACGAGGGCAGCCCGGTGAAACGGATCGCCGGGGTGCCTCAGCAGCACGTAAGCGTGGATTCCGGCGACGGCGAAGCCGGCGGCTGCATAGGAGGCAAGAAGCATGTGCAGGACCTGCGGGAACGCAGCCGGATTGAGCATCGCGGCAATCGGGTCGATCTCGGTGGCCCTTCCGTCAACCAGTCGAAAACCGGTTGGAGTATTCATCCAGGCATTCGCGGTAACCACGAAAACAGCAGAGGCCGCCCCGCTGAGCGCGACCATGACTCCAGCGAGCAGGTGCGCAACCGGCGGCACCCGCGTCCAGCCGTACAGGTAGATCCCCAGGAAAATCGCCTCGGTGAAAAACGCAAACCCTTCGAGGGAGAACGGCATACCAATGATTGGTCCGGCGTGCTCCATGAACGTGGGCCACAGCAGGCCAAGCTCGAACGAAAGAACCGTCCCGGAGACTGCACCGACCGCAAAGAAAATTGCCGTCCCCTTCGCCCATCGCTTGGTCAAATCCAGGTAGAAAGATTTTTGGGTCTTCAGCCAGAGGGCTTCGGACATGACCATCAGCAGCGGCATGGCTATCCCGACGACCGCAAAGATAATATGGAACATCAGGGACAGAGCCATCTGCGTGCGTGCAGCCAGCAGGTTGTCCATTGATTTCAAAACTACCAGAAAAGGAACGGGCGTGCGACGAAGACAGCACCGGTGTCCCTCAGCCGAACCAAAGAGACCAGTTTCTCGTAAGAAAACAATGAGCTCCAGACAAGCAGAAGCGTTTTTCTCCGCGGCAGACTTGTGTCTATAATCCGTGGATCAGAGGGTGGGTCTAGCTGGTGAACTGCGCGAAATTCGAATCACGGCTGACGGATTACATGGACGGCACGCTCGACGGCGGTCTCCAGCAGGCCATGTCTGAGCACCTGAAAGAGTGCTCGTCCTGTTCCGACCTGCTCGCGCGCGTTCATGCCCTGCGCGAGCTGCTGAAGGCCTTCCCGCAGATCGAGCTCAGGCAGGCGCTGGTCGACCAGATTCTTGACCGGACAACCGGTAAGCCTCCCAAGTGGTCGGTGTGGTCCGGATTCATCCTCCCGACGATTCGACCGTTTCTGACCCAGCGCTATGCTTTCGGGACCGGAATCCTGGTGGTTTTTATTTCGCTGGTGTTCACCATGGTCGGCCCGACGCCATCGACGAGCGGGTACTCCGACATGAGCCCGTCATCTGTAGCAGAGAACGCCGATCGCCTGACTGACAATGTAAAGAAGAAGTGGGCGCAGATGCGCGTTTACCAAACCCAGCTCTACGAAGAGGCCCACTCTTAAAAGAAGGACTCTACGGTCAGCTGGATTCCTACGTGATCAAACTCCTGTTCCGAAGCTACAGCCAGTCGGTCCAGGAACAGCAGACGCCTGCGGAGAATCCGGACACGAGCGCCGGCACCGACCCGAAGCAGCCCCAAACGCAGCCGCAACAGCAACCTCCGCAGCAACCGCGCAGGACCTCCCCCGAGTCGCCCGGGACAAAACCTTAACTGTAAGTGTCAGTCCGGTTCTGGTCCGTGTCAGTCCGTGTTTAGGCAGATTCGACGCTCGCCGCCATAGCCGCTCGCGCGGACTTGATCCGGTCAATCGCCGCCAGAAGATCCTCCTGGAAGATCCGGTCCTTGCCGGTTCTGGCTGCCCTGAGGGCGGCGTCGATGACCGCGTTCTTGATATCCCTGCCGCAAACATCGGGCAGTTGCCCGAGTGCCGGAAGTGAGACGTCGGGGTCAAGAGGCAGCTCCTCAGGCAAATGTTTTTGCCAGATCAGAATCCTCGCCGCTTCGTCCGGCATGGCGAAATGGATGTGACGCATCCTGCTTTCGAAGGCTCGGTCGTAGTTCTCAATCAGATTGGTGGAGAAAATAACAATGCCGTGGAAATTCTCCAGGCTGATCAGGAGCTGACTGCGCATTGAGTTGACGGCCAGCTCGGATCCCTGGGTGATATTCGTCAGCCGCTTCGAAAGCAGCGAATCAGCTTCGTCCATGAAGAGAACCGCGCCGTCCCGTTCCGCCGCGTAGAAGACGGCCTCGATGTTTTTCGGTCCGTCTCCGAGAAACTTGCTTTCGATCTGCGCGTAGCTTGCGCTCAGGATCGGCTTGCCGACATACGCGGCAAGCGCGTGGGCCGCCAACGTTTTTCCGGTTCCAGGGGGTCCGTAGAAGTTCAGTGCTGTTCTGGGAAACGGCTCGATCTTCCGAAGATTCCATTGGACGAAGACCTTTTGCTCGAGCCGCACAAGGTCCACCGCGGAAAGAAGCGCCTCGCGGACATCGGAAGGAACTACAAGGAAATCAAAGGCATACAGCGGCGTGCGGGAATTGTACTGAGCCGCTCGCTCCTGGAGACTCAGCTCGTCGTCCGCGCGGCCCTTAACCACGCTGCCTGTCTTTGGCCGTCCCGCCTTTGACTTGCCCGTAACCGGCGTCCCGACGATAACGTTGAGATCGTCGAGGCCGGTGTATCGCATCAACTCAACAACTGCTTCGCGCAATTTGGCACTGCACTCTTCGGCGGCCTTCTCGGGAACGAAGCTCGGTATACCTTCTATCCGTATTTCCTTCACCACCGCCCATTATAGGCGTTGGCGGCCATACGGGAAATGTCCATGACCGGGCTTCTGAGGCTATCATGGAGAAGGTGAACGAGAAGAAAAGACGGCTGGTGTTGGCTTCGGCGTCCCCACGACGCCGCGAACTGCTGACTGAGCTCAGCCCGGGATTCAGAATCAGGAGCAGCGACGTGCCGGAGGAATTCGACGAGGACCTGTCCCCGGAACAGGTTGCGATCGTGCTGGCCGCCCGCAAATCCGAGGCGGTTGCCCACCAGGAGCCGGACGCGGTCGTCCTGGGCGCCGATACAATCGTCGTGTTTGACGGCCATATCCTGGGCAAGCCGAACGATCGCACGGAGGCGCGGCAGATGCTGCGCCTGCTCAGAGGACAATGGCACACCGTAATCACCGCGGTGGCCGTGACGGACAGCGCGACGGGCAACGCCGACATCCGATCCGTAACGACGCGCGTCAAGATGCTGCACTTCGATGACGAGGCGCTCGACGCCTACATCGCCACCGGGGAGCCGATGGACAAGGCCGGAAGCTACGCCGTCCAGGGGCTGGGAGGCGAGTTCATCGAGACGGTGGATGGCTGCTACGCGAATGTGGTCGGGCTTCCGCTGTGCGAGACCGCCAGGCTGCTGAACGATTTCGGGGTGTTGATCACCCGCGAGCCCCCGGTTTGCCGTTTGCCGTCGGGCGCCCCCTGCCCGCGGGAGGAAGTAGCAAGCCGATAAGCACGGACACACGGACTGACAGGACAGCCACGGACGGTCACGGACGAACACGGAGGTCGTAAGCGCCGCCGGTCCGTGTTCGTCCGTGACTGTCCGTGTCAGTCCGTGTGTCCGTGTTCCTGCGGCGGGCGGTAGCGCGCCTTAATCAACAACGGCTGTCTTAGAAAGTCGGGAAGGTATTCCACCAGGCCAACGATCAGGCGGTAACGCCAGTTCGGGATAACCCGCCATTGTCCTTTTTCCAAACCCTTCAGCGAATCGGCGACCACCCGCTCCGGAGCCATCCAGAAACTCGGCCGTCCGTACAGCTCCTCGCGGTTGATTCCGATGCGTTGGTGAAATTCCGTTTGCGTGAAACCGGGACACAGCGCCTGAACCCGGACCGGAATCCCGAGTGCACGAAGCTCGAGGTGAATCGCCTCGGTGAAATTGTTCATCCAGGCCTTCGTCGAGTTGTATGAGACGTTCCGGGGACTGGGAAACGACGCAGCCACCGAGGAGACGTTGATGATCGCCCCGCTGCGCCGGGCAACCATGCCCTTCAGCGCAGCATGGGTCAGGGTCATGGTCGCGATCACATGAACGTCATGCATCCGCCTCTGGGAGTCGATATCGGTTTGGTGGAAATAACCGGTTGACCCGAATCCGGCATTGTTGACGAGCAGGTCGAGGACTTCCAGCGAACCGACCCGTTGCACCAGCCGGCCGAGGTCATCCGCCCGGCTGAGATCCGCCTGCACAATCTCGGTTCTGATGCCGAAACCGTCGTGCAGGCTGGCGGCGAGTTTCTGGAGCCGCTCCAACCGCCGGGCAACGAGAATTAGATCAAACTGACGTTGAGCCAACGCTTTAGCAAATGCCGCGCCGATTCCACTCGAGGCGCCCGTGATCAGGGCTACCCGCTTCGTCCCCACTCTCCCCCCGTGCCTTTCCCTGCCTTGTCCGTGCCTCCCTGCCTTGTTCGTGTCTTTCCGTGTTAGCTTTCCTTCGCCGAGTCAACGAAGGCGTGGAAGCTTTTCTCCCACTTGTCCACCGTCTTTTTCGGACCGGTCAAGCGAATGAACCACGGGCCGGTCGATGTTTCGGCAATCGCGGCAAGCATCCGAAAGCGAGGCTTCGGTCCGGACGCGTCGGCGGTCGCTCCTGCGCCGCCCATCGGCCCCATCGACTGGCTGTTGTAGGTGCCGCTCACGTCAACCAGTGTCACCGGGAGACCATTTACCTGCTTCTTGGACACTTTGGACTGTCCGGCGGCGGGACTGCCGTCTTCCTTGGTGAACATCCCTACCCAGCGGTCGACGTTGGCCTCGACCGAGCCTCCCGATCCGCCAAAATAGAAGACCACGACTTGGGCATCTTCACTGTCGCCTTCGACCTTGGGAAGGCGGTACTGAGCCCGTCGCATCCTCGAGACCGGCTGTTCCTGCGTCCAGCCTTCGGGGGCGGCAAAAGTCAGCCCGGTCTGTTTGGCCGGAGAGAACTCACGGACCTGTTCCGCTTGTTGCTTGTCTTCATTCGAGCACCCCTGGCTGACAAGCAAGGCAAAAAGCATGAAGCAAAGAGACTTGAATGAACGCATAGATTTTCCGGCTCTCTCTTTGGATTGAGGTCAAACGAGCGGACACAGCCCGCGAATCCGCGGTCAACTTACGATTATAGCGAGCCCCGCATGGGGGCGGCAAATCGGCTATACTCTTAGCTTCGACCGCGAGCCGGTCGAACCAGGGAACGGGAACCGCTATGAAGTGCGTTGTATGCGATAAGGTCAAAGGAAAACGCTTTTGCCCGGCCAAGAACGGTGACATTTGCCCCACCTGCTGCGGAGAGAAGCGTGTGGTGGAAATCGCCTGTCCGCCCGACTGCCAGTATCTGAAGACCGGGCACGGTTACCAGGCCGCCAAGAAGTTTATGGCGGAGTGGCAGGCGACAGATGACCCTCGCAAGAGCGCGCGACTTTACGCTACCGCGCAGAAGCACTGGCAGATCATCGGTGAGATCGAGCAAGTGATCATTCGTTACACGCAAGGTCTGCGTTCGTTCTCCGACGAGCGGATCCGGGACGCCGTCTCCCTGGTCAAAGAGACCTATGCCACCGAACAGAAGGGAATCATCTACGAGCATACCTCGGCCGATCCGTTGGTCCAGCCCCTGGTCCGTGATCTGCGGGCGGCCATGGAACAGCATCGACAGGTGGGGGGCGACCGTCCCATGCTGAAAACCGCAGACCTGTTGGACTGCCTCGAAGTCATCCTTACCGACGTCGCCTATCACCTCGAGAAGCCTTCAGAGGTCGGGGCGTACCTTGTCTTTATCCGGAAGAGTCACCCGGAGGTCGCGGCCGCGCCCCGATCGCAGAGCATCATCTACCCGTAGATCCACCCAGACAGCTCGGCCTCCCCGCCGATCCCTACTTCGCGACGCGCTCGGGTTGGTACTGCTCGTCGGCCTTCGCGGCCAGTATGAAATCGTTCTCGGTCAGACCGTTGACCTTGTGCGTCCAGATCGTCAGCGCCACCTTTCCCCAGCTGAGCAGAATGTCGGGATGATGGTCCTCCTGCTCTGCAACAGCCCCCACCCGGTTCGTGAAATCCAACGCGGACTGAAAATCGGGGAAGGTATAGCTGCGTTGAAGATGATGATTCTCGATGATCTGCCAGTCCGGCAGCTCGCGCGCCAACGGTTTAATCTCCTCGGCGGAAAGCGGGGGCACTCCGCCCCGGCACGGCTGGCAATGTTTCTTCGCTAGTCTTGTCATTCTCAAGAGATAGCGCATTGGACGGAGCAAGACAACAGGGGCAAAGGATCAAAGGATCAAAGGGTCAGAGGGTCAGAGGGTCAAAAGGGGCATAGGGGTGAGAGGGAAAAAGGGTGGAAAGGGGCAACCGAGCCAAGGGATAAGCAGGTAGTCGGTCCT
>Ga0105092_10000177_pt1 | contig 31241 bp, 20 predicted proteins | sample PPLLak2March2015_FD_87021 | JGI IMG/M metagenome (GOLD analysis project Ga0105092, IMG submission 87021) | Freshwater sediment microbial communities from Prairie Pothole Lake near Jamestown, North Dakota, USA - PPLs Lake P7 Core (1) Depth... | ecosystem: Environmental > Aquatic > Freshwater >... | reverse complement strand
GAGGGGTTTAATAATAAGATAAAAGTATTAAAGCGTAAAGCATATGGCTATAGAGACATTGAATATTTTTCATTAAGAATTTATTCATTGCACAAACTTAGGTACGCATTATTATGATGAACCAAATTTATTATTTGAAAAATTCAGAAAAAATGCTGATTGCTGTTTGTAAAAGCAGAAAAAAATAATTTCCAAAATACACCTTTTCGCTACCCGGATTAGTGATGGAAATTTTGTCAAAAGAAGGAGCAGCGTAAGATAAGACAATTCTTCCGTGAAATTACTAACCCGTTAGGTGTCGTATAATTTATTATGTTTATTATGATACAAAAGGAAAAGGGAAACCGGTTGAACAGTTTCCCTTAAAATTTTATTTTCAGAATGTGCATTAACACGGTTAATGCACTCCATAAACTCAATACACTACATTTACTTGACCAGCATCATTTTTTTAACATCAGTAAATGCAGATGTTTCAATTCTGTAGAAATAAATTCCTGATGAATACTTTGAAGCATCGAAATCCACTACGTAACTTGCAGCTGTTAAATCTGTATTTACAAGTGTTTCAATTTCTCTTCCAAGCAGGTCATATACAACAAGCTTTACAAATGTGCTCTTCGGTAGATCGAACTTGATATTTGTCGTTGGATTAAATGGGTTCGGATAATTATCATAAAGCATGAACACAGAAGGAATCTCGCTATAGTTACCTGTTATTCCTGTCGCAACCACATTAAAAGCAAATCTCGTCGAAGGAGCAGTTGAACCCGGAGGTGTAACACCGGAACCACCTACAGGCAGTGTTGCCATCTTTGGTGTTGGTAATGCTATATCCTGTGCTGCGATGTAATATTCTACCCTTGTACCAATTGTGCTCGCCGTAATAGGGAAGAAGAATGTATCAAGGTTAGTGCTTGAAGCTGTTGCTGTTGAGTATGAAGTCCATGTTGAACCATTATTTGTGCTCTTCCTGAAATATAATCTTGGAGCTTCATTTGTCCAGTTCCTTATAATACCGTTATCTGTTATCTTTGCCTTCATCGTAATTATACCGGTTGAAGTAGTGTTAGTAAACGGCTGTGTGTGTAAAATTACAGGCGGTGCAGCATCAAGCTTTCTTGCTGAATCAACAGAAAGATTGGCATTAATTATTCCCCATCCCATTGTGTTATTGGGAGAAGCATTATTACTTGCGAACTTTCTTAATATTCCTCTGACCTGTAATGGTGTTAAGCTTTTATTTGCAGAAAGTATTAATGCACATACACCCGAGTTAAGGGGACATGAAAATGAAGTACCATCTCCGTTATAATAAGTATTGCCTGATGTACCCGCAACACGGTTATTGCTTCCCATTGCCATGACATCAGGTTTAATACGCGGAGGATTATCGGTTGTAGGTCCGACAGAACTAAAGCTGGCTCTTGTTCCTGTTGACGTCACTGCACCTACGGTAATAACACTGTCACCGTCGGCAGGTGCTCCAAGTGTATTATGTGTTGAACTACTTCCGTTATTGCCTGCTGAGTTGCTGACAACTATTCCTTTATTAACAGCAAGGTCTGCGGCTTTTGTAATTATTAAAGTATTGCCGTTCATATCGTTCCATGTGTATGTCGGATACGGCGGGTCAAATTCAAGGTAACCGAGAGAACTTGTAATAACATCAGCACCAAGACTATCTGCCCATTGTGCTGCAGCTACCCAGTGGTCCATTTCCAAAGGTACTTCACCGGGGTCAACTTCTGTTCTTGCAAGAATGAATGTTGATTTGAAAGCCGGACCTATCATTTGACCGGGTTTATATCCACCTACCAAAGAAAGAGTCGCTGTTCCATGTGAGTGTCCGGTAAGATTAGGTGAGTTTGTATGGAAATCCCATTTTGTTTTTATATTCATTGGTGCAGTTGTAAAAGCTTCATGTGTTAAATTGGAAAATCCAGCATCAAAGCTTGCAATCATAACACCCTGACCGAAAATACCCTGGTTATGAACTAAATTCACATTAATCTGTGTAATCTGAGTAAGAGCAGAGCCCGTTCCGTAATTTAATGTATCAACCAAAAGGTCATCATTATCATTTGAATTATTTTCGATTGAATTATCAACAACAAGGTCTTCTTTTTTCACCATCTTAGTTTCAACAAGCTCGATTTGAGATACAAAGCTTTTAGAAGATATTTCTTCAAGCTGGTCGCGGTTTACCTCAACGCTGAGAGCATTAAACCACTTTATCTGGTGTCTTACTTTTAAAGACGAAGATGCAATTTCTTTTAAATATTCATTATAAACAGGTAAATCAGTCATATCAACAACATCATTGGGTGACTTTACTTTTAGCCTTCTATCAATAGAACGTTGAGTAACAAGCTCCAGAGGTTTAGAGAGCAAGTTAAAGGCATCCGGTCCCTTATCGCTAAGAAATACGTAAACCACAAAGTGATTATTTGGTGAATTATCTAACATATTGGTAAGCCGGGGTCCGAATTTCCCGCTGTTAGACCTGAATGATAAAGCAATTGCAGCTATGGCAATTATTAATACGAGACTTAATATATATTTTTTCATAAAAAATTTTGTTAATAAACCTAAAAATACATTTATATAAAATAATATACAAAGCAAAAAATAACATGATTATAGTAGTCAAAAAACGTTACTATCCGGGCTTTGGCTCAAACGGTATAGCAAACAAAAACCTGCAAAAACTTAAGTTAAATCAACAAATCAAATATACCCCAAATTTATTTCATTGCTTATCTTAACACAAATTAATAATTTTGTGAAAATTAAACCAAAAATATGCCTAAAGGATTAAATATTCTCTTTTGCACAAGTGAGGTTACACCGTATTCAAAAACAGGCGGTTTAGCTGATGTCTCAAATTCATTACCACAGGAATTAAATGCGCTTGGACATGCCGTCCGTATCATTACACCAAAATACGGACCTCTTGATGAGAGAAAACTAAGAATTTATGAAATAAAGAGGTTAACAGGAATTGAAGTACCTGTCGGCGATAGAATTGCAATTTGTAATATCAAATCCTCATTTATTGTTTCTCCAAAAGGTAAAGTTCAGGTCTTTCTGATAGAGAATGATGAATTCTTCGGGCAAACCAGCCCATATGTAGATGCAAAATCCGGAAAAGATTATCCAAGCAATGACGAGCGTTTTATTTTCTACAACAGGGCTGTTGTCCAGGTTCTTGGTTTACTGGGCTGGCAGCCGGATATAATCCATTGTAATGACTGGCAAACCGGACTGATACCGGCGTATATAAAAACTATACACAGTAAAGACCCGCTGCTGAATTCAGTTAAATCTGTCTTCACAATTCATAACCTTGCGTTCCAGGGGTTATTTCCCCATAAATCATTTTTGAAATCCGGATTGCCGGATAATATATACAATGAAAATGGCGTTGAATATTATGACCAGTTCAGCTTTTTAAAAACTGCCTTAAATTTCTCTGATATTATTACTACTGTAAGTGAAAAATATGCGCAGGAAATTTCAGCTTCTCACGAATACGGCTATGGCTTCGAAGGCATTCTGAAAAAAAGGAAAAAAGACCTGTACGGAATTTTAAATGGAGTTGACTACACTGTCTGGAATCCTGAAAAAGACAAGCTTATTCCCTTCAGATATTCTTCAAAAGAGCTTCCGTTAAAAAGAGAAAATAAAAAAGCTTTACTAAAACATTTTGAGCTTGATTATGATGCAGAAGTACCTGTATTGGGTGTTATTTCAAGATTAACAGACCAGAAAGGTTTTGACCTTGTAGAAGCAATCTTAAAAGATTTAATGTCGGAAAACATCCAGCTTATTATATTAGGAACAGGTGATAAAACATACCAGAAGATATTTGAGAACTTAAAGAAGAAAAACCCAAAGAAAGTCGGCCTGCATCTTGGATTTTCAGAAGAGCTTGCACATTTAATAGAAGCAGGTTCCGATATATTTTTAATGCCTTCGAAGTATGAACCGTGCGGCTTGAACCAGATGTACAGCCTGAGGTATGGAACAATCCCGGTTGTAAGAGCGACAGGTGGACTTGCCGATACGATATCGGAATATAAGAACGGAAAAGGAAATGGTTTTGTTTTTGAGAAATACGAGCCGGCAGCGTTACTAAATGCAGTAAGAAGAGCACTTAAGCTGTTTAAGAACCGTGAAGAATGGATAAAGCTGGTAAGGCAGGCAATGGCCTATGATTTTTCATGGGAAGTATCTGCCAAGAAATATGTTGAGCTTTACAGGTCATTAATAAAAAAGGAAAAGTAATCTGAATAACCGGCAATACATTTCCAATTGCTTAAAGAGGATAATATTTGAATAATAAATCCGAGACATTTTCCAGGGCGATTTTTCTCGACAGAGATGGTACGATTATAAAAGAAATTCCGGGACAAGATGACGAGGATACGTTTGGATATCTGACTAAAATTGAACAGGTTCAAATTATCGAAGGTTCTGCACAAGCAATTGCAATAGCAAAAAGGTTAGGTTTTAAAGTAATTGTAATTACAAATCAGTCTGCAATCAGCCGCGGCATGCTCACCGATGAAGAACTTTATCTTATTCATAAAGAAATGCTCAGAAAATTGGAACAAGAAGACCCTGATGCAGTTATAGATGATATATACTACAGCCCATACCACATAGACGGAGTTATTGAAAAATACAGAAAAGAAAGCCATTCAAGAAAACCTGAGATAGGTATGATAATGGAAGCAAAAGAAAAGTACAATATTGACCTAAAATCATCATATATGATAGGTGATTCGTTTACAGATATGAAATGCGGGCAAAATGCCGGTACAAGGAACATTCTTGTTTTGACCGGGTACGGAAAAATAGCAAAACAAAAATGTCTTGATGTAAGTATAAAAATTGATTTTATTGCTAATAATTTATTGGAAGCTGTCAAATTTATTGAGAAAAATGAAGTTAATAACTCATAACACAGGATACAAATACATTTATTTTGTTTTTACTACTCTTTTTATAGTTTTGTTATCTCTTTTCACTCAAGGCTGTGCTGATGAACCCACTTCACTGGGTATTCAGTTTGTACCTCCAAGTGAAACTACAGGCGTAAAAGTTTTTGATTCTTATGTTGATTCAATTGATGTCACTTATTCAAGTGTAAAAAGATTTATTAATACTAGTAATTCTTTTGACCTGATTGTTGGACAATCCGGAACATATAATTCTAAGGGATTAATAAAGTTTAATGGGATTTCAAGTGATTATGACAGCGCTACAGTTACTTCAGCAGTGCTTAAACTAAGATACAGAAATTATTATTATCCTGTTACCTTTGAGGATTCTCTTGGTCAGATTGGGTTTGATGTATACACAGTATCGCAGAATATCTCTTACAGTGCTGTGACTTTAGACTCTATCAATACAAATTCATTCGGAAATATACCGCAGGGTACATATACTGGTTCTCCAACTGCAGACTCACAGGAAATTAATATTGATTTAAGTACTTCACTTGTAAAAGACTGGCTTGAGTATGCGGCTGATACAAATTATTCTGCAAAGAACTATGGTATTGTTTTATCACCGAATTCTTCATCCAATGTTTTAAAAGGTTTTTACTCAGGGAAAGTAGAAACTGACCTTAAGCCTTCCTTACAGATTATTGTAACTAAAAATAATGATACAGATACACTGGTGTTAAATACTACTGAAACTGTGTTCTTAGCCAACGGTGATATTCCAATTGTCCCGGGTGTATTCTTTTTACAGGGAGGGATAAATTATATTGAATTATTTAAGTTTGTCACAAATGCAGTTCCGTCAACTGCCACTATCAACGATGCGCAGCTTATTCTGACCATTGACCAGGATAATTCACTAATTTCACCCCAGACACAAAGAAAGGTGATAGGGTTATCTGCAATAGATTCTGGTGCTTTGAATACTGAAGGTGAATTTTCTGCTCTTGAATTAAACGGTAAGTATTCAATGAGAATGATTTATCCTTTTCAAAAATGGATACAGGGTGGAGCTAACTACGGATTATTGGTTGTTCCTTCAAACAGGTTCCTGAATCTTGACTTGTTTGCATTCCATAATATAGATTCTCCGGATCCAAATAAAAGACCAAGAATTATAATCAGATATTCACCGAGGGTAATACCATGAAGATAAAAATGTTTTATATTCTTTTAGCTTTAGCTTTTGTATCGGCAGGTACGGTTTATTCGCAGAACGATAAGAACGGCGGCTCAGTATATTCTATTTTCGGTTTGGGTGATTTAAGTTATTCTTCAAGTGCAAGAACTGACGGAATGGGCATATTGGGTTTATCTTTGTATGGTAATTATACAAATTCCCTGAATCCAGCAGCATGGACAAGAATTCCGACTACAAAATTCACAACACGGTTTAACTTTGAAAACCTGAGGTCTTCAGACGGAACAAGGGAATCAAAAAGAACTTACGGAAATTTTGAAGGCTTTAACCTTTCAGTTCCTATTAATACAGGTAACGGATGGATATTTGATGCCGGAATAAATAATTACAGCCAGGTAAATTATGATATACAGGTACCCGGCGCGGTAGACAATGAGAAGTACACCCAGTATTTCAACGGCAACGGAGGAATTACAAGGATAAGTTTAGGATTTTCTTATATTATACTGCGTAATTTTAGCTTTGGAGCCCAGATAAATTATGCATTTGGAAATATCAATAAACAAAACTCCATTGATTTTGAAAACAGTGAACTTTTCAATACAAAAAATATATACTCCAATTCTATATCAGGTATATATGTAAATACCGGTTTAATATTTCACGGATTCGGAAAATTATTAAAAAATAAGAAGCTGGATAATTTAACAGTCGGCGCTTACTTTTCAACACCGGCAGTTTTCAGGTCCACGGTAACCGGAAAATATAATAAATCTACAGGTATTGACTCCATTAATGTATCAGAAAGTGATTTGAAGATTCCGCTGGCAATAGGTTTTGGAATATCAAATGAATTCAATGATAAATTAGTTGTAGCTGCCGATTTCTATATGCAGAATTGGGATAATTATAAAATTAGAAATTCAAGCGGAATAGAAACTCATCCGGTTGAAATAAAAAGCAACATGAGAGTTGGAGCAGGACTGGAATATACTCCGTCTAAAAAACTGGAATCATCGTTATTTGAAAGAGCATCATACAGGATAGGCGGTTTTTATGCTGCTGACTATCTGAAAATAAATGACGAGTCAATAAATACTATTGGTTTAAGTACCGGCTTATCTGTTCCAATCAGCAGGTTCAATAGTATTGATTTTGTATTTGGTTACAAAATACGCGGAAAGTCGACAAATGGATTGGTAAAAGATAATGTATTCCATTTTGGCGCTTCTGTAAATATCGGTGAGTTATGGTTCTTAAAACCAACTGAAGAATATTAAATGATTCCTCTTAAAACAAATCCAATAAAATCCAATTATTAATAGTAAAAACTAAAATGTCAAACTTACAAGAATCAGATCCTCAAATCTACAGCACTTTGAGGAACGAACTGATAAGACAAAATGAAAAGCTTGAGCTTATCGCTTCAGAAAACTTTACAAGCTTAGAAGTAATGGAAGCAATGGGTTCCGTGATGACAAACAAATATGCAGAAGGTTATCCCGGAAAAAGATACTACGGCGGATGTGAGTATGTTGATATGGCAGAGAACTTAGCGAGAGACAGGGTAAAAGAATTATTTGGTGCAGAATATGCCAATGTTCAGCCGCATTCCGGCTCACAGGCAAACATGGCTGTTTACTTTACACTTGTAAAACCCGGTGATAAAGTTATGGGTATGGACCTCTCACACGGAGGGCATCTTACTCATGGCTCACCTGTAAATTTTTCGGGACAGCTTTATAACTTTAAAGCTTACGGCATTAATCCTGAAACTGAAATGCTTGATTATAATATGATTGAAGATACAGTTAAAGCAGAAAAGCCGAAAATGATTACAGTAGGAGCAAGTGCTTATTCAAGAAATATTGATTATGCAAGGTTCAGAGAAATAGCTGATAAAGTCGGTGCATTTTTATTTGCAGATATAGCACATCCGGCAGGATTGATAGCAAAAGGATTTTTAGATAATCCTCTGCCGCATTGTCATGTTGTTTCATCCACTACACATAAAACATTGAGAGGTCCAAGAGGCGGTATTATTTTAATGGGAAAAGATTTCGAAAACCCATTCGGAATTAAAGCGCCAAAATCGGGCAGGATTAAAATGATGGGTGAATTGCTTGATTCAATGGTTATCCCCGGTGTGCAGGGCGGGCCTTTAATGCATGTAATAGCTGCCAAGGCAGTTGCTTTCAAAGAAGCGTTAAATGAAGATTTCAAAACATATGCCGAGCAGGTTATAAAAAATGCCAAAGCTATGGCAAACCGTCTTATTAAGCATGGATTCAAAATTATTTCAGGCGGAACAGATAATCATCTTATGCTGGTTGACTTAAGAAATAAAAACATGACCGGTAAAGCTGCACAGGAAATGCTTGATGAAATTGGAATTACCGTTAATAAGAATTCTGTTCCATTTGATGATAAGAGCCCATTAATTACAAGCGGAATAAGAATAGGAACACCTGCACTTACTACACGCGGGATGAAGGAAAAGGACATGGAGCTTATTGCCGATATGATAAATGAAGTAATCTGCAATCCCGGCGACGAGAATGTCAAAAAAGATGTACATCAGAGAATAGCAGATATTACTTCTGAGCATCCTTTGTATCCTGAACTTTTTACATGGTAATATTAATCTGAATGTATTTTTTTTATTCAATAGTTAATTATTAGTTATGAAAATAAAAGTTGTGGAATATAATCCAGAAGAAGCTGGCAGCATTCGCTTTGGGAATAAATTTAAGATTACTCAGCTTGAAGATGAGGAAATTTTAAAAATTTCACAGCTATCTCCAATTTCGATTAACATGGATCCCCGGAGTTGTGGTTTATCGAGTTTTCAATGGAAACCGATACAGCTTGGCTCTGCAATGAAATGGACTTTTATTCTTAAATCTGATAAAAATGGTTTACTGAATTTTGGAGAATTAGAAAATATAGAATTATTATTTGAATCTAAAGAAGACGCTGAAAAATATCAAAAGTTTATTTTGGATCAATTTGAAAATGAAATACAAAGAATTGGAAGATTAAATAATGTATTAGGAAAGGAAAAGATTTACGAGATAAATGCAGAAGAGGGTTTAAAAAAAATATATGAAGGTGCGGAAAAGTTATTGGATAAGAATTCTGTTGAATATAAAGAGATTATAGAGAAGAACAGAGAAGCATGGAAGAGATTAGCTGACTTATAAATGGATATAAAAAATCCAATAGCGATAATTACACTGCATGACTCTTTAATTGCTGAGTTAGGCGGCGAAAACGGATTAATCAGTGAACATCTATTGTTATCTGCCCTCATGCGTCCATTTACCGGATTAGCAGATGGTGTAGAATTATATCCAACAATAACAGATAAAGCGGCGGCATTAATTCATTCATTAATTAAAAATCATCCTTTTTTAGATGGCAATAAGAGAACAGCAGCTCAGGTTACTATGATTTTTCTAAGAGAAAATAATTATGAAATAATTTTTACACAAAATGAAATTATTGAGTTTGTGTTATCTATTGCTAAAAGTGAAGTAGATTTTGAATATATAAAAGAATGGATAGGGAAAAGACTATCTGTCATATAGTATATGAGCGATGAAAGAAATAATGATTTTGAAGGAAACGATGATGGAAATGAAATGGGGTTTCTTGACCATCTCGAAGAGCTGAGATGGCGGATAATAAAAGCTGTATTTGGAATTGTTGTAGGAGCAATTATTTGCGGAATATTTATTGATTGGATAATGAATTATTTCCTACTTGCTCCTGCTTTAAAAACAAATCCGCCGCTTGTACTTATAAACTTGAAACCTTACGGCCAGCTTGTATTGTACATGGAAGTAATTCTTATAGGCGGTATTATATTAAGTATTCCAAATGTTTTTTACCAGTTCTGGAAGTTTATTGAACCGGGTTTGCTTCCGTCAGAAAGAAGATACGTTTCATGGATTGTGTTCTTTTCAACATTATGTTTTCTGGGTGGGGCAGCTTTTGCTTATTATGTTATGCTGCCAACCGCACTCATGTTCTTTGCAGCGTTTGGCTCTCCGGCAATTACAAATAATATTGCTATTAGTGAATATTTCAGCTTTGTTATTTCTGTTATATTGACTGCCGGTATTGTGTTTGAACTGCCAATGGTATCTTTCTTTCTTTCAAAGGTTGGGATTTTGACGCCAAAGTTTATGAGGAAATACCGTAAGCATGCTGTTGTTATAATACTAATACTTGCGGCACTGCTGACACCCGGTCCTGATATTACAAGCCAGCTGCTGCTGGGAGTGCCATTGTTCCTGTTATATGAATTGAGCATTATTATCTCAAAGTTTGCACAAAAAAAGAAAAATTTAGAAGAGTAAACCTAATACATGGATTTAGACCTGAGAAAAATATCAGAGCCTATAAAAGATGAGCTTGATGAGTTCAAAAAAGCTTTCCGGCTGGCAATGAAGTCAAAGGTAGCTTTAATAGACCTTATCAGCAAGTATATTTTAAGCCAGAAAGGGAAGAAGATTCGTCCTATTCTTGTGCTGCTTTCAGCAAAGCTTTGTGGTGAAATAAATGAAAGAACCTACATTGGTGCAACGCTTGTAGAAATGCTTCACACTGCTACTCTTATTCATGATGATGTAGTGGATGATGCAAAAACAAGACGCGGACTTGCTTCCATTAATGCGGTTTGGAAAAATAAGATTGCAGTTTTAATGGGTGACTATCTTCTTTCAAGAGGGCTTCTTCATGCACTGGAAAATAATGAATATAATTTTCTGCAAATTACATCAAGGGCAGTTAAAAGAATGAGCGAAGGTGAACTGCTCCAGATACAGAAGAACAGAAAGCTTGCAGTTGATGAAGAAACATATTTCAGGATTATTTCAGATAAAACAGCATCGCTTATCACTGCCTGCTGTGAAATAGGTGCAGCTAGTGCTACCGATAACAAAAGTAATGTAGCCCTTTTAAGCGAGTTTGGCGAGAGTGCAGGAATTGCTTTCCAATTGCGTGATGACTTGCTTGATTATGTAGGCAAGAAAAAAATCATGGGTAAATCTGCCGGATCTGACCTGAAGGAAAAGAAATTTACTCTGCCATTAATTCATGCTCTGAATAACTCAAGCAAAAGGGAATCGAAAGAGATTGTAAACCTTGTAAAGAACGGCTCTTATTCAAAGAGCAAAAACATAGTGTTTGATTTTATCAAAGAGCACAACGGGATAGAATATACCGAACAAAAAACCGCTGAATTTTGTGAGACCGCAAAATCAAAAATTATTAACTTTAAGCCCTCCGAAACAAAAGAAACGTTAGTTAATTTTGTGGATTTTATTGGGGAAAGAGTGAACTAGAGTGCGGAGTGTGTAGAGTGTGTAGAGTGTCCGGTAACTGCCGGATTACCGCAATATGTTGATGGACAGTGTAATCAGCTTTATCTGTGAAATCTGCGATTCAGACAATCAATCATTTCAAATACTTTTCAAAAAACTTATATATCCTCTTATACTGGTCTAGCCAGCTTGTTTGTAAATGGAAGCTGTGATATTCCTTCGGATATATCATCACTTCAAAATCTTTTTTATTATCTATAAGCTTTTGTGTTAACTGCACAGCATCCTGGAAGAAAACATTATCATCAAGCATGCCGTGTGTAATGAGCAATGGCACTGATAAATTTTCTGCAAATGTAATGGGGGAAGATTGTTCGTAAAAATTTTTATTCTCATTATTGTAATCACCAAGCCGCCCGAGAGTGAACCATCTGTTTCCGTAATAATACAATCTCCAGTTGGAGACAGCACGAAGTGCAACACCTGCTTTAAAATATTCAGGATGGCGGAATACTGACATTAGCGTAATAAATCCCCCGTAACTGCCGCCGTAAATACCAACTTTTTCCCTGTCAATTATTCCCCGGTTGTCAAGATAATCAATACCGCTCATATAATCAGATAATTCCCAGTAACCAAGATTCTTATGCGTTTTACTTCTGAAGTCAGCTCCATATCCTAAGCTTCCTCTGAAATCACACTCGAATATCAAAAATCCCTGTGAAGTGAGGAATGTATTAACCATAAAATTATCACCGTAAGGACTGTAACCTGTAGTAACATTTTGCAAATACCCTGCCCCGTGTGCAAAACAAATTAACGGGTGCTTTTTCTTTGGATTGAAATCTTTTGGCTTATATAAAAATCCGTAAATTAACTGTCCGTCTTCTTTATTATTAAATGTAATAATTTCAGGTATATTCCAGTTCACAGAAGTGAATTTAGGATTTATTGTATTAGTAATACGGAGATTTGTTTTTCCTGCAATATCGTAATAATAAATTTCGGATGGCTGTGTGAAATAAGAATATAAATAAAAAATGTATTGTGCATCCTGCGATATTGCCATGTCAACAGCATCACCTTCTTCATTTGTCAGCTTGTTGATAAAACTTCCGTTCAGGTCCGTTTCATAGATATTATACTTAACCGGAGTTTCAATATTAGCTGTGAAATACACTTTCTTATTCTTCCTGTCAACAACAGATTCTAAGATGGTATAATTATCTCCAACTACTTTTGAAAATCCCGAGCCATCCTTATTTATTTTGTATAAGCTGTTGTAACCGTTAACTTCGGATTCAAATATTATTTCATTATCGTTTATAAACCTTGTTGCATTGCTGTGGCGTTCAAACCATCCTTCATATGATTCATTGTATATCTCAGTCATTTTCCTGCCGGTAATATCATAATTAAACATTTTGCGGCTGTGCCTGTCAGGGTTATCAACATCAAATATAATGTTCTTTACATCAGGTGAATAAAGCGTGTATTGAGTTGAATACCTGATTGATGTATCGGGGAACATGATAATTTGTTCTTTAATGACCGGTTTTCCTGAATTTCCCTTTGTTGTATTTATTTCATACTCCAGCAGCTTAACCTTTGACTGACCACGTAACTGCTTATCGACTGTTACAAACTCGCGTGTATAATTAGGAAATAAAAGTTCATCTCTTGTAGATTTGTCATATTTAGCAAACAGCAGCCGGATTGATGGATTTAGCGAATCTCCGTAAGCCCCTGAAACTCCAATAATTTGGTTTGATAAAGTATCCGATTCATCATTTGTTAATTGCAGTTCAGATGCGGCAGAATCAATGAGCTTCATAAAATAATTCCCGCTTCTTCTGTATATTACAAAATCATCCCTCACTTCGGGAGAGTATTCATAGCTGTCTGTATTTGTTAACCGTACATCTTTTGAGAATGAACGAGTTGAAGTAAAATTCTTTGATACATATAAATCACCCTGCATGATAAAAAGCAGCTCTCCGTTTGACAGTAAAGTAAATTCGGAAGGAGTATCCGCAGTATCGGAATATTTATATAGCTCAGCCGTGCGGTAATTATAATCAAAAAAGCTTAATGAGCCGTCATAATCATCATCTGCGAAATAAAATATTTTATTATCTTTTGCAGATATAAATTTTAGTGAAGGTCTTGCATTAACAATTGCAGTATCAGAAAAAATATATTCAAGTGTAACTTCCTGTGAGTAGGATTGAGTATAGAGTAAAAGCAGTAACTGTATAAATAATATTAATAGCTTTGTCATAACCTAAAATTTATGCGCGACATTGTTCCCCCTTTCGAAGGGGGTTAGGGGGATGATAACTTCAATTCTCAAGAAGATTAATAATTATTGTTCTTACTCTTTTTATAGTGGTTTAAATCTCCACTTCTTTAAAGAATCATCCCCCTAACCCCCTTCGAAAGGGGGAACTGAATCTTCTAATTTATTTAATTCCTTATTAACCTTCCAACCTTCCAACCTTCCAATTTTCTAATTTTTGAATTTTCAAATTTTTCAATTCGCAATTAGCAATCCGAAATCCGCAATCCTAATAGTGCAGTTCTTCAATTTTCTCGCGTTCTCTTATAAGCTGGACTTTATTTCCCTCAACCAGAATTTCCGCAGGTCTTACTCTTGCATTATAATTGGAAGATAAAGAATAGCCGTAGGCACCGGTTGTCATTACTGCAAACATATCACCTCTTTCCAGCTTTTGCAATTTCCTTTTTGATGCCAGAAAGTCGGATGTCTCACAAACAGGTCCAACTACATCAACAGTCTCATAACCGGTATCTTTAAGTGTAACAGGCACAACCTGGTGATATGCCTGGTATAAACACGGTCTCATCAGGTCATTCATTCCTGTATCTGTGATAATGAATTTTTTCATCTCGCCTTGTTTTGTATAAAGTACTTTGCCGACAAGTATTCCGCCGTTTGCAACAAGTGAGCGTCCCGGCTCGATGATTAATTTTTTATCAAGATGTGATAACAAGCTTATGACAGATTGAATATGTTCTCCCAAAGAAGCATAAGCTTTATTTTCATCTTCTTCATCCGGGATATACCTGTGCGAGATAACATTTTTATACTGCACACCAAATCCGCCGCCAAAATTTAAATAGCGGATGGTTATTCCCATCTCTTTTAGTTTCTCTATTAAGCTTCCTAAATATTTTACTGCTTCAATATACGGCTCTACTTCTGTGATTTGTGAGCCGATGTGCGAGTGAATGCCTATTATATCAATATTCGGTAATTTATTTGCCTCTTCAAATACACACAATATATCCCTGCTGTCGATACCAAATTTATTTTCCTTCATCCCTGTGGTTATATAAGGATGAGTTTTAGCATCAATATCAGGATTTACACGTATTGAAATTCTTGCAATCAAGCTTAAGCGGTGTGCAATTTCAGATATCACTTTTATTTCCTGGAGCGATTCAACCGTAAAATTAAATACATTTTCCTTTAATGCATATTCAATCTCTTCATCGGTTTTACCCACGCCTGTATAGGTTATCTTATTTCTAAGGTAACCAAATTTAAGTGCAAGGTAAAGCTCGCCTCCTGATGCGATTTCGGCTCCTGCTCCTTCTTCCGATAATATCCTGAGGATTTCAGGATTTGAATTTGCTTTAATGGCATAACAGTTCAGGAAATCCAGCTTTGAGTTCACCAGCGGCTGATTTATTTCCCTGTAATTGCGTAATATCTGGTTTTTACTGTAGATATAAAGCGGAGTGCCGTATTGTTTTGCCAGTTCCTCAACAAGGAAATTCTCCGCATACAGGCGGTTATCTTTGATATAAAAGTGATTCATGAATAAATTAAAAATTTGATAAAGATTATAATATAATATTTTTTTGGAATAATGCAAGGTATTGGACAGAATTCCCGCGAAGGCGGGAATCCCTGAGATGGAATACAAAATTTATCATACAACACCACGTAACGCCCGTTCCGCATCTGACTTTAACAAGTAAGATGCTCCCTCAAGGGATAAAGTCTTATATGGAATTTAAACTCAATAATTGTATTATTATATTAAAACAACTTTAATCCAATAAGTTTCAAAATCCTGATATTGGCAGCTAGCTTTAACTGAGGTGAAGATGTTAAAATATTTTCTTTATGGCTTTTCGTTTTACCTTTTAGCTTCATGTTTTACTATTATATCAACCCAATCTTATATTCCTGATAAAAACCAAAATGATGATAAAAATTTCCAATTTACACTGGAAGTTTCTAAACTTGTTTTTTTAGAGGTAGAACCTATTCAGGTAGTATTAAAAATAAAGAATGTAAGTAATTCTGCTGATTCCTTAGCCAGGTTTGATAATTTCAGAGAGTATATAAAGATTCATAATGATAAACATGAATTGGTCCTGTATCGCCCTGATTGGGATGATCTTATGATTCCCCGATATTATGTATTTAAGCCAAACGAAGAAAAGTATTTGGAGATAGATTTATTATCATATTATTGTAATTCATATTTAGATTCAGCTTATTCAGATACCAGGCACAAGTATATAGGAAAGTACAAGTTTATTTCTGCAGGAAAATATACGTTAAAATTATATTCACATATATTTACTTATGTATCGAATGAAATTACAGTTGACATAAAAAAACCTGAAGGTGAAGAAGCAGATGCTTTTCAAATATTAAAACCTCTGTTAATAACTAATTCTGCCAGAGAAAAGCTTGACGGATATTTTAAATTCCTGACTTTATATAAATCAAGCGTTTTTTATGAAATGGCAATACATACATATAGTTTGCTAAAGAGTTATTTTGAAAGTACAGATTCCGGCAATCTTATTGAAGTAATAGAGCCTTATTTAATTAAGTATCCTAATTCAAAAATAAATGTTGATTTAATTGAAGCACTTGCTGCTGCAAGAGATAAAGGAACGCAGGAGCAGAAAAATTCTATTAATGACTTTATAAAAAAGCTGATAAATGATTATCCCGGTACAAGAGCAGCTAATTGGGCAATTAAGATATTTAAAGAGCACTAGACAAAAATTAAATACTATTTTATTTCACTGTCCACGGACTAAAGTCCATGGTTATTACGTGAACTAAATTGTTATATATAATTTAAACTGTAAATCTGTGGCTAAAAGCGTCTTTCTTTTCAGTGCTTTTGAATGTGAAACCAAAAGTTCTTCGATATTAGTTGTGTCTTAGTTGGAATTTAATCTCTATAATTATATAAGTATTTTAAAATATCTTTATCCCATAAGCTTCAATTACCGGATAATGGAAATAATTAGTTAAGGTTTCTTTGTAATTTCAGGCAGAGATGAATTGTTTCATTAGAAAAGTACAAGAATATATAAAGTTATTAAGAAATAAGTAATTGGAATAAGCGTTTTTGCATATTTGTTAACATTATTAATAACTATTATTTTGTCGTTTACATATAAATTAAATCCGAACACAACCCAAATCACAAGCAGCAGATTGTAAAAGAAGCTTACAATGAATAAAATATCAACCTTTGTAGCATAATTAACATCAGGGAGCTGAGAAGCTATAGAAAAATGAAGAGCTATTATACTTAATAAAGAACTGATTCCCAATCCAATCCCTGATTCAATTTCTTTTCTGGGTATAAATAAATTTAAAAAAGCTATTGCCATTATTATGAACAAAGGAAGTATTATTTTTATAAAAACCGAAAAAGACTTTCTTTCAATCTCGACACTGAATTCAAAGACAGAAAAATAATCTTCTGAAATATATTCCTTAGTGGCTTTAGCTTCTTTAAGCTTTATATACCATTCATCGTTAAATATCTCATTCGAAATTCCAATCTTAGATTGTTCCACTTCATATATTAAACTGTCATAATTCCAGTCATAGTCACTTATTCTTATTTTTAAAACCTGTTTATCAAACGGATATTTTGCAACATCAAAATGTGATTTAAAAGTACCCTGTACTTTTGCTGAAATCCTTTGAAGCGAATCTTCTTTCCATTCATCAAAAAAAATGTTTCTAGTATCGGAAGCATTCATATATTCAATATTTTTTCCTGAGCGTCCCTCTATCCATTTTAACCAGATATAAAACTCCATCTGGAATGTTTGATTCTTTGTATCAATGTTATTGATATCAATTAAATAAATCGATATTTGAACTTTTTGCTTACCGCTCAATGAATCTTGTGACAGTATATTAAATTGAAGCAATAATATTAATAGCAAAAAATATTTAGAATAATTCACTATAAATAAATTGTTATTCATATGGTCACAGAGTAATTTAGTTATTTAATTGCATCCATATTTTTCTGAAAATCAATATCCATTTTATATCATCTTTTATAAATTTTCACTCAAAGAAAATATCCAAGCTGTTTTAATATAAACATTAACAATAACAGTTATTTACAATTTAATAAAACTTAATCTAAAGAAAAATATATTTAAGAAAAGCAGTTAACTCACATTTGTCCAAAATAATTTCCGTTTAGCGAACAGAATATTAATATATTTACATGTTCTTTTTGTCTTGACACAAAAAGAACCAAAAAGTCAAGTCTGTTTAAAAATTGGCTAAAATTGACCTCATTTCGCTGCCAAAAAATAACTCGTATCAGCTTTGCCTCCATCAGAATAACCAGATGCAGGCATTGATGATACCGGCAAAGCTGATACTCAAACAGATTTTTTGGCTACGCTCATTCAGTCAATTTCTTAAACGCCAATTTTTAAAATGACATTTTTCAATCAGGGGATTGCAATACAAATCGACTAATATATAAGAATATATTTTTAAAATTGTTTCTTTTCATAAGTTAATAAGAGTTCCAAATTTATTTTGTACAGCAGTGCGGTTAACAGTTAAATTTGATTTGTATGTAGATATGGTTGAAAATTTTTATTGTTTATATATTAACCGCACTTTCTTTGACAGAAATTAGTAATATTTAGTTATGAAGGCTGCTTAGTATATTTTTAATTTGCCGGTGTATTTTATTGAAATGGGTGAATAAGTAAGTTTTTTGAATTCAAATCCAAAAATTTTCTTCTTATTTTATATCAATATATTACTCTTCCTATGTCTAAAAGAATTACATTCATATTGCTGCTGTTCACTTCATCTCTTTATTCACAAAACGGTTGGCAGCAGGTTTCATCTCTTGGTTCTTCAATGATGTCTTCAGTATTTTTTGTTACCGATTCTGTTGGATTTGCAGCAGGTGATAAAGTTGGCTATACAACCAATGGCGGTTATAACTGGGTATCTAATTACTCAAGTCCAAGAAAAATATCTGTTCATTTTGTAAATCCTACGACGGGTTGGACATGCGGTATAACCGGCTCAATTCAGAAAACCACCAATGGCGGTGTAAGCTGGGTATCACAAACAAGCGGTGTTACAGATGTGCTGAACGGATTATTTTTTGTAAACGAAAACACAGGATGGATTACAGGCGGTGATTTTTCCGTTGAGAAGCTTTTGAAAACCACTAACGGCGGTGCGAACTGGTTCCTGCAAAGTACGGGTACATCGCAAAAGCTGTTTGATGTTTTTTTCGTAAATGAGAATACAGGGTGGGTAGTAGGAAATGCAAGTTCACAGAAGATTTATAAGACTACTAACGGAGGTACTAATTGGTTTAACCAGACAAGCGGTTCAACTCCTGCATTATACTCGGTTTATTTTATTAATGAAAATACCGGCTGGGCTTGCGGCACATATGGTTCCGGAGTAATAATAAAAACTACAAACGGCGGTACTAGCTGGACAACTCAATTAACGGGCTGGTTTGGTTCAGGTACGGGATTCTTCTGTATTCATTTTGTAAATGATTCAGTTGGATTTGCGTCAGGCGGCAATGGTTCAAACAGCGGCGGTATTGCGGCAACTACAAATGGCGGTTTGAACTGGTTTGCTGAAGCTATTTCAGGTAATCCGCATGTGCCGGGCATATTTTTCCGTAATGCTCTTACCGGCTGGGCTATTTCCGGCAATGGTAATATTTTCAAAACAACAACAGGAGGAATGACATTTATCTCTCCCATAAGTGAAAATGTTCCTTCATCGTTTAAGTTGTATCAAAATTATCCTAATCCTTTTAATCCATCTACAAAAATTAAGTTTGATATAGGAACCCCCCTGCCCCCCTTTAGTAAAGGGGGAACGGTTACCCTGAAAGTCTTCGATATCCTTGGAAAAGAAATTGTAACTCTTGTTAATGAACAACTATCTCCGGGTACTTATGAAGTTGAATGGGATGCGTCAGATTATCCCAGTGGAGTATATTTTTATAAATTATTTTCTGCTAATTACAACCTTTATAAAAGAATGTTGATTATAAAGTGATATTATCACTTTAATTAGTTTAAATACGGTTTTTTATGAATATTTTATAAGAAACCGGAAAGTTTTTTTATAATAAATATTGTAATTAATGAGAAAATTATTGTTATTTAAATGAAAAATATACTTGTTGCAGGTGCGGGTTTGGTTGGAAGGGCAATTGCTATTGACCTCTCTTCGAAATACAATGTTAGTGTTGTCGATAATAACATTGAGAATCTTTTTAAATTACCCGAAGACCATATCGATGTTATTGCCGCTGATTTTAATGATAAAAATAATTATAAAAGAGTTGTACAGGAGTTCGATATAATTGTTGGAGCTTTGCCCGGTTTCCTTGGATTTGAATTTATTAAAATGTGTATTGAGCTTGAGAAGGATATTGTTGATATATCTTTTTGTAAGGAAGATGTTTATGAACTGAACGCACTTGCTAAACAGAATAATGTTACTGCCGTTTTCGATTGCGGTGTTGCACCGGGTTTGAGCAATATTGTACTCGGATATCACAATTCATATATGAAAATAAACTCTTTCAGATGTTATGTTGGCGGTTTGCCTTTTGAACGGATACCTCCTTATGAATATAAAGCACCGTTTTCACCCATTGATGTCATTGAGGAATATACCAGGCCTGCCAGGATTGTGGAAGATGGAAGAGTTATTGTTAAACCGGCACTTTCTGATATAGAAATTCTTGAATTTGAAAATGCCGGAAAGCTGGAAGCATTTAATACAGACGGATTGAGAAGCCTGCTTTATACAATGAATATTCCCGATATGGCCGAAAAAACTTTACGCTATCCGGGACATATTGAAAAAATTCAACTGCTTAAAGATACGGGACTGTTAAGTGATGAACCTTTAGAAATTGGCAGTAAAAAAATTAAACCAATAGAACTAACATCCGCACTGTTGTTTGATAACTGGAAGCTGAAAGAAGATGATGAAGAATTTACTGCAATGAAAATAATAATTAAAGGGGAAGATGAAACGGCAGATAAACATATTGAATATAATTTGTTTGATAAATATGATAAAAAAACAAGGACATCATCAATGGCAAGAACAACAGGTTATACCTGTGCTTCGGTTGTAAATTTGTTGGCAGAGGGAAAAATAATGGAGAAAGGAACTCTTGCTCCTGAAATTATCGGCAGTATCAAACAGAATTTTGATTTTGTTATAAACTACCTTGCTGAAAGAAATGTAAGATTAACTAGCATAGTAAAATCACATTCCGGAATTTGATTTCAATTCTTCTCCTGTAAATTACATCTGGTTTTCGTTAAAATAAGCTTTATTATTGCAAAAACCGGCGATTTCTCTTAATACTACGCCAATTTTATCACTTCAATTAATTCAATTTTGTCTTATCATTGAATAAATAAATCCAATTTGGGATGCAATTGGCAATCATTGTATGATTTTCATAACTCATCTTAAATATGTATGTATCTCTGAAAAGGGATTAATTCATCTTTTACTATTTTGGAAAAATAAAGGAGCTGCTAAATGAACCGTCTGTTACTGTTTATAATATTATTCTTGTTCGCATCAACAACTTATTCACAGCAATTACATGAATATTACTTCAAGTTTAAAATAGAAGACAGAGGTGTTATAAATAATTTATCTAAGATAATTTCAATTGATAATGTTCAGGGAAATGAAGTGTATGCTTATGCAAACGATGAAGAGCTTGTTGAATTTATGCAGTACGAAATTAAATTTGAGATGCTTCCCAAACCCGGTGATGTCAGCAATGTCAGCATGTCGGATAATATTGACGAGATAATGGAATGGGATACATATCCGACATATGATGCGTATGTAACAATGATGAACCAGTTTGTAGCAGCTTATCCAAATCTTTGCAGGATAGTAAATGCAGGTTCAACTGTATATGGTAGGTCTATTTTGTTTGCTGTTATTTCAGATAATGTAAATACAAAAGAGCCTGAACCGCAGTTCCAATATTCATCATCAATGCATGGAGATGAAACAACCGGATATGTATTAATGCTGAGATTAATAAACCAGTTGCTTACAAATTATAATACTGACCCCAAAATAACAAACCTGGTTAACAATATTGAAATTTGGATAAATCCTCTGGCAAATCCAGATGGAACATATTATCCTCAAAGTAATAATACCATAAGCGGTGCACGCAGGTATAATGCAAATGGTAAAGACCTTAACAGGAACTTTCCTGACCCTGCAGACGGACCGAACCCCGGGGGTGCCTGGCAGCCGGAGACTATAGCATATATGAATCTTTTTACTGCTAACAGGTTTGTATTATCAGCTAATTTCCATGGTGGTGCTGAAGTTGTTAATTATCCGTGGGATACATGGTCACGGCTTTCTGCCGATAACAGCTGGTGGGTCTATGTTTGCAGACAGTATGCCGATACTGTTCATGCTAATGCACCTTCCACATATATGGATGAATTCGACAACGGAATTACAAACGGCTATGCTTGGTATAGAATTACAGGCGGAAGACAGGATTATATGACTTATTTCAGAAGAGGCAGAGAAGTTACTATTGAAATATCTAACACAAAGCTGCTGCCCGGTGCACAGCTTCCTGCTCACTGGAATTATAATTACAAGTCTTTTCTGAATTACATGCAGAGATGCTTATATGGAATTAACGGCACTGTAAAAGATTCTATCACACTTCAGCCTATCAACAGGGCAAAGATAACAGTTAACTCATTTGATATGGACAGCTCGGAAGTATTGAGTGATTCATTGTTTGGAAAATATTACAGGATGATTAACACAGGTACTTATTCATTAACATTTTCAAAAACCGGGTATAATTCAAAGACAGTAACTAATGTTTATGCAAAGAAGGACTCACTTACAACATTAAATGTATTACTAAGACCTGTTTCAGTAAACATTTCTAACAACGGGAATGCAATACCGCAGGATTATAAATTATATCAGAATTATCCTAATCCTTTCAACCCTGCTACAACAATAAGTTTTGCCCTTCCGAAGGAATCTGACATAGTGTTAAAAGTATATGATATATCAGGAAGAGAAGTAGCTGAGCTGATTAACGGTGTCTTAAAAGCAGGGGAGTATAATTATAAATTTGATGCTTCGGATTTATCTTCCGGTGTTTATTTTTATAGTATAAAAGCAGGAAGCTATACCGAAACTAAAAAGATGCTGCTGGTTAAATGATTTTATCTTTACCCGGCTGCGGGATTTAAAATAAATAATTCAAAAAGGCATCCGGAGGGATGCCTTTTTGAATATATATTTTTTTCAGGAGAAATTTACAATCACTTCTTCCAAACTATTTTATTAATATCATTTTCTTCACATCTGTAAACCCGGATGATTCAAGCTTATAGAAATAAACACCGCTTGCAAGATTTGATGCATCAAACTTATATTCATATGTTCCGGCTCTTAATTCTTTGTTTAAAAGAACATTAGTCTCCCTGCCAAGTATATCAAATAACCTCAGCTTCACAACAGATGTTTTAGGAACACTAAACTTAATAGTTGTTGCCGGGTTGAAAGGATTAGGGTAGTTCTGGCTTAAACTGAAACCATCCGGTATCTCACCGCCAATAGGTTTTATTCCAATACGGATTGCATCACCTGTAATAAGCTGACCTCTTATTTCGCCATTTGGGTTGGCAGCCGTGTGATAATTAATATAAATGTTATTACCGACAAGTTCAGCTTTCAAAAAATCAACCAGCGGTTGATTATCGGTTCTTCTCCACACACCTTTCAGATTTTTATTATTAACAGGGTCAAGTGTACTGAACAGGTCTTTAACAATATTACCGGATACACCTATTGGCGCATTATGAAAGTGCACACTTGTTATTGGTCCGCTTAAGCTGTCAACAGATGAGAAGAATATTAACCCTGCATTAGTTAATGATGCTGAAGTGGTTCCCTTTGCCGGAGTATTAACCGGCGGTGTTTCCTGTGCTCCGTCAAGTTCAGCTATCAAACCAATGCCTTCAGCAAGCATAACCTGCCCGCGGATTTCACCGTTTGGGTTTGCAGAAGTATGGACATTCACATAAATTCTTCCCGTAACTAATGCTCTGAATAAAGAATCATCAGAACCCATTGTGAGTTCATTCCACAATCCGCGAATGTGGCTGCCATTTTCAATGTTGGGAGTAATATCTTTAACAACAGGACCTGCCGCACCGATTGAAGCAACATGAAAATGTGCCCCGGTAATTGGTCCGCTTAATCCGTTAACAGTAATATTAAAGATGAGCCCATTTGGCGTAAGAGTAAAAGCACCGGCTCCTTTTGCTCCGGTATTGACAGGAGGAACTTCCTGTGAACCTTCCATTACAGTACTAAATCCTGCACCGGAACTAACCTTCAGTTGTCCTCTTATTAACCCTGCAGGTGCAGACGCAGTATGTATGTTAACATAAATTTTTCCATCAAACAAAGCCCTATATAAGGAATCATTGAATGGCTGCGGGTCTGAAAATCCCCATGTGCCGATAGCAGTGTTTGCAAAAAATAAAGTGGTAAGTGTTTTTACAACAGGTCCGGATTCACCAACTGAACCGTAATGGAAATGCGAGCTTGCAATTGTTTCTGTCATTCCGGTAATTGATAACTCAAACGCCAGTCCGCTTGAGGTAATTGTGAAATTACCTGTACCCGTTGCAGGGGTATGAACTGCCGGTGTTTCCTGCGTACCTTCAAGTTTAGCAGAAAAAGTTGAGCCTATCTTTATAGAAAGCTGCCCGCGTACTTCACCATTTGGGTGAGCAGAAGTATGGAAATTAATGTAAATATTTCCCTTGAACAGTTCCTGCATCATTTGCTGATTGAATGGCTGATTGTCAGTGCTTCTCCATATTCCAACGACAGTTTTACCGATTAATTCGGTCATAAGGTCTCTGACTACAGGACCCGAAGAACCGTTTGGTGCATTATGAAAGTGCACACCGGTGATTGGTCCGCTCAGGCTGTCAACACTTGCTTTAAATATTAGTCCGTATTCAGTTAGCAAAAATGAACCGGTACCGTTACCATTTGTTGTAACAGGCGGTACTTCCTGAGTACCGTTGATTGCACCACCAAAGGGGAAACCTGCCGATACCTCAACCTGTCCCCGTATTTCACCGTTAGGATTTGCTGATGTATGCACGTTTACATAAATTTTACCTGTGAGCGATGCTTTAATTAATGTATCATTTAATGGTTCTGTGCCTGTAGTTCTCCATATACCTTCGGCAGTATTACCGTTAAAATCTGCAGTGATATCTTTTACAACAGGGCCGTTTATCCCGGTTAACCCATAATGAAAATGTGCACCTGTTATAGTACCTGTCAATCCGGTGACAGTAATATGAAAAGCAAGCCCCGGTTCCATTAAAGTCATAGATGCGCTTCCATTTGCACCAAGATTAAGTGATGGAATTTCCTGTAAGCCAGTCATCTTAGCGGATAGACCTGTTCCGGAACTATGGAAAAGCTGTCCTCTTATTTCACCGTTTGGATTATCGGCTGTGTGGATATTCAGGTAAACCTTTTCAGTCATTAATGCTTTCAAAACCGAGTCGGGTATATCGTTCCAAATTCCTGTGGCAGTTGTCCCTGAAAAGTTTGCAGTTATTTCTTTAACGACAGGACCTGCCACACCGATGGGCGCAACATGAAAATGTGCACCTGTTATAGGTCCACTTAGACCGTTTACAGTTATTACGAATTTTATGCCTCCGGAAGATGTAAAAGTAATTGCGGCAGTGCCTCTTGCATTTGTATTAACAGGAGGTGCTTCCTGCTCACCTGTGAAGTAAGCAGTGAAGTTAGATTGAAGTGAAAATGTTGATTTTATAAGTAAAAATAATAATATATAAAATTGTAACTTGAAACCTTTCATAATCATATACATCCTTTCTTAATATTAAATAAAAATAAGTCTTTGTATTAAAAACCAATTTTTATTTAATCATCATCTATATCTATTATTAAGTTTTTTTCAAAATCGTTCATTTGAATTTAATAAAATAATTAAATTCAATAATTTATAAATTTATGATTTAACTGTGTTTTCGAAGTGTATTATTAACCAATAAAAAACCAATGGGTTATGCATGAAAAGTATTTATCGATGTGTAAATAAAAAAATATAATTAAGTATGATAATGTTGCAGCCGGGAATTTGGGAAATGCAATTTATAATATATTATAAATGACGATAACTGATGTGATATAAATTATTTGCCTCCATTCCCAAATTTTTTAATTTGAGAAGGAGACAAATATAATCTTTTTAACGAGATGAAATAACCGGCTTTAATCAATCCCGCAGAGCCGCCTGCCTGCTGCAGTCAGGGATTTCATAAATAGTTCTCACGAACTATTTAATCAACATCATTTTCTTTATATCTGTAAAGCCTGATGTTTCCAATCTATAGAAATAAATCCCGGATGCAAGATTTGATGCATCAAAATTAATATCGTGCAAGCCGGCTTTTAATTCTTTATTAACAAGAACAGACACTTCTCTTCCAAGTATATCATATACTACTAACTTAACAAATGATTCATGCGATAATTTAAAGTTAATAGTAGTTTTTGGATTGAACGGATTCGGGAAATTCTGATTTAATGTGAACTGTTTCTTTATATCGTTAACTCCGTTCGAGCTTATATCCGGATTTAGAGTTATAGCATCTTTCAATAACTGTCCGCGTACTTCACCGTTAGGGTAAACAGATGTATGAAAATTAATATAAATATTATTTACTACAACCTGTGACATTAGCATGCTTTTAAAGCGTTCATCATCGGTTCTTCTCCAGATACCTTTGACATTTCTATTATTGACAGGGTCCATGAACGGTGCAAGATCTCTTACAACCGGTCCGGGTACTCCTATAGGAGCATTATGGAAGTGAACGCCTGATATTGATCCCATAAGGCTATCTACAGATGAATAAAATATAAATCCTGCATTTGTAAGAGTTGCAGATACAGTACCCATTCCTGTCGTTGTAACAGGAGGAGTTTCCTGCAGACCGTTTAGTCTGCCGGCAAATCCCATGCCTTCACCAAGTATTACCTGTCCGCGTATTTCACCTCCCGGATTTGCTGCTGTATGCACATTCACATAAATTTTTCCTGTTACCAATGCAATATACAGCGAATCATCTGTACCAACTAATAATTCATTCCACACTCCATGAATATGATTGCCCTGCACATCAGTTGTTATACTTTTAACAATAGGACCGGGTACACCGATTGGAGCATAATGGAAATGAGCTCCTGTTATCGGGCCTGTTAATCCATTTACAGTTATATCATACACTAATCCTGACGGAGTTAGTTGAAGTGCGGCAATTCCTTTTCCTGTAGCATTGACCGGAGCAGGGATTTCCTGATTACCTTCAAGTACTGCTGAAAGTGTTGTTCCGGAACTGAGCGATACCTGCCCTCTTATTAAACCATTAGGATTTGATTGTGTACGTATATTAACATATATATTACCTTCAAGTAATGACTTGAATAGAGAGTCAGACCGCTCGGAAAACCTCCATGTTCCTAAAGCAGTGTTTCCAGAAAAGAAAGGTCCTATTTCTTTCAGCATTGGACCATTTTGCCGGATTGAACCATAGTGAAAAGAAGCTCCCGTAATGGGTTCATTCAGTCCGTTAACAGTAATCTGGAATGCCAGCAGGTCACGCTGTGTTAAAGCAAATGTTCCGGTGCCCCTGGCATTTGTATTAACAATAGGATTTTCCTGGTTACCACCGAAGCTTGCAGCGAAAGTATTAATGGGCAGCATAACCACTTGCCCTCTTATTTCGCCATTAGGGTATAAAGGGGTATGGAAGTTCACATAAATATTTCCTCTTATTAGTTCACTTATCAGTTGCGGTGTAAGTGCTTCAGAACCGAAAACCCTCCATATACCTGTGTAAGTGTTGTTTTCTCCTTGTGTAAGATTAATAGTTTTAACCACAGGTCCATTTGAGCCGAAAGGAGCGTTATGAAAATGTGCAGCAATGGCTGGACTGGTCAGATTATTAATGGTAATTTTGAATATCAAACCGGGTGGAATTAATGTAAATGACGCTGCTCCTCTTCCTAAAGTTACGACAGGTGGAACTTCGAATAGTCCGTTTAATGAAGTTGCAAGTCCAAAGCCGCCTCCCACTTCGACCTGGCCTCTTAATTCATCGTCGGGATTGAGCGGATCAGTTACACTGATATAAACTTTGCCTGTTAGTAAACCAACAAGTATGCTGTCAACTATTGCACCGGGACCTATATCAGGCCATATGCCTTCTGCTGTTAAGCCGTTATTAAAACTTGCAGAGATGTCTCTTAGTATAGGGCCGTTTGAACCGATTTGACCCCAGCGGAATTGAGCTTTAACCGGACTAGCAAGCCCGGTAACTGTTATATGATAAGAAAGCCCCGAAATCATTGTATTCATTATGGCTGTACCCCTGGCATTCAGACTAAGTGAAGGAGATACTGCCTGAGAAGTTGTCAGTTTTGCGATTAAGCCTGTACCTGCACTATGAAAAAGCTGACCGCGTATCTCGCCGGCAGGATGCATTTGGGTATGTACATTTAAATACATTTTTCCGGTCTTTAATGCGTTTAAAAGCGAATCCGGAATATTATCCCAGGTACCTGTAGCAGTAGTACCTGTAAAATTTGCAGTGATATTCCGGACAACAGGTCCTGCTACTCCAATAGGAGCAACGTGAAAATGAGCACCGGTGATTGGACCACTTAGGCCATTTACCGTAATTGCAAATGATATTGAATTTTGACCGGTTAAATCAATTGCAGCAGTACCCCGTGCAGTTGTATTGACCTGGGGCACCTCCTGTTCTCCTGTAAAATACGCTGCAAATCCACCTATCTGGGCGATTGTTGTATGTGTCGTTAAAAATAATAAAAGAAGTAAAGCTGAAAAATAGAATTTAATGTTTTTCATATGTGTTCCTTTCGTATAAGAAGTTCGTAAAGTAATTATTGAACACATGGCGGTATATTTGAAATATGTATTGTATGTTAGTTGAAATATTTCTAAATAGTTCTTTAAATTTTCATAAAAACACTAAACTCAAATGTTTATTTTTTTATAAAATCAGACCTTATACAGATAACTTTACCTTCCGGAATGGATGAAGAAATACGACAATTTTATGGAGAAATTCTTAAACTCCTGAAAATAGAAAAGCCGGTGTCATTAAAGCCCGGGTGGAGGTATCTGGTTCAAAATTGCAGATATTGAACTTCACCCGGGAGTTGAAAATTGCATAAAAAGTAAACGACATCCTGTTTTTGAAATATATGATATTGATAACGTTAGGAAATACCCGGATGAAAGCTGCATTGAGATAAAGAAAGTGATACAAATTCCCCTGCAGAAAAAGATTTTCTTTATATGACCCATCTGGAAATAGGATAGAATTGCTCCAATATAGTAACTCGTAGTGTTTGTTAAGGTTATAAAAGCTGTAAGCCACTGTATTTTAAGCGCTTGATAGATGTTTTATTTTAATATTAATGCAACCTCCTTGTAATTAAATACGTCAAAATATAATAATAAAGGCTGATATATATTGTTCTCTGGCTAAAATTAGAGTTTTTAAACATTTTTTAAATCTTATAATCCTTTCTAACTAAAAAATGAAATATTTAATCAAATTTTCAATATACATTTTCTTTGCAATATTTATAACCGGTATCAATGCACAGGATAAATCGCAGAAAATTGATGAATACCTGAATAAATGCTTCGAAAAAGAATTGTTCAACGGTTCAGTGCTGGTTTCAAACAATACCGGTGTAATGCTAAAAAAGGGATATGGATATGCAAATTTGGAATGGAACATTCCAAATGAAGCTGATACCAAATTCCGGCTTGGCTCAATCACAAAACAATTCACGGCAATGCTAATTTTGCAGCTTGTTGAAAAAGGGCAAGTTAAGCTTGACGGGAAAATATCAGACTACCTGCCGTATTACCCTAAGAAGACCGGTGACAAGATTACAATCCACAATCTTCTAAATCATACATCCGGCATTTTTAATTATACTAATGACCCTGCTTTTTTTCGTAAAGGAAGTTTTTTGCCGATGACGCCTGAGCAGCTAATAAAAACTTTTGCAGATAAAGAACTTGATTTTGAACCCGGTACAAAATGGAATTACAGCAATTCGGGATATATAGTGCTGGGTGCAATTATTGAGCAGGTTACTGGCAAGACATATGAAACAATGCTGCAGGAAAACATTTTTACTCCTCTTGGTATGAAGAATACGGGTTATGACCATATGGAAACCGTTTTGCCTAAACGTGCATCAGGATATGAAAGATCATTTAACGGAATGAGAAATACTTCTTACATCGATATGTCCCTGCCGTTTTCAGCGGGTTCTTTGTATTCAACAGTTGAAGATTTATATATATGGGGAGAAGCACTTTATACTGATAAGCTGGTAACATATGAAACAATGCAAAAAATGCTAACTCCATATATGAATGAATACGGGTATGGAATAAGGATAGACAAAGTAAGCCTGGAAGGTACTGAAAATTTTACTGTTATCGGTCATAGCGGCGGAATAAATGGTTTCAATACTGTCATGGTGAGAATCCCCGAAAGTAAAAGTACAATTATTTTACTTTGCAATACGCCGCCTATGAATGAAACTGAAATAGCTTCATCAATCATTAATATACTTTATGATAAACCGTATGTTGAGCCGAAAAAATCTGCAGCAGGATTTTTATTCGAGAATATCGGGAAAAATGGTGCAGCTTCAGCAATTGAGGAGTTTAAGAAAAATAAAAATGAACTTAATGCAAATGAAGGTGAATTAAACTCACTTGGATATACATTAATGGGTACAGGCAAATTGGAATATGCTATCGAAGTATTTAAGTTAAATGTTGAGTTGTTCCCGGATTCATGGAATGTGTATGACAGCATGGGTGAAGCTTATATGAAAAATGGCGATAAAGAGCTTGCAATTGTTAATTACAGAAAATCTATTGAATTAAATCCAAATAATGATGCAGGAAAAGAAGCGTTAAAGAAATTGGAGAGTAATTAAGAATGAATAAAAAAGAATTTCCCGGGAATTTTCTGTAATAGAATTTATATGGAAATTTTAAAAAAACTTCGCAAGAGTTACCCGTAAATATTTATTCACAAGAACCAACACGGGTAACTCCTATGGAGTTATGGATAGACACTAATAAATTCTAATATGGGTAATCACTACGTGATTAGATTTCTTATTATTGAAAATTTTGTTATGGGTAATCACTACGTGATTAGATTTCTTATTATTGAAAATTTTGTTATGGGTAATCACTACGTGATTAGATT
>Ga0105092_10000176_pt1 | contig 31404 bp, 28 predicted proteins | sample PPLLak2March2015_FD_87021 | JGI IMG/M metagenome (GOLD analysis project Ga0105092, IMG submission 87021) | Freshwater sediment microbial communities from Prairie Pothole Lake near Jamestown, North Dakota, USA - PPLs Lake P7 Core (1) Depth... | ecosystem: Environmental > Aquatic > Freshwater >... | reverse complement strand
TGCACAATCGATCCGGTTCAATGCTGATGCCGTTTGGCTCGATCCTGCATAGGGGAAAGCGGCGTCGCCTCGAGGCCTGATAAAGCGTCGGCCTCTCGTTGCCGCCGCACTCCAAAATGGCCTCGCGCCCCCGCGCTCCAAAAAGTAAATGAAATGGCATTGGGCGTCTCGCCTGCACTCCCAGGGGACGCCCCCACTCTCGATTCTTCTTTTAGCGCTTATGTCGTCCGGTGCCCGCACGCCGATTTGGGCAACACGCCCCGTAGGACAGGCGAAGGTTTCTAGCCTTGAGTCAAAGTGGGTTCTGTCGCTCGTCCCTGTTCAAGAAAGGTGCCGGGCAAGCCGGAGAACAGCGTCAACACGTCTGTGTGGGGCTGCTCCTCGAAGATCGGAAGAGACGTGCGAAGCAGCGTTTGGCGTCGGGTGGCCAGGTGCCGGATGGCCAGCAAGCCAACAACCAGCGCCCCCCCGTAAGCCCAAGGCCGGGTTGCCAGCACCAAACCGAGCCCGGCGGTCGCGAACAGGTATGCGGCAGACGCAAACAGGTAGACCGGCCAACGCAGTTTCAGATCGCCGGCGCCCGGAAGGTAGGCGCAGGCGAAGGGGACCTTGCGGCAGGTCAGGAACAACCGTTCCATCAACATAATCCCCGACATCAGCTCAAGCAGGGAGACCCGCCAGCCGGTTGACCACCCCCACAAGGAAGCGAAAAGGAGCAGGCTGAAGCAGAAGACCGGCGTGACAATAAGCGTCAAAAGGGCCGCTCGAACCCCGGTCCAGTACACGGCAGGTCGAAACGCGGAGGTCCTGAAAACCCAATTTGCCGACAACTCGGACGGCAGGGTAAACGCCAGTCGTACGCCGCCGAGCAGGAAGAAGTACAGCATGGGAGGGATGCAAAGCCCCGTCAGGCTCAGCCGGTACAGGGTCGCTTCTCCGAAGCGTGCCACCAGCAGGAAAACCGCGGCCAGGCAGAAGGCGAGCGCGACTCCCAGGCAACTCCCCAGAACCATCCGGTGTCGGGCGCTTCGGGAAAGGGTGGCGGCGACGAAGTCGAAAGCGGCCGACTGCTCGGGTTCTTTGGTAATCAACTTTCTGACGATCGAAAGAAACCTGCCGGCAAGACCCGAACGCGTCTGGTCGTCGGTAGACGCCTGTTGGCACCGGCCCACATACCTGCGGTAACTCAGACTGTAAAACAGGACCGAGAGCGCGAAGGCGATCATCAGGGCCAGGAGCGGATAACGCCAGGAAACAGACGTTGCGTGGCGCGGGATGATCCCGAGCACGTGATCGTACAAGGCGGTGAACCAGGCAGGGAGAAACAGGACCTGGTACAGCGGGTTGTGACTGTTCCTGACGCTAACGATGAGGTCGGAAAGAACCAGAAATGAAGACAGAAAAACGACGAGAAGAGAAGATTGGATGGCTACCGAAACCCTGTTGAAAAGCCGGCGGGGCAGAATGGTCATGCAGGCGCCTTGCACGCCCACAAGGAGCAGGAAAACGAAGCCGCTCCCGGAAAAAACCGCCACGAAGTGCGCCGCGAGAAAGCGCATGCTGTCTGCCGAGCTCGCGTAACTGATCGTCGCGGCCAGTGGAAAAAGGATGCCGGAAGCGGCGTTAATCATGACCGAGAACATACCCATGAAAAGGACCAGGCTGCTCACCTTCGCAAGGAACAGAGTGCTGAGCTTGATCGGCAATGGAACCAGGTTGAGGTAGTCCTTCCCGTCTGGAAACAGATTGTCCCAGTAAAGCAGGGTCACCAGGCCGGTGACAATCATGGAGATCGAGACGAAAAAGCAGCGGTCGCTCCAAGAGTCGACAGCTGCCCAGGAGCGGAGATGCGCAACCAGGAAGGCGTACTTCATGAAGATGTAGTAGAGCGAGAGAACGGCACCGGGAACGGGAAGCAGGGCGAGAATCTGTGTTACCGAGACGGAGGCCTCCCCGCCCGGTGAGAGGAATTCGCTGTCGAAGAAGCGACTGAAGAAGTGCCGGGTTAGGAGAGCAAAGGGGCTGCGGTCGCGCCAGCGCTCGGTGTTCGTGTCGGGCATTTCTTCTCCCCCTCTCGCCGCTTGTGAAAAATCCATCTTGCCGGCACCCGTCGATTTTTCCGAGCCTCAATCGGCGGTTCTCAAGTCCTTCAGATAGCTCTCCAGCTCCTGCGAGATTGCGGTTGAACGCGAGCGCGATTTGCCCCTGAACCACGCGACGGCCAAGAACGCCGTCACGAACCCCATCCTCAAGACGTCATCGTTGAAGTTGACGGGCCGCGGGCCGAAGACCTGGAGTGCCAAGGCGACGGCGGCCAGAATCAGCATGACGCCCTGGGCGTAACGCTCCAGCTGCAGCCGCCTCTCGATCAGGCCGTGCTCCGTCGAAATAAACTCCAACAGGGTCGTCGTCGCGGGTTGTCGCAGTCGTCGTATCAGCAGGGCTATGCCCGCTATGCCGTCTGCCAGGAGTGCGGCCGCGAACAACCAGGCAACGATCCGCCCGGCGCCCGGCGGCATCACCACCAAGGGTGCGGCTACCGCGAGGAAGGCAAATAGAAATGAGAATATCAGTCTGGTCAGTTCCTCGTACCGCTGCAAATCGTTGGCTGCGCTAGTCCGGAGAAACTGCACCGACCGGGAAAGGCGACCCCGGGGCGCGAGCCTGTCGCTTTCCAGTGGCCGTCTCTGCCATGCTGACTTGAATCCCTCGAGTTCCATATGCTTAACCTCCGCAGTACCGCCGTACGAAAACCTTCTTCAGGCGGTTGATTCGAACGCCTACGTGACTCTCCGTCAGACCGGTGACCTCCGAAATCTCGGCGTAGGTCAAATCTTCGAGGTACAACAGGAAAACTGCCCGGTCGATTTTTCCCAGCGAAGCCAGAAAGTCGTCCAGAATGAGGACCTGCTGTTCCGCGCTTGACGGCGCCGGAAAATCCGCATTTGACTCCTCCTCGAAACTGCCGCTTGCCGTGATCCGGCGGCCATTCTTCCTGCGAAATGTTATGGCCGTGTTCAGCGCCACCCGGTAGACCCAAGTGGAAGGGGCGGAGCGGCCTTGGAAACCTTCAAGCCCCTTCCACATCTGGAGGAGGATCTCCTGGCACAGGTCCTCGCGCTCGCCGGCAGGCGCGTAACTCCGGGAGATCGCCAGAATCCGGCGTTCATTCGCGGCAACGATCTCCTCGAACCACCGCTTCTTCTCATCGGGACCAGCCACGTTGATCTCCTGTCACTTTCTATTAGTCACCGCGAGCAGGGCAAAATTACAGTATCTTAAAGAAATATCGGTTACGATATCGATACTTGATCATCCTCGAGGAGGGAAGCACATGGCGCGACCGATCAGCAAAGTTGCTCCCGCGTGGTGGGACTATACGACGCTGGATACCGCAATTCTGAAGGAAATCCCGACGATCGACGAGAAGAGGCTGTTGGCACTCTCGCGTCCGGGATTCCAGGTGCATTTCTACGAGACTCTGGAAGAGTTCTACCTGGCCGAAGCCCTTGAATACGTCGATGCCTGGAAGCAGGCGACGTCCAGCCGGCCAGCAGGAATCTGTGGACCGATTGGCCCGACCGAGCAGCTCCCGTTGGTAGCGCGTATTGTCAACGCCTTGGACCTGCGGCTGGAGCACGCTCACTTCTGGGGAATGGATGAATGGGTCGAGGATCACAAGCCGGTCCCGATTGATCACCCCCTCTCTTTTGCGAAGGCGGATCTGGATCTTTGCTTCAACCGAATCCGGCCCGAGTTGCGAATGCCGACGGCGCACCTTCACTTCCCGACCGGCGATCTGGCGGCCTACAGCCGGACTTTCGACGAGGTCCGCTGCGTGGTTATGCAGGGCGGACAGGGGGAGGTCAAACACTGGGCCTTTAATGACCCGCTTCCTCGAGACGGTGCGTATGCCGACAAGCCTCCTTCCCCGGCGGAATACCGGCGGCTTACGGCTCGGGTGGTCGATCTCCATCCGATGACCGTGATACAGAATGCGCGGACGTCGGGCGGCGGAAATGTTTCAATGGTCCCGACGCAGGCGGCGACTGTCGGTCCAGTCGAGACCTGGAAGGCGGAGGGGGTTTCCATCTGGCAGGCCGGCATGCACGACAACCCCTTCGGGATGCGGCTGACAGCCTTCATGATTTCACAACGCATCCCCGATTCTGCGGTGCCCATGTCCCTGTTGGCCGACCACCCCAACGTCCATTTCCACTACTATCGAAAGGGCCTCGGGTCGGTCGAAGCCGAGATGCACTGAGACCGTTCACCGTTTCACCGTTCACCGTTCACCGTTCAATGGTTCACAGCAACGGTGAACGCTGAACGGTGAAACGCTGAACGGTTCAGCGATCCACGTGAACCCGGGTCGTCGTCTTCTCGGTCAATGCGGTTTGCGAGTCGGGCAAGAGGACGTCGGCGATTAATCCTTCGGGCAGCCGGCTGATCAGGATAGTGGTTCCCGAGTCAAAGAGAAGCGTGTCCTGTTCAGAGCTGCCGAGACTCCAGAAATCCCACCATCGACGTTGGCGCTGAAGTAATCGAAAACTGGCGACTGTTTCTGCTCTGATCTTCAGTCGAGATTGAAGATCTTTCGGGACCTCCCTGAGCACCAATCTGACCCTATCTTTGAGGCAGACAGCGACCGTGGGGTCCTGAGGAGACGCGAATCCGAGGCTTCCAGTATAAAAACGTCGCGTGACGAGCCTCTCTCCGGGCACGGCATCGCGGCTTTCAAGGCACTCGAGCGAATAGTTGCACATCGGCAACCTCCTTGAAGGGAATTGCGGGTAAGACCATTGTATTAGGCCCGGCCAAGCCAGACAAGGAAGGGCGGTTGTTGTCCAATGCGGGGCAAGGCTTCCTTGTGGTCGGTTCCGGGCCCCCTGTGCTAATCTGGCGTTCCTCATGAAGCGACCGTGGGCGATTCTTGTTATTCTTGCCACCTGGATGGTGTTTGCCGGGCCAGCTCTGTGGGATGGAAATTGGTTCTACCTGGACGATGCGACCATGCTGGTCAACGTCAAAAAGGTGTTTGACGGTTTTTGGTGGCTGCAGCCCCATGCGAAGTCCGGCCGTTTCGTCCCGTTGTCGTGGTTCTATCGCGGTCTGGTCTGGGAGATAGCGCGTGAGAATGCTCGACTGACCTTCTTCTTCCAATTTCTGCTTCTTCTCGGGACCTCCTTCCTGACCTTCGGCATCGTTCGACGGCTGGGGGGAGGCAACACGGGCGCGGTCCTTGGGGCCAGCCTTTTCTTTCTCAGCTCTCCATTCGCGGAAAATGCCTACACGCTCGGTAAAGGCGAACCTCTGCAGTTGTTCACCATCCTCCTCGGAACCTATCTGTTGATTGCGTGGTTCCAAGCGAAATCGAGGCTGAGCGCCCTCTGTTGCCTCGCCGGCAGCGTGCTCGCGCTCCTCGGCTGCGTCTGGGCGAAGGAAACCGGCATATGGATGGTGGGAGTCTTTATCGTCGCCTTTTCGCTTTCCCTCTACCTGAGCGCGGCGCAATGGAGAGGAGCAGGTTTCAGGAACAGGCCGCTTCTGATTGTTCTCATCGGAACCGCGGCGACCTTGCTGGCCCAATTGCCCGCCTGGCTGTTCCCGCTTAAAGCTGAGAACCTGGCTTATTTCTCCTACCAGGTAACGCAGGATCTGATTCAGGCGAACATCTGGTTTTACCTTTATCAGGTCCCGGACGTCTTCATTCTGGGTGGGCTTGGGATACTGTTCGCCGCGACCGCCTGGTGGAAGGTGCGGAGCCAGGAGCCGGGCGCAAGTTTGCGCCTGGCCGTGACCACCGGGCTGCTGGCCGTGGGCTGGGGTTCCGCGGCTGGGATGATGGTGTGGCGCATGGCCCTCGGCTATTACCTGTACACCGCCGCAGCGATCTTTAACGTCGTAGTCGCGATTTTTCTGATTCCCTACCTGACCCGGCTCCGGGAGTCGAGATATCGTTTCGCCGTCGTGCCCGTGGTGGCCGTCGTGGCCCTGCTCGTCAGCGCGAAGTTGTACGGAGCTGCTTACGGATACTATGTCTCCACGACCCAACGCGAGGCCATGACAGCCTACTCCGGGGCGGTAACAGAGTTTGTGCGCAGGGCTCGACCAGACGGCCGCATTTTCATAGAAAACTGGCCGGCCACCTTTGAAGGGACCGGCCAAACCGGCCATCTTCTCCGTGTGGTCTATCGACGAGAGGATCTGAAGGCGGCTGGAATTCAGGGGAGTTTCGACGCCTGGTCCTCCAAACCTGGCCTGCAGACTCCCTCCTTGGGAAACAAGAACCGGACGAGGCCGGATTTCCCGATTCCCGGCGACTGTCTTCTCCGCCTGGACATTCAGAAACCTGCGTATTGGGTCATCAGGGGAATCACCCCGGGGTTTGCCCCGGCCACCTCCGAAATAGAACGAGTCGGAATGCGCTTCGTCCCGGTTTGGCGAACACGCGCCTCTCACCGGAGCGTCTTCTTCGTCAGTCCTTTTGGATTTCCCCAACTTGGAGAAACGTCCGTTCAGGCGACCCTCCAAGAGGTCCGGGGTTATGGGGGTCCCGAGGCTGGGGCGGCCTTGTCCCCGGCGCCGCAGTTTCTGTCGGCGGGTTCAACCTGGTGGTCAGACGGCTGGGTGCCGAAGGACTTCAGCCTGCGCATCTTCATGGACCTGCAGAATCCGGTTCTGAGGATATCTGCCGAAATTCTTCCCTCTGACCTGCCTGGGGAAATAAGGATCGTGGGACCCGGAGATCGGCCGATTGGCTCAATGCGTCCCGGTCAGGCGGCCCGTTTTGCCTCGGACTTTTCGCTGACTCCCACACTTACCCGCTACGCAAACCAGTACGTGACGATCCGCTTCCTCGCCGACTCGTCGTTCAATCCCATGACCAAGGGATGGGGGCCCGACAATCGGGATCTCAGCTGGATCTTGCGGAAAGTCGAACTGCGACGGGCGGAGAGCCAGCCTGGGCCGCGGAGCTAACCGTTTTACAGTGCCATGCCACGCACGGCGCGAAGCGAAGCGGCTCGCCGCGGCGCGGGCGGTGTAAGCGGACCAACCAGGTCAGCGGCGGTTGAGCAGCGATTTTCAGCGGGTGGTTTAGTTCACCAAGCCGATAGTCCTGACAGTAAATCCGGGGGCGGATGGCGAAATCCACACTTCGAATTCGCCGATGAAATAAGAGCTGTAGCCCGACAAGTCAGAGGAAGGAACCGTTAGCATGAGGGTGTTGGTGATCAACAGTGATTCGATGGGCCGAGGCGATGTCGAGCTGGGCCAGAAGCTGATCGGGTCGTTTCTGAGAAAACTCTGGGCCCGGGGGGATGGGCCAGACGCTATCGTCTTCTATAATTCCGGAGTGAAACTCCTGGCTCGCGGGTCAACCGTTCTCGATGCCCTGGAAGGGCTCGCGAACGCGGGAGTCGACCTGCTGGCTTGCGGAACCTGCGTCTCGTTCTTCAGCCTGAAGGATTCGCTGGCAGTCGGCCGGGTCAGCGACATGGGCGAAATCGCAGAACTGCTCATGACGGCCGACCAGACCGTGACTTTGTGAGACTCCAAAGTCGGATACGAACGTCAAGCACGATCTGTTGGCAGATTGTACTTGACGTTCGTATCCGACGCGCCAGGCTACGGGGCACGGCCGAGGTTCGGTTATCCTGACTATGGAGGTGGAAGTATATGAAGTTTTTGCTTCACACACTGGTCGGGCTTTCGCTGCTTGCCGGGTCGGCTTGGGCTCAAATGGGACCGGGGGGCAGCCACGGGCCTGGTTTGGGCGATATGACCGGGCATGCGGGCAGGCCGCTCGAGCACAACCTCGTGCTCCCGCAGCTGGCAATTGGTCCCGACATAACGATATCGATCGTCCTCCTCAACTGGGGAAACACTCAGCGGATGCCCTGGGCGACCGCCGAGAGCCTGAAGACGACCGGCCGCGTGCTTTTCTTCGATTCAAGCGGCAACCCGCTCACGGTCCGAGTGAATGACAGCGCGAATCAGTCAGAGCATCCATTCACCCTCGAAGCCTCGCAGATGGTTCGGTTGAATCTGACGTCGCCCGACTCGAACACGAAAGTCGGCTGGGCGCTCATTGAGGTCGATGAACCGATCTCGCAACAGACCAGCTGGGGGATGATGGGCAACCATCCGATCATGCGCGGTGAAAAACTGTCCGCGTCGGCGGTCTTTTCCGTCCGGCAGGGAGCCCAGTTGCGGTCTCAAGCGGGAGTGATTCCGAGCATGTTCGAGCGGTCTCAATTTGTGAATTCCGTCATGCCGGCCAGCGCGGATGCCAACGGCGAAACCGGGGTGGCCATTGTGAATACCTCTGCTAAAACGGTGGATATCCAGCTGACGCTGAAGAATGCTGATGGCACAACCGCCGGGCAAACTGTGGTCGGGCTGGCGGCAGGTAATCAGACGGCGAAGTTCATACGGGAGCTCTTCGGCAACCAGGTGCCCGCCAGCTTCGATGGGTATATGGAAGTGACCAGCACGGGCGAAGGTACTGTGACGATGGCCATCATGGTGAGCCAGGGCGTGCTCACGGCGATCCCCACACATCACACCGGAGCGATGAGGCAAGGGATGTGAAAAGCGGGCGTGCGCGGCTCGGTAAAAAGGGTCTTCACAACCCACCGGTGCCCGAGCCCTCCGCCCGCTCCAATAGTACGGACAAATCGTCTTCGTAGACGACTTGCCATCTCTTCGATAACCGTGCCGACTGGAGCATCTTCTTGTCTGCCTCGACCTTCCTCAGGAGCAGGTAGCGGATATCGTATTTTTCGAGCCTCTTCTCCCAGTTGGAGTCGTGGAACGCGAAGAGATAGTCTTCCACAGTCGATTTGTCAAAGAGATGGACCCGTCCGTCAAAGAACGTCTTCTGTTCGGGCCCCAGCCGCCACATCAGGTAGTCGCCGTACATCTGCGGATGGAAGATGTGTCCCTGGTGATGCCCGCTCTCCAGGAAGTCAACCGCGCCAACCGGGGTTGCAGGATCGTAAAGCGCTTGCTCCAAGCTTGTTCCCAACAGGCGCGGGTAGACCCAGGGAGACACGGCGATGGTTACCAGCGCCAGCAGAACCAATATGAGGGTATTGACGCCATACCTGGGGTCCACAGAGACCCTCTGTTGGTTCTCCCACCACTGGATCAGCCGCCTTCCAACCCCCCGGACGGCGAGGGGAGCCAGGAGCTTTTGGCGATCAAAAGATGCCAGGTGTCGAGCCAGCACCGGGGACGCTGCCAGGCAAAACCAGATCCCGTTCCTGGAGGACGTCATCGCGTAGGAGGCGAATACGAGGAACAGAGCCATTTCGGTCAGGTTCGGGCGTTGGGCTGAATACATCAGGACCAGGAGAGTCAGCAAGAACGGACCGAAACAAATCAGAAGGCCGTCCAGGCGGTCGATTCGCGGTGGTTGCCACTCGGTCACGAACATCCTGGAGGCGGGGTTGGCCAGAACGTCCCAGACATAGCCGTAGAGGCGGTAACCCTCGGGATTCAGAAACGAAGCGCCGACTGAGGCGGCAAAGGCTAGCCCCAGCTGCCCCAGCTGCGGCCAGCCGAGAGTCGTGCTGCTGGCGCCTGTCAGCAGCCTTCGCGCGGCGTGAGTCACGAGCAACAAGAGTATCAGCACGAAGCCGAGCGGGAAGGCCCCATGAAGATTCACCCAGGCAGCCATCAGGAGCGGAAGCACCCACAAAAGATTGCGCCGGCCGTTTTCGAACTCGATCAGGATCCAATAAAAGATCGAGAAGCAGACGAACGAGAAGACTTGTGGGCGCGTGTTGCTGTACAGAATCAACGAGATGGCGGCGAGATAGGCGCCCAGGACGCCGATTCGGATGCTGCCGGCCGCGCGATGGGACAGGTACAGGATGGGAAGCAGTGCCAGAACGAGCAGGAATGCGTTGAAAGTGATAACGGCCGGCAGCCCTCCAACCCCGAAGAGCCAGTAGTAGATCGCCTCCGCCAACCAGTTCTGCAGGATGTAGATCGTGCCCTGAGCGGTGAAAGAGAATTGGTCCACCCTGGGAATGGTCCCGGTTGTGACGATGACTTCCCCGGCTTTCAGGTGCCACCAGAAATCGAGCAGTTGCAGGGGGCGTACGAGTGCGTGGTAGAGCACCACCGCGACCGGCAGAAGAACCCACACACTCTCAATGCGTATGCGGGGCGCCGCCAGACTCCATTCAGACCGGAAAGGGATCGCTTTCATCTCCTACAACTCCAACAGCACGATGGCCAGAGCCAGCAGCACGCCGATGATGCCCAGGACCAATGCCCCCAAAGGGCCGCTAAGCAGCAGGCCGATGACGGCGCCCACAGCCGCTCCCATGAGAACGATAAGTACGACAACACCCATTGAAGTCTCTCGCTCCTTGGTCGGCTTCAGGGCGCCCGGGTGGCTGGCCGCCAGAACAGTGGTGATCTGCAGGTGGGATCGCAGGTCGGCGAGCCTGGAGTATCCCGGGGAACGTAACGACGGGCGAAGCTGAACCGCGACAGGGTGCGGGCCAACGACCTCCAATACGGGCCCGCTCGCCAGAATCTCGCGGCGGTTCAGGCTCTCCTTGTTGGCGCTGCAATCCTTGAACGCCCTTTCCAGGGTCCGAGTGACAACGATCTCGCCCAGGCGGCGGCTCAGTCTCGCCGGTTGGAATCTCTTGAGGTTCTCCCAGGGTGCCTCGACCTCCTCCAGCGAGCTGTGCAGGAGGGCAGGCCCGGACGATGGGGTAACGAGTTCAAGGCCCGCCTCGGGTGGAAGCGGGGGAGTCCATCCCGCACTCCCCGCGTCGCGCGGGGTTCCGAGGTAGACGACGGTGGGAGGTGGGTCGTTCTTCGAAACCACCGAGAACTGGTCCCTGAGGATCATCCGGGCCTCGGCGGCCGGAATCCGGCTTGGGGGACGGACGGGGTCCGGCTGGATTCCGGCTTCTGCAGGCACACTCGGGACGGGTCGCTGCATATTCAGCCCCGCCCTCGTGTCCGGGGCAGCGCTTGACGTGTATTGGTTGGTGGTCTGGGGGGCGGGGTCCGGGGAGGGAGCAGAGGGGAGCATGATTACAGCAGGCGGAGCGGTCATCGATTCGGCCTGGCTGAGGTTTTCCTGCGCCTTGCTGTAGTCCGGCTTCAGCGCCACGGCCTCTCTGAAGGTTGTGCTCGCCTCACTCCAATCTCTGTTTTCGAGATAGACAACACCAAGGTTGTTGAGGGCGGTAGCGCGATCGGAGACGGCGGAGAACTGAGCCAGGGCCGGCTCTTTCTGGCCAAGCTGCGCCAAAACTATTCCCAGGTTGTTGCGTGCTTGAACCAGGGAGCCGTCTAGATCAACAGCCTTCTGGAGGCTCACTCGCGCTGCGTCCCACTCGCCGGCGAGCAGATGGGAGTAACCGAGGTTGGCAAGCAGCACCGGGTCCGAGGGACGGAATCTCAGCGCAGTGTCAAAGGCCGAGGCCGCAGCCTTGGCATCACCCCCCCGCAGAGCGAGGCGTCCGGCCTGTTCCCAGGCCGGAACGGAGTCCGGCTGCAAATTCAGAGCTGATCGGACGTATTGTGTCGCCAGCGCCAGGTCACCCCATCTTGTCCATATCTCGGATAGACCGATCTCGGTCTCGGCGTTCGGTGTGGCAGAGGAAAGCATAGAGAACTCGTGGTGGGCGGAGGACAGCAGGCCAGCCTCTAAATATCCTCGGGCCAGGGCGAGCCGGGCAGCCGAATCTGCTGGGTCGGACTCCACTCGCCCGGCCAGCGCGGCCAACTCCGGATTCTCAGCCAACAGCTTCTTGGAAGCCGCATCCTGGCCTGCCGTTTTCTCCTCCGAGATCTTAAGGACCGCGCGAATATAGGTCGAGAGGTTGTGAGGATGGACCGGATGGTAGGCTTGGTGCCCGGTTGCTGTCCGGCGGCTCATCACCGACGCGTGTCGAGTGCAGGACTGCACAAAGACGAGAGTGAGGGTGAGCAGGAAAACAAGCGCCTTGTTGACTGGGACTTGCCGTCGTGTGTATTTGATCTTCACTATGCACCGCCCTTTTCACAGGCAACTTCCGCCGACAGCGGATCAAGTGCCGCTTACCCCACCTGCTGCTCCTATTTCTGTCCCGCCAGGAATGGCACGAACTCCCGGACGATCGCGATAACTGCCGGACCAGCGACCACGATGAAGATCGACGGGAAAACAAAGAGGACCATCGGGGTGATCATCTTGACCGCCATTTTGGCGGCGCGTTCCTCGGCGCGCTGGCGTCGTTTGGTCCGCATCGACTCGGAAAATACCCGGAGAGACTGGGCGACACTAGTCCCGAAGCGATCTGTCTGGATAAGAACGGCGGTGAGGGCTTTCATGTCGTCGACATCGCATCGGGCCGCCATATTACGCAGGCCCTGGGCCCGGCTCCTGCCCGCCGCCACCTCCAGGTTGTAAAGCTGAAACTCTTCCGACAGGTCCCGATGTGTCGTTCGGATTTCTTGTCCGATCCGGTTGACGCTTTGGTCTAGACCCAGCCCCGCCTCCACCGTCACAACCAGCAGGTCCAGGGCGTCGGGCAGCGCGAACTGGATCCGATCCTTGCGCGTGCGGATTCTCTGGCGCAACCAGAAGTCCGGCAGAGAAGCCCCCAGCAACACCGAGAGAATCGGATAAAGTAACCAGTTCTGCGCCAGGTAGCCGGTGGCTGCGAAACCAACCAGGAACAGAATAACCAGGCTGAGCTGAACTCCGTAGAAGAAGAGGACCGCCTCCTTACGCCGAATTCCCGCCTTAGCCAGTCGAGCTTCCTGTTTGGACATTTCCTGACTGGACCGTGGAATCATCTCCCCGAGGGGTTTAAGCACCTGCTCGGTGCGTGTTCTGATCTCCACCCAGCCTGACTCGTCCACGGGTTCTCCCGTCCCCTGCCGGCCGACTCTCTCCCGTACCTTAAGCCTTCGCTGGGTCAGGGTATAAAGGCCGGAAAACGAGCCGATGAAAACAAGTAACCCGATGCCGATAAAAAGGGCTGTGTTCATGACCACTCCTCAGACCGCCACGCGCGTGATTCTTTTTATGATCAGATAGCCGATAACCTGCATGATGGCCCCCCCCGCCAGCATCTTTTTTCCGAGCGGATCGACAAAAAGCGGGGACATGTATTCCGGGTTGGTCAGGTAGAACAGGATCAGCGCTACCAGGGGAAGGGCGGTTAGAACGTACAGGGAGAGACGCCCTTCGGCCGTGTAGATTTTGACTTGCCGGTAAAGCTTGAACCGTTCCCGTATGACACAGGAGAGGTTGTCGAGCACCTCCGCCAGGTTTCCCCCACTCTCCCGCTGGATTTGGAGCGCGGTAACAAAGATGCGAACATCGGAGGTCGGCATCCGGACCGCCAGGTTGTGAAGAGCGTCCCGGAGCGGCAAGCCGAGGTTTTGCTGGTCATAGGTCTGACGGAACTCCTCGGCGACGGGGTTAGGCATCTCGTTGGCAATCAACTGGAGCCCCGTCGTGAACGCATGGCCGGCCCGAACCGCCCGAGAAAGCAGGTCAAGGCTGTCCGGGAAGAGCTCTTCGAATTTGGAGAACCGTCTGTCGCGTTTATAGGCCACCACCAGTGCGGGAATCGCCCCGGCGGCCACAGCGGCCATCAGGGACAGGGCCGCCGGAAGTCCCACGAGCAGCGTAACCAGCAAGCCCCCGACTGCAAGTCCAAGGGAGATTAACATCACCGTGGTGACTTGCATGTCAACGGCGGCCTGTGCCGTGTAGCGACGCAGGTGAGTGAACAGGGGCAGCGTGGCCAGTGTGCGCTGAAAACCTGGCAGCTCGTCAATCAGCTGTTCAGCCAGGAGGTTCGCTTCGAGGCTCATGGACGGACTGAGGGACATTTCCTGAATGGACTGCAGTCGGACCCTCATCCGCTTGCGCTGCCCCGGCGCCACAACCAGGAAGTAGGCCGCGCTCAGAGCCAATCCGAACGCGGCCACAAAGACCAATAGTGTGAGCAGAACAACCATCTGTTTTTCTCCTGTTAGGCGTTCTCGGGGAAAAACCAGCCGGGATCCAGCTGTATGCCGGCAGCGATAAGTTTCTCGCTGAACCTGGTACGGATACCGGTCGAGCGAAACCGGCCACGCACCCTCATGTCGGGGTCGTAACCCTGCCGCTCGAAAACAAACAGGTCCTGAGCGGTGACGGTCGGCCCCTCCATTCCGGTGACCTCGGTTATGGTTGAGATTTTCCGTGATCCGTCCGTGAGGCGAACGATCTGCACAATCACGTTGATGGCGGACGCGATTTGTTGCCGAATCGCTTTCTCCGGCAGATTCAGGTTGGCCATCGAAACCATTGTCTCCAGGCGCAGGAGGGCATCCCTCGGGTTGTTGGCATGGATGGTCGTCAAGGATCCCTCGTGCCCTGTATTCATTGCCTGGAGCATGTCTACGGCCTCTTCACCTCGGACTTCGCCGACGATGATGCGATCGGGCCTCATGCGCAGAGCATTAGTCACCAGCTGTCGCTGGCGGACTGCCCCTTTGCCTTCGATATTCGGGGGCCGTGTCTCGAGTCTCACCACGTGATCCTGTTTCAGCTGCAGCTCGGCTGCATCTTCGATCGTGACGACTCGTTCATTCTCGGGGATAAAACCGGAGAGGACGTTTAGTAGCGTTGTCTTCCCGGCTCCCGTCCCTCCTGAGATCAGGACGTTGAGCTTCCCTTTCACGCAGGCCTCGAGAAAAGCGAGCATCGACGAGGTGATGGTCTTGTTGATAAGGAGATGGTCCTGGGTGAGCGGGTAGCGTCCGAAACGTCGAATCGAGAGAATAGGCCCGTCGAGCGACAGCGGGGGAATAATGGCATTGACTCGCGAGCCGTCGGCCAGACGGGCATCGACCATCGGCGAGGACTCGTCGACGCGGCGGCCGACCCGGGAGACGATCCGGTCTATGATCCCCATCAGGTGCTGGGTGTCGGTGAAGCCCGCCGAGGTCTTCTCCAGCAGTCCCCGCCGTTCAACGTAGATGTCATGAGGCCCGTTTACAAGGATGTCGGACACCGTCGGGTCGGCGAGAAACGGCTCGAGTGGACCAAGCCCGAACAGTTCGTCCAGGATTTCCCGCATCACCTGCTCACGCTCGCTTTGAGCCAAGGGGGCCTTTTCCCGCTCCAGCATGGTGCGGAGCGTCTGGGTCACTCGCTCTCGCTTAATCGGTTCCTCCAGCCGGTCGAGACTCTCCAAATCAATCTCCTCCAGAAGCTGCGAGTGGAGCCGGCTCTTAAGCTGGAAGTACGTTAATCCTGTTACAGCAATTGGGTAGATCATCTGACCTCCTGCTTCCTTCCCAGCAGTCCGAAAAAGCGAGTCCGGGTCTGCGGCGCTATCCCACCAATCTGTTGCGCCAGGTCTTTGTACTTTCGAGCCAGTTCGGAATGGTTAGCGGTCACCAGCGGGCGTCCGGAGTTGATCGCCTGAATTGCAGCGGAGTAGTTGTTGGGAAGCCGCCAGGCAATGGCCCTCTCGAGGACGCTCTCGATCTCTTTGCCGCCGATTTCGCTCGACTTGTCGTCGCGATTGAGCAGGATCTGCACTTTGGAGCCGGCGCCGTTCGCCCTCAGGAAGCGCAGCAACCGATCGGTTCGCCACAGCGCCGGGAGCTCAGGCGTGAGGACGACTACGATGGCCGAGCTCATGCAAACCGCCACCTGGATCTGCTCGACCGCCAGAGTGGCGGGCAGGTCCACAATGGTATAGGCATAGGATTGCGACGCGACGTCGAGCAGTCGCGATAGGGCACCCGTATCCAGGAGCGGGTTCGGATCGAAGTCACGCAGGCCGGGCAAGACCGAGAACCCGTGGCTATGGGTCATGAAGCTTTCGAGCAGCACAGTGTCCAGCCGCGAAGCCGCCTCAAGCGCATCGGATACTGTGAACTGGGTGCGCAGGTTAAGATAGGCGGCCGCGTCTCCCACGGGGCTGTTCAAATCAATCAACGACACCCGGAAATGCTTGTGCTCAGCAAGGCTGGCAGCCAGGTTGATCGCAACCGAAGTTGCGCCGCTCCCGCCCTTGGCGGTGGTGACGCAGTAAACCTGCCCGTTCTTGCTGTTGGTCAATCGCTTCTCGGCAACACAGCGATCAAGCGCCTGGGAAAGAGCCGCCGCCGCGAGCGGTTCCGAAAGGAACTCGCGGGCGCCCGCCCGCATCGTCTCGATGATCAGCTGCGGGTCGGAGTGGGGAGAAGCGACGAGGAGCCAGGCGTCAGGCAGCGCCTGGCGGAGGATAGTGAGGCTCGTGATTCCCAGCTGGCCGCCGTCCATGTCGACGAGGACGACCTCAACCTGTCCGTCAATGAGCTGACGGGTAGGCAGGTCTCCCTTTGTCTGGCAGTGCTGTCGTGTCTGCACCGCCACCTGGGCGAGACCAGTATCTCGAACCTGAGCCGCGAGGGTCTTGGAGCGCTCCTCGGAGGACGAGACAATGCCGAGTCTAAGTTGTGAAAAGTGCATAGTTACCTTCTGTTAGGGCAATCGAACCAACCGGACCAGCACCGAAAACGGGCCGGTTTCGCCGGGGGCCGAGCCGGGTGGAGTGTCCCCGCACGGGAAGACCCCGACCAGGTGCGCAAGAACATCGTTGCCGCTGAGCCCATCAATGAATAGCAAGGCAAATCCGACGACCGGGATCGTGACATTGGCGCCGCCATTGGGCAGCTGTCCGGCGGGACAGAAACCGGCCATATCACAGACACTCCAGATAGGGACCACGATCAGGGATCGGCTGGTGTCCCAAACCGACTGGTCGGGCCGCCGGTACTGGCCGAGCGCCACGAACTCATCCGGGTTGTTACCGATCAGACCAGTCACTCCCTGCTTGGTCGGCCCGATCTTGTTCCCAGGCTCTACCCCGTAGCTCATGCCGCAACTGATCACCTGAGAGGCGCATTTGGAGATGTTGTTTTCGTAGTCGGAGCCTCCCGTGGAGGTACCTAGTCGAATGCAATAAAACTGTCCCGGCGCCAGAGCGTTTTCGGGCTGGCCCGGTTTGACACGAAATCCGGTTCCGATTTTCGACTGTCCGAACGGCGTGATCAGTCCGTTCGCCATCAGCACCTCGCCGGCAGTGCAGGCGTCGCAGGGAGGCAGTTCACTGAGCATCGTGTTGGCGACAAACCAGGGCTTCGTGCAGTAGGAGGCCAAGGCGTTCGCGGACGCTTCCGCTATAGCTCGAACGCCTATGTTGGCTGACGTCGCACCGAGCACGCCGGCAAAGAAGGCCCGTTCGGCCCGGCTGATGTTCACCGTCACACGCCGGCTGCCCACGTCAACATTGACAGTCACCTCCCCGCTCTTAATCCGAGTGCCGAAAACCTCATTACTTAGCGCGGTGTTCAGTGACTGCTCCTGAGCAGTCTGAGGCTGCACAGCGGACGGGTTGCTGACGAAGCTAAAGGCGCCTGCAAGGGCTGCAGCGTCGGCCGCTCGCTGCAGCCCGGCACGAGAGCTGTAGAACATCCCGACATCCACCGCGAGTGCGGCGAAGGCCAGGAGAACCACCAGGAGCACGGCCGTGGTGATGATCACGTAGCCGTCCTGCCCGGATTGCTTTGATGCACAGAAAAGCCTTGGTGACACAGCTCCTCCAGTCTGCCTCTGCTACCTTCCGGGAGTCGCGGACCTGGGTGTTTCCCCCGTTTTCCCGTCAAACTTGTCCGGTTCCAGGAAAGGCCTTGGGAACTCCGGCAGTCCGGGAACTTCCGTTGGCTCGAGCGGTTGAACGAGTTTCGGACTGACCATAACGAGCAGTTCCGTGTTGCTGCGGTTCTTTGAGCGACTGCGGAACAGCTTGCCGATGAACGGGAGATCGCCCAGCCCGGGAATCTTGGAGGCGACCTCTTGGACACGGTTGTCGATAAGCCCGGCAATGGCGAAGGTCTGACCGTCGCGCAGGGCAATTTCGGTTTCCGCCCGCCGGGTGGTCAAAGCCGGAATCAGGAAGCCGGAGACGGTCAGCGCGTTAGAGAAGTCGAGCGCGCTGACTTCCGGCGCCACTTTCAAACGGATCGTCCCGTTTGCTTCAATCGTCGGCGTAAAGCGCAGCCGGACCCCGAACTCTTTGAACAGGATGGTGACCGAGGTGAAATTCGTCCCCCCCTGCACCACCGGAAAGGGGAATTCGCCCCCCGCAAGGAAGCTCGCTTCCCGGCCGTTCAGAGCGAGCACGTTGGGTTCCGCCAGGATTTGGAGCAGGTTCCGCTGTTCGAGCGCCTTGATTGTGACGCCAACATTGATGTCCGGCCGGAACAGGAAAATGTTCGCGAGGTCGGCGAGGCCGAAAACCGCTGGTGATCCCTGCAGCGGGTTACCGATACCCCCGGCAATAACGCTGTTGCCGGCCGGGTCCCGACCACGCTGGACGTTAGCTGGAACGGCACCTGCCGAAGTATTCAAATCCCCGAACTGTTGCGTAGTCATTGAACCGATCGTGTTGCCGCCGCCGGTGCTGAAGATGTTCAGCCCCAGTTGCTGAATGGCTGATCGGTCGACCTCGGCAAACCGGACCTGCAGCAGCACGGCGCTGTCAGCCGCCGCCATGTTTTGCACGAGCAGCAGGTTGAGGACCTCCGGGGACTGGGTCTTGACCAGTGCCGCTATCTGATCTGCCACTGCGGGGCTCGAAGCCGTCCCCTTCAGAACCACGGCGGACCCTGCCTGGGTCGCCTGAACCCGCTCTGTCGGGAAGACATCCCGAATGGATTGTTCCACACTCCGTAAGTCGACTTCGACCCGGAGCTCGAACGGCCTGGGCCGCCCTTGATCGTCCCAGAGAACCAGGCTGGTGGTGCCTGGGACAAGACCCTGGATCAGAACCTGCGTCGGCGATACGACAACCGCCGAAGCAATCGTCGGATCGGCAATCGACACTCTCTGCATGGGATCCGGGGAATTGATAACCAGGGAGCGCTTGGTCAGAACTCGGAGTGTCTGCTGATCGTTCGGAAGCGACACCTGAGAGAACTCGACCCCGGCTGCCCAGGTAAAAGAGGTCACGCAAAGCCAGGCGAGCTTGGCCACCAAAAGCCAGGCAAGCTTGTCCAACATAGATTGGGTATTCATCGGTAATCTCCCGTGCCGGTCACTCTTCGTTTTTGAATTCAAAGTCGACGCTCTTCTTTTCACTTCCCTGGATCAGCTCGACCTTCAGAATTCGCGGTTTGGGGTTTTCGGCCGCGATCGGAGGCAGGGTGACGACGGGAATCGATGCCGGCAGCTTCCGGGCCGGCATCGGTCGTAGAGCCGGCTTCTCAGGCGGCATGGCTGAAGCGGAGGTGAACAGTGCGGCTTTACGCGTCGCCACCGTATTCTTCCTCTCCAGGTCGAGCGGGTTGCGAAGGGCCAGCTGGATGCGGCCGTCCACCGAGGCAAGGGCAAGTTTCTGCGCATCCTCGGGGTCGACCAGCAAAGTGATCACTTGCACGTTCTGCGGTTTACCGTTCACGTCCTGCTCAACATTCTGACCGGCCGCCAGCACCTGAACGTTCTCCAGGATGACCTTCGAAGTGTCCGCATCGTGTCTTTCTGGAGAACCGATCAAAATCACATCGACGCGGGTGCCCGGTATGACGAACCCGGCGACCCCGATAACGTCGTTGACTTTTACGGAGACCGCCCGCATACCTTCAGGGATGGCGGACATCATCCCGCTTCCCCCCTCCTTGGGCGCCAGCTTTGACTCCAGGATCGGTTCGTTGGGCGACACCCCGATAATTACTCCTCGCCCTACAAGCACTTTCGGGTCGTTGAAGGCGCCCTCGAGCTGTATCCCCTGCGGCCACTCCAGGACCTTCAGGTGCTCGTCCCCCAACTTCGTCCCGAGCGACAGACGAGTGGCAGCGACCACCAGGTGCGTTGTTTTCGACGTCGGCGGGCTCAACCGGCTGCTGAGGATCCGATAGGCAACCAGCGTCACCAGGACGCTCAGCGTCAGGGCCGAAAATGAGAGAATCAACATGCGGGTTCGATTCATACTGGACTCCTGGCCGCTCCTGTCGCGGCCATGGCTGCGAACTAATAAAGATTCCGAAAAACCGCCTCGCCTCTTAGCTGCAACTGCCCGACCGGAAGAAAGGGGGCCCCGGCGATCAGAAGATTGCGTGTATGGGTGATCGTAACTCGCGAGGCGCTGAGCATAACCCCTCCGACGGCGATGCTCGCACCCTGATCGATCGTGACGTCGGTCGCCTGCAGCATGATGCCGGCCGCCTGGCAGTAAGCAACCGCTTGCTGGCTGATCACCGCTACGCTCGCCCCCGAATTCTGCGGCCCGATTTCGTTCCTTTTCAACGACGAGAATCGCGCTGCCTCCCGGGCGGCGTTCTGCAGAACTTGATGGTCCCTGATCACGAGGCCGAGATCGACAATTGTCAGCAGTAATATGACCAGCAGGGGCAGGATGAGTGCGAACTCCAGCAGCACCGCCCCCCGCTCCCGCTGTCTGGCTGTGTATCTGTTCATAGCCTCAGGGACTCGTTTCATTTCGCATCGACGATTCGCCCTCCAGCGTCATTTGAAGGCTGGTGAACATGGAGAGCGTGATGATTCGGTAGGGAGCCGAGACCAACACACGCGTGAAGGTCGTCTGTATTCCCCCGATGGTTTGGGTCGGCCGCGTGATCGAGACTGTCGCTCCTCGTATGCTTGCAGCATTCAGAAAACGCTGTACTTCGGCCTGAATCTCCCCGTCTGTGGCTAGAATGCTGGTGCCGGTCAGAGGCGAGACTGCCAGGCGCGCCCCCTCTCGGGCGGCATCCGTAAGGGTCTGGTGCACGTTCATGATCCGGCCTGCCTCCATAATGCCGAGCAGCAGAACCAGAAAACCGAGCAGGATTAACGCCGACTCGATAATCACGGCTCCCGCTTCGTTCTTGCGCACTTGCCTCGTGTTCACCTTCGCATCCTTTGAGGGAGTCCCGGGACGCGCACCGGCGCACGTCCCGGTGATTCGGGTTTGTGTCCTATCCACCGGCCGTGACGAGCGCTCCGGACACGGCGTTGAAAACACTGATGACCGCGGTACGGACGTTGGGGGCGGCGAGGGCGACGGCAAGACCAACCATGACCAACATAATCGCGTACTCGATGGTGGTTACGCCCCGCTCATCGCGGCGCAGCCGGCTGCAAAAAACGGACAGGTGCTGAAACAGTGTGAACATCTTCCTTCTCCTTTTGGTTATGAGATGTTGGGAAAGTTGTTACTTCCTGAATCCACTGTAGGTCAGCGGAGCGCACTGCTGGAAGAGGAACCCTGTCAAAGGTTTGTGAACAATTGTCAAGAAAAGTCAATAATCTTTGTTGCCGTTCCTGTAAAGCGAAGGAGCGCACCCGCACTCCGTCGCCCCGTGCAGTCGGCAGGCCCCGGCGTCCGACACTTCCCGGTCTCCAACCCCCTTTTTTTCAGCCGATTGGAAATATAATTAATTTTTTGACAAGATTGTTGCTATCGGCTTTCCAGCCGATTGCAGAACACGGCTTGGTTCTTTAGAGACATCGGGGGGCACACGCAAGATTCAGTTCCTTGATTGAGCCTACGTGGCCTAACGTTGGGGGGGTGAGCGTGCGGCATGCGAGTCGGGCGAGGGATTCGAGGTTCGCCCTGTGGTATTTGTTGGCTATTGTCCTGGGGGCCTTCCTGCTCCTGGTCAATAGCCTTATGGCAATCAAGCGTCAGGCACACGAGATCCAGAGCCTTGACGCGTCAAATCTCGAGCTGTGGGGCGAAAGCCAGATGCTTGAGATCGAAAGATACATCTGGGACGAAGTCGAAGAGGTCCTGAAGGACCCGTCCCTCATGGCGGCCTTGTCCGACTCGTCCGCTGCGGCTGGCCACGCCAAACTCGAGCAACTCGTCTCAGACCGTGGCCTCGCAACAGCCGTTTTTGTCCTGGGGCCATCTGGCGAGGTTCGACAGTCAAGACCGGGGTTGCATGCGCGATTGCGCAGTCTCCTCCGTTCCCGCCTGGGTGGACCGATCCGCCTGCATCCGGGTCGTCTGTATACCGACACGATCGAGGCGGACAAGACCGATCAACAAGTCTTCTACCTCATGCTTGAAACAGGCGGCCCGGTTTATGGGCTGATCTTGAACCCCGCCTGGGTCAGCAATGAGTTGGCACACATGCGGTTGACGACTCCAGGTGGGGGGGGACGGACCGTGCTTGCGAAGTTGGAAAGGGTCGTCAGTCCTGCTGAGACCACCGGAACCAGCTCGGGGGCACTGGTGCTTGCCTTCCGCACTCTCTTCCCGAACTACAATATCTCGATACCGAGAACCGAGCTGATACGGAGAGAATCACAGGCACGAAGGGAGCTGATCTTCCTGTTCGCTTCCTGCGCTCTCTTCCTCACCGTCCTCGTGGTTGGCGGCGTGATCATGACTCGAATCATTCGAGAGTTCGAATATGCCCGCTTTCGGACGGACCTGCTCCACAGCTTCTCGCACGACTTGCGCAGTCCCCTCGTTGTGATCCGGCTTTACAGCGAGACCATTGCCACCGGTCGCTTGACCAAAGACGAGCAGAACAATTATTGCGGCATCATCATCCACGAGACCGACCATCTGAATCGGCTGCTCGAATCGGCCCTGACATTTTCTCAGGTTCAACGCCCGCAAAGGACGTATCACTTGCGATCAGGGAACCTTGCCCAGCACCTCGCCGCAAACCTGCAGACGCATTTGGAGCACCTGCGCCTGCGTGGTTATGAAGTGCATCTGGGAATAGATGAGAAGCTGCCGCCTGTGCAGTTTGATCCCGATGCCATCGACATGGCTGTCTTGAACCTCGTCGATAATGCCCGGAAGTACGGCGGCGAGCGCAAGTTCGTGGGGGTCCGTTTGTACCGCAGAGAGGCCGAGATAGTGTTGGAAGTCGAGGACCACGGCATTGGCATCGCCCCGGAGCACCAGAAGCAGATCTTCTCGAAGTTCTTTCGGGCCCCGGATACGGCGAAGCAAAAGGGGTTCGGCCTGGGACTTTATCTGGTTAGACATACTATGAAGGGACATGGAGGCCGCGTGGAGTTGGCGAGCGTCCCCGGGGAGGGTTCAACCTTCCGGCTCGTGTTCCCTTTGGGAAGATCAACCGCGAAGCGTTTCTTCGGAGGTTGGCTCCCCTCTTTCATGAAACACAGTTATGTACAGAATCCTCATCATTGAAGACCAGGAGGAGGTGTTGAAGTGCCTGGAGATCAATTTGACTGCCGAGCGCTACCAGGTCCACACGGCCCTGAGCGGTGACCAGGGTCTGGCTCAGGCGATCAAGATCAACCCGGATCTCATCCTTCTCGATATTTGTCTGCCGGGAATGAACGGTGTTGATGTCTGCCGCGAATTGCGTCAAAGGGGCTTCCAGATGCCCATCATCATGCTCACGGCGAAGACCGACGAAATCGACCGGGTGCTCGGCCTCGAGATGGGGGCCGACGACTATGTGCTCAAGCCCTTCGGACTTCGTGAATTGCTGGCCCGCATCCGGGCGAGGCTGCGCAACCGGTCGCCGAACGCAAAGGAGCGCCTGCGGCGGTACCGGTTTGGTCAGGTGGAGCTCGATTTCGAGAGGCTGCGCGCCGCCCAGGGTGAAAAGCCGGTCGACCTCACCCCGCGTGAGTTCGACATCCTCGAGCACTTCATCCGCCATCGGGGCGCGGTGGTGTCACGCGAGCAGCTTCTGGATCAGGTGTGGGGCTACGATCCCCACTCGACAACGCGCACAGTCGACACCCATATTCTGAACCTTCGCAAGAAACTTGAATCTGACCCGGCCAATCCCCAGTACATAGTTTCCGTCTATGGCCAGGGCTACAAATTCGTCGGGTAGCAAAAATTCAGAGACAAAAGTTCTATAATGCCTCCGCGCGGAGGAGGCAATGGACGAAGCAACACTTGGGTCTCTATGGAGACGGTCGCAGAAGTGTTATGGCTGTTTCGTAATTCTTTTTTCCTGGGCGCTCTACCACGGCTTGATCGAATGGCTGCCGGAGCCGGTCGTCTGGCCGATGTCGCTTCTCCCGCTTTCACGGCTGTTCATCGACCCGCTCGTTGTGCTCTTCGTGGCCGGACGCCTGCTCCAGAAGCAGCTGACGTCGGGCGAAGACACGTGGAGGCCGGTCGCTAAGACCGCCGTTCGGCTCTACCTGCGCGCCTTCCTCATCGGCGTCGTTCTCGTCATTCCCAACTACTTTGTATTCACCGCCTTGTCCGTCGATCCCAGTGCGGATGCCGAATTGGCTGCCCGTCTGAAGATGGCCACTCTCTGGCTTCCATTGTCCATTTTCAAGATTCTGTGGCTGTCGGCTCTGGTTGCGAGGGGCCGCGGACTGTTCAAGACCGCAGTTCGCGCCATCGTCCTGATTTGCCGGTCACCTCTTGTGTTGATCGCGTGCGGCGCGTGGGCGATCGCGCTGTACTTCGAGCGGCTCTTTATCCCGGAGCAACTGCAGGCGGGCAGCGTTTCTCTGGCGATTGGGTGGTGGCTCGCGAGCAGTGCCGTGGTCGCGGTGACCTTGCGGTTTGTCTACACGGCTGCCTTGGATCAGTACGCGGCCCACTTCGGTATCGAGTCGCCGGAATTTCAGGCGATACCTGTTGGAGGTTCGGAGGCCGGGACCGCAGTCCTCCCCGAAACCAGCATCTCCCTTTGGTGGACGTTCCTTTCGATTGTCCCGGTCCTGAGTCTGGTTGCGTTCCTGAAGGGAAGAGGAGCCGTCCGTAGACTTCATTGGCGTTCCATACGTGCGGTTCTTGCCTATTCCTTCGGTCTCTTTTTCACCATTGTCCATCTTCTCGTCCTGGTCGGGGCCAACCTGCCTCGACGTGCGGAGGCCCCGCCGGTGGACTATACGTTCCTTTCGAGGGCGGATGCCTCCGTTGAGAGCCAGGTGAAATTACTGGCCGCAGGCGAGTTCCTGCAGGCGCACGACCAGTTGATGAAGCCGACTCCCGAAGCCTCGGCCAAATCCTGGAGCCGCCTGACCGCCCTGGCTGTTGCCCAGAATAACCTTCAACAGCCCGACGAAGCCCTCGTGAACCTCGAGAAGGCCTCCAGCTTGAAACCTGCCCGTGGCGAATTTCACTACCTCTATGGTCGACTGCTTCTGGATCAGGGCCAGCGGTCCCGAGCGGAGCAGCAGTTCGTGCAGGCGTCCAGGCTCGGGATCAAGCCGGAGTGGACTTTGCCCTTGTTGAGTCTCGCCCGGAGCAGCTACGAGCCTCGTTTCTGGGTCGGGATCGTCTGGTCCGTTGTGATTCTGGTTCTGCTGTTCACGGTCCACGAGTTCGCGCACGCTTACACGGCGTTCAAGCTCGGTGACGACACCGCGAAGGAGCAAGGACGGTTGACGCTAAACCCGATCGCCCACCTGGATCTGTTCGGTTCGCTGATTCTGCCTGGGCTTCTCCTCTGGAGACAGTCGGACGTGCTGTTTGGCTGGGCGAAGCCTGTGCCGGTAAACCCTGAGAAGTTCGCCAATCCCAAGCGCGATCACATGCTGGTTTCATTTGCGGGCCCGGCGGCGAACCTGGTGGTGGCGATGGGGGCGGCGCTTCTGATCCTTCTCATTCTGGTAGATGTTCGAATCCTGAGTCCTGACGCGCAGTCGCTCGAGCTGGCTTATCCGTCGAGCTCAGTCTCGCTGTCCGGCAGCCGTCTTCCGGTCTGGATTGCCCCCGTTATCGCGTTTCTCAAGCAGTTAACCCTCACGAGCCTGATCCTCGCCTGCTTCAATCTGATTCCGATGCCGCCGCTCGATGGTTCCTGGATTCTATCGGGCCTGGCCCCCGAGCGATTCCAGGCGAAATTCGAAGCCATCCGCCCGTACGGCTTCATCATCTTCCTGGCGCTTATGTGGACCCCCGTCTTCGACTACCTCCTCGCCATCCCCATCGGCCTGCTCTGGGCCGGCGCCATGGCGTGCTTCTCGCTGATGGGCTTTAGTTAGTCCCCCAGACTACTCAAGAGTGGCTCGGCTACTCGGACGGAAACATCGCTCCCGGCTCTTCGTAAAAGGAAGATATGCTACGCGAAATCCGCCCGGCTCTTCCGCTTCTTGTCTCGATCGTGCTTTTCCTCACCGGCGCCCTTTCCGCTCAGCCCAAGTCAGAGCTGGACCAGAAGGTCCGCGCCTTTCTTGCGAGCCGCGAGGGAACATGGCGGGACATGAATGTCCCTGAAACAGACGGGCAGACGCTCCACGACCTGGTTTTGAAGAACAAGTACAAACGCGCCTTGGAGATCGGGACGTCGACGGGCCATTCGGGAATCTGGATCGCCTGGGCGCTGGCTAAGACGGGCGGGAAGCTGATCACGATAGACATAGACGGGGAGCGGCACCGGGAGGCGGTCGCGAACTTCCGGGCAGCCGGCCTTGCCGACTACGTGGATGCCCGCCTGGCGGACGCGCATGAGCTCGTGCCAAAGCTGCCCGGGCCGTTCGACTTCGTCTTTTCCGATGCCGACAAGGACTGGTACGTGAAGTACGCCGAGGCGACCCTGCCCAAGCTCACGGTGGGAGGCTGCTTCGTGGCGCACAATGTCTCCGAGGGAGGGGGCTGGCGTCGAGGCGGTTGGGTCGCAGATTTCGTGGACTTTCTAAAGAAGCAACCCAACCTGGAAACGACCTTCGACTCCCGCGGCGGAGGCATGTCGATCTCGTTCAAGCGCGCAAAGTAGGGCCCGGCCGAGGCCGTCCGTTGCTGCTCACCTCGCCATGCGGCGGGGGTCGGGCCAGCGGGTTTCGATGCCCTGCAGCTCTAGCTCGCGCTGGTAGTCTTTAAGCAGGCGAGCGGTGTTGCGAACGGCGCGGGGCGGTTCTTTCGTGCGAAGGCAGAAGGCGGCTAGCATGCCGGCCGCCTCGCCGATATTCCACTCCACCGGGTGGAGGCGGTAGCAGCCGTTCGTAATGTGCGTTACCCCGAGGTTCTTGCAGGCGGGCAAGAGGTTCTCCATCCGGACCGGGATCAGGGAGCCGAGCGGGATTTGGAAGGGAAGCGAGCTGATGTCTATATAGTTGTCCCCACCGGTGGACGGGTGCAGGTCGATCCGATAGCTTCCTATCCCGACTGAGTCTTCAAATTCGGCTGCGGTGACCTCGTCCTTGGACAGCCCGGTTTCGGCAATTCTCTGCTCGAGCCCGACGTGTTTTTCCAGCACGCGGAACTCGGCCCGGATCCGGCGGGATTCCCGAATGTAAGGCGATTTGGCAAGTCCGTAGTCCGTCCCGGTTACGTCGCCGCGCAGGCGCAGGCCGGGCCAGCCCGTTCCCCCGTCCGCTCGCGGCGCCTCTGTCTGCATCCAGTATAAGAGCGAGAGACTCAGCTGACGCGCCCGGGTCAGGTTGCGCTTGACCTCCGCCTCGGGAACCTCGATCACGTTGCCCAGCCAGTAGTCATTCTGCGGCCAGTTAACCAGGGTTATCCCACCGCGATACGCCCCTTCCTCGAAATTGCCCGGGTCAGTCAGGCGACGGTAGGCCCATAGGCCTCCCTCCCGACCAGACGCTTTTGGATTGAACGTATGAGTGCGGGGGTCGAGAGTGACCGGGTGGGTGTCAATCCAGGAAAGTTGCTTCCCCGGCCAAGGCGGTGAGAGTTTTGGGACGTACGCCCGCCAGAAGTCATACTCCTCGGGCTTCTCGATCGTATGATCCTCGCCGTCAATGTAGTCCATCGCAAAACACCAGGTGATAGCCTGCATGTTGAGCGGTTCCGGACGGGCTTTGGCGTGAAGCTCTCCCGTGTCCTCGCGCGATTCGGCTCCGGTCAGATACTCAGTGCCCGTCAAGGGAAGCAGTTCTCCTGCCTCCGTCGCGTCAAGAAAGTACGAGCCGACAAGGTTCACCTCGGTTCCCGTCAGCCGGCTCTGAGCTTTCAATGCCTTGACCCTCGATCCGGCGACGTCCGCAGCAATCACCTTGTGCTCGAGGAGTAAAGTCAGCCTCTGACTGCCCAGGTAGGGAACCAGCAGGCTGTCCAGAGCGGCCAGGCACGCTCTGGGTTCGGAGCAGAGTCGGGAGACGGTGCAATTCCCCGGATTCAGACCACTGTTTTTCCGCGCCTGCACAGTCAGGGGGTAGTTCCGGCGGTAATATTCGCGAACGTCCTCGCGCCAGCGCCGGTAGCTGCGCGTGCCGCCGAACTGTTCGATCCACGGGCTTTCGTCCGGCGGCACGGCCTGCTGGGTTAACTGACCTCCGATCCAATCTGTCTCTTCGGTCATGATCACGCGATAGCCGTTTCGAAGCAGAGCAAGCGCGGCGGCAAAACCACCGACTCCGCCACCGGCGATTACCACGTCGGCAACCAGGCTGCGGGGTTGAGAGAAGCCCACACTGCCCGTGCAGATGGTGAGCCCACCGATACCTGTGGCTGCCAGGAACTGGCGACGATTGACCTGGAGGCGCGTCTTTGCCATACAGTCTTAATTCGGATAGGCGCGGCGTCCGGCCGCGACCGCGATCAGAGCACCCGTCTGTTTCTTCTGGACCAGGCCGGCGACTGCGACTTTCTTCGAGTTCCGCACTTGCAGGTTCAGCGTCCCGTGAAATTCTCCCGGGTGCCGAACCGTAGGATTGGCCGGCAATCTGTGCTTTCGTCTTAGAGACGCTGACTCGCTGTGTCTGCCCGGTGTTACAGTCTCGAACAAACACATCCGGCGTGAGTGATATTAATGCAAAGTCAGGAGGTTGCGGGGAATTTTGTTTCGGCTCAGGAATGGGCCGCGCTGCATTCCAGAGAATGAGTTCGGGCTCCGTGCGCACTCTAGCTTCTGCCGAACAGGTACACGCCGCTGATATCGTCCTTCGGTGGGGGAGGCATGGGGGCGGAGCCAGCCTGGCCGCGCATTATTTTCAAAATGCGCTCTCGCGCAATAGAAAGAACGTCGTAGACATAGCTGCGCCGGGCGAGCGTTGCCCAACCGGTCGAACCGAAGAGGCTATGGATCTGTTCCCCGTTCAGCCCAGTCTCGGCGACGACGTGCTGGATCGACTTGTTTGTCCCCGAGCGGCGCTGAAACTCCGCCGAAGTCATGTCGACGAGGAAGTAACGAAGACCGCTCATCGTGGGCGGTTCCGTTGCCAAGGCGCAGGCTGTTTCATTCGAGAGGTAGAGGAGAAGCCCTTCAGCAATCAGCAGCCCCGCGCCTGGCCCCACCGCTGTGTAGAGCTCGCGGCGTTCGACAGCGTTATTCAGGTCGACAGCCATCCTTTCGATCAAGCATTTCGGCTCCTCGCCATGCATGAGCTGAGCTTTGTAGTCGAGGATCGCCGGAAAATCTACTTCGATCCACCGCAGAGTCGAGGGCAAGTCGAGCCGCCAGGGCCGGCAGTCCAAGCCCGCGCCGAGGCAGACGACGACTTCGATTGGATGGGTCTTGACTGCTTCGAGGAGAAGGTCGTCCAGGAAACGGCTTCGCATCCCCACGCCAAAGCACATGATCCCGACATCGGGCAAGGCGTTTGCAATCGCCGTCCCGCGTTCACCTGCGAGTCGCCTGGCGAACGGATCGCGGACCATGCCGTCAGGTCGCTCCGTCTCAAGCGCACGACAAGCGGCCACCATCAGCGCCGTATCACTGATGTGCGATATCTTCGAATCTTCTGCCATTTTCCGGGGCTCCTTTCGACCGCGTCCCGCTGATGTTAGCAGACGTGTTACAAGCCCGCCACCAGCAGGGCATCAAGACCGTGTATCGGGTACCGAATTGTTATAGGATCTGCGGTCAGGAGAATTGTCCGAGAGGAGGCCGAACATGTCGGAGCAAGACCACAAGCGGGAAGCGATGGTAGATCGAAGAAAGTTCCTTGGAACTGGAGTCGCCGTCACTATGGCGGCCGTCGGACAGACGGCAGCGGCGCCGGTGCCTGCCGGCAAGGCGAGGACGGAACATCCCTACAACGAGAGGACCCACAAAGCGATGCCGACTCGGAATCTCGGCAAGACCGGCTACCAGGTGGGCATCTACAGCCTGGGCGGGCAGGCGACTCTCGAGATACCGGGGAAAGCGAAAGAGTCCGAGTCTATCGTCAATCGAGCGATCGACTTGGGAATCAACTACATCGACACGGCCGCCGCTTACGGCGACGGCACGAGCGAGACCCATATCGGACAGGTCATAAAGAGCCGCCGTCGAGAGGTGTTCCTGGCCAGCAAGACCAACCTCCGCGGGTACGACGACTCCATGCGTCTGCTCGAACGCAGCTTGAAGAACCTGCAGACCGATCATCTCGACCTCTGGCAACTCCACAATGTGCAAAGACAGGACGAAGTGGAGAAGATTTTCGCCAAGGACGGGGCCATTAAGGCGCTGGAGAAAGCGCGGGCCGACGGGGCGGTGCGTTTCCTGGGAATTACCGGTCACTTCGAGCCGATCGTCCTCGCCGAAGCTATCAAGCGATACCCCTTTGACACGATCCTGATGGCCATCAACGCGGCCGACGTTCATTACTTGAGTTTCATCAAGTATCTGCTCCCGGAGGCGCAGCGGCTGGGAATGGGAATTATTGGAATGAAGCTTGCCACGCGCGGCCGCATGCTCTCCTGCTGGAACCCTCCCCCGGTCGAGCAACAGCCCGAAAGGTTGCGCACTCCGGTGAAGGGGACAATCACCATGAAGGAGTCGCTCTACTACAACTTTTCCCTTCCGATGAGCACGAATATCATCGGTGTCGATGACGTGCAGCAGTTGGAGGGAAACGTTAAATGGGCGTCGCAGTTCTCCCCGCTTTGCGAGGCCGAGATGCGCGAACTGGAGTACCGGACGCTCCCCATTGTGCGCCAGGGTCTGTACTTCCGCAGATGGAATCTGCCGGCGTAGTGAGGGCTGCACTTTTTGAAAGAGCCGCTCCGTTCCGCGTCGAGGGTGTTGAAGAAGGTCCTGACCACCCCAAAGGGGCATCCTGAACCATGCGCCTGTCTTGCGCCCGGAGCGGGGCTTCCTATGGAGTGCGTCGCCAGGACTCCTGGTAAAGCGCCGGACCTTCTGCCCTGCTCTTTACACGAACTTTGCGGTTCCACCCCGAAGGGGTCGCGTTGTGCAAAAGCCCAGGGTTGGTCGCGCTTTTGCGACCTACCCTGGGATACAGGCACGGCAGTATCCCAACCCTGGACAGCTTGTGCCGCCGCACTCCATATGGCCACCGCCTCCGCGCAAAATGCGGACATTCCGCGAGGCGGGCCTTTTGGGGATCCCTGGACTCGGTCCATTCGGAGGTGCGGGTGGCAGAAGGTGGCTCTGCCGGCATTTTAGCGCCTGGCTACTTCCTCACGCCGGAGGCGTGAGAGGAGAGTAGCCGGGGGTGGAGCCGTTTTTCAGGCGACACCCCCGGGAAACAGGCAATAAAATCCCCCACTCCGGCAGGAGTGGGAGGAGGGACTC